>ORMF010601028.1_pt1 | contig 17615 bp, 19 predicted proteins | sample 1779871 | NCBI WGS metagenome assembly ORMF01 (sample SAMEA104232316, study PRJEB22302) | groundwater metagenome | biome: forest; feature: aquifer; material: groundwater | place: USA | collected 2011-08-07 | depth 5.4 m
CGCCGCCGATGTCGACGATCATGTTGCCGGAGGCCTCGGTGATCGGCATGCCGGCGCCAATCGCCGCCGCCATGCCCTCTTCGATGAGGTGTACCTCGCTGGCCTTCGCGCGATAGGCGCTGTCTTTGACGGCGCGGCGCTCGACCTGCGTGATCTCGGACGGCACGCCGATGATGACGCGCGGCCTGACCAGGCGCTTCCCCTTGTGTGCTTTGCGGATGAAATAGCCCAGCATCCGCTCCGCGGCCTCGAAGTCGGCGATGACGCCGTCCCGCATCGGCTTGATGGCGGTGATGTTCGCGGGCGTCCGGCCGAGCATCTCCTTCGCTTCGTTCCCCACCGCTTCAATCGTGGCGTTGGACGTATTGAAGGCGACGATCGACGGCTCGCTGAGGACGATCCCTCGACCGCGTGCGAACACGCAGGTATTGGCGGTGCCGAGATCTATCGCCAGGTCGTTCGAGAACATCGCCAACGCTCCGAGCAGCACAGGGATCTCCAGTATGTGAGGGCGGCCGGGGCGGTCGAACCCGCCCGACGCTTGGTATATCGGTTGCTCTCTGTCCGGCTGCACCGCAAGAGGTATGCCCGGAGCACGGCGGTACGGCGTCCTTGAAGTCACATCGAAGTCCAGTGCTTTTTCGCTCGACGCCAGCGTTATACACATCTGCACAAGGCGTCCAGATGTCGATTCTCGTATCGCGAAATACGAATGTGGCCCTTGACTGCCTCGCTTGTACGGAGGCAACTCGTGCGGACAATCGCGGTCGCACCGGGGGCTGGAAGTTGGAAGTTGCGCGCGATTACTCAGATCGCCGCGGACGTTGATTCGCCGTGAGAATCCGCTTCCGCAGACGGATCGTCTTGGGCGTCACTTCCACCAGCTCATCGTCATTGATGAACTCGATTGACTGCTCGAGGCTGAGCAGACGCGGCGGGACGATTCGGATCGCCTCGTCGGCGGTCGAGGCGCGCATGTTGGTCTGCTTCTTTTCCTTGGTGACGTTCACGTCCATGTCGTTCTGACGTGAGTTCTCCCCGATGATCATTCCTTCGTAGACCGTCGTCTGGGGCTCGATGAGGATCTCGCCGCGTTCCTGCAGGTTCCAGATCGCGTACGCCGTCGCCGTGCCCGTCCGATCCGCCACGAGCGCGCCGGTCGTCCGGGACGCAATTGCGCCGTGCCACGGCTCCCACCCGGCAAAGATGTGATTCATGATGCCGGTGCCCTTGGTATCGGTCAGGAACTGCGAGCGGAAGCCGATGAGCCCGCGGGCGGGGATGCGGAACTCGAGGCGCACGCGCCCGCTTCCGTGGTTCACCATCTTGCTGATGATGCCCCGGCGCGTCCCGGCCATGGCAATCACCACCCCTTGGTACTCCTCGGGAACGTCAATGACCAGGTCCTCGACCGGCTCCATCTTCACGCCGTCGATGTCCTTGGTGACGATGTCCGGCCTCGACACCTGCAGCTCGAAGCCTTCGCGGCGCATCATCTCGATCAGGATTGACAGCTGCAGCTCGCCGCGGCCGATGACCTTCAACTGCTCCGGCGAATCGGTGTCCTCGACGCGCAGCGACACGTTGCCGAGCAGCTCCTTCTGGAGCCGCTCGCGCAGGTTCCGCGACGTCACGTACTGCCCGTCACGTCCTGCCACGGGCGAGGTATTGACGCCGAAGATCATCGAGACCGTCGGCTCATCGATCGCGGGGGGCGGAATGGCGACGGGGTGCTCTACCGACGCAATCGTCTCGCCGATGGTGATGTCCTCGATGCCCGCGAGGCAGACAATGTCGCCGGCGGCCGCGTGTTCCGTTTCCACACGCTTCAGGCCGTCAAAGGAGAAGAGCTTGGTGATCTTCGTTTGCTGGCTGGCGCCGCCAAGCTTCATGACGACCACGGGATCGTTCAGCCTCACCGTGCCGTTGAAGATCCGGCCGATCGCGATCCGCCCGAGATAGTCGCTCGCGTCGAGGTTCGCGACGAGGATCTGCAGCGGGGCGTCGGGGTTCCCACGGGGCGGCGGCACGTGGTCGACGATCGCTTCGAACAGCGGCTGGAGATTTTCTCCGGGAGCGCCCATCTCCTCGGTCGCAATCCCCTCCCGCGCGTTCGTGTAGAGCACCGGGAATTCAATCTGGTCCTCGGTCGCATCGAGGTCGATGAACAGGTCGTAGACCTCGTTCAGGACTTCCTGCGGACGCGCATCCGGCCGATCGATCTTGTTCAACACGACGATCGGCGGCAGTCCGCGCTCGAGCGCCTTTCGCAGCACGAACCGCGTCTGCGGCAGCGGCCCTTCCGACGCATCGACGAGCAGCATCACCCCGTCCACCATCGACAGCGTCCGCTCGACCTCCCCGCCAAAGTCCGCGTGGCCGGGGGTATCGACGATGTTGATGAGCAGATCCTTGTAGTGGACCGCGGTGTTCTTCGCGAGGATCGTGATGCCGCGTTCCCGCTCGAGATCCGTGTTGTCCATCACGCGCTCGGCAACCGCGTGATGGATTGCGCGGAAGGCGCCGCTCTGGCGCAGCAGCGCGTCGACGAGCGTGGTCTTGCCGTGATCGACGTGCGCGATGATCGCGACGTTGCGACGCAGCGGGTTGGCGATCTGTCGCGTCTTTTGGTGCATGGACATCTCTTCAGTATAGACTGGGGCACTCACGCGACCCGTCCAGTACAACTCAGCATTCCACAGCTCATCGATATCGCAGTTCTTGGTTGATTGCGCGGCCCATGGTCCCTACCATCGGGGTAATGCGACCGCTCATGCATTCGGTGCTCGTCGTCGACGACGACAGTTCTCTGCGGCCAATGCTCGCCGCGTGGGTCAACCAGTTCGGGTACGCCGCGGTCGAGGCGGATTGCGCAGAAACCGCGCTCCAGCGACTCGCTGGCACGCCTCCCGACATTGCGCTCTGCGACGTCAATATGCCAGGTTATGACGGCGTCTGGCTTGCGGCGAGAATACGTGAGCGGTCTGCGACAACCGCCGTCATCATGGCGACGTCGGTCGATGACGTGGACGTGGCGGTCTCGACCCTCAAGAACGACGTCGTCGACTACCTCCTGAAGCCGTTCGACAGCAATCGCCTCGGCGAAGCGCTCTCTCTGGGGCTCGACTGGCACCGCGCAAGCGTCGGCGATGATGACCTGCATCATGCGCTCCAGGACCGCCTGCGCACCAGACGCGCGGCGGTGGCCTCGACGCTGGCGGGCGCGCAGCGGTCGCCGCAGGACGCGGTCGACAGCCTCATCGCGATGCTCCAGCTCCACGAGAAGGATGGACGCGGCCACGCCACGCGGGTGGCGCGGCTCACGGTGGCGCTCGCGGATGAACTGGGCGTGGATGACGAATACATCGCGGAATTGGAGTGCGGGGCGATGCTGCACGACGTCGGCAAGCTCGACATGCCGGTCGAGATCCTGTCCAAGCCCGCCCCGCTCACAGACGAAGAATGGAAGGTGATGCGCACGCATCCCCAGGTCGGGTACGACCTGGTGAGGAAGCTGCCTCGGTTCTCAGGCTGCGCCGAGATCGTCCTCGCGCACCACGAGGCGTACGACGGCAGCGGTTACCCCCACGGTCTGAAGCGCAACGAGATTCCTCTGGGCGCGCGCATCCTCACGATCGCCGATTCCTACGATTCGATGACGCACCCGCACACGCAGCGGCCTCCGATGCCGGCGGAGATGGCGGTGCGCGAAATCGAGCGCTGCAGCGGATCGCAGTTCGATCCCACTGCCGCCGCCGCCCTTGGCCGGGTGCTGGTGCACGCGGCCGAAGAGCAATTCGCCTAGCATCACTTTTTCGCGACTGGTTTCGCGGCGACCGGCGCAGCGCCCACCTTGACAGTCTCCGCCATGATCATCGCCTTGTCTTCCGGGCCCGCGGCGACGACGCGGGCCCCGATTTTGATTGCCGACAGCTCGAGCTTCGTTTTCCCCTGCGTGACCTTGGTCTTCGCATCCATCATCACCATGACCGTCTTGCCATCAGCAGTCTTGACCATCAGGTTCGTGCCGTCGACGCTCGACACGGTGCCCATGACGGTGTGGGCATGCCCCTCATGGGCGCGCGCGCCGATCGGGATCACGAGCGCGGCCGCCAGCGTCACAACGACAATCCAGTTGCCGTTCATTGATTGGCTCCTTTGAGAAATTCTTCTTCCTTGATTTCCTCTCTGATCTCTACGGGCGATCTCGGATTGAGTTCCTCCATTCGTTCGAGCTCGTCGGCCGTCAGGCGCGGGAGATGCCTGATGAAGTGCACAAGGTGCCATGTCGACTCCTCGCCCGCCGCCGTGCCGGTCGACCACGCGGGCATCCCGGTCAAGCGTACGCCGTTTTCGATGATGTAAAACAGCTCGCCGTCGGACAGGTTCTGCGGGGCCGGCAGCCGCATATCGGGTGCCCTCGGATAGAGACCACGACCCAACTCGGTGTTCCCGCTGCCGTCATTACCATGACATGAGGCGCAATGGTCGGCAAAGTGGTCACGCCCCTCCGCCAGAACCTCCTCGCTGACTTGAACGGGGTTCGCCAGCCCGCGTGTCCGCATGCGGATCGCGACGCCGCGCAGCGCCCGGGCGGCGGATGTTTCAAGCGGGCCGGGGTGAGATCGTGCGCTCACGCCCGCGGTCACGAAATACGCGCCAACGGCTATCCCCATCATCACGCAAAAGACGGCGAGCCGCAAAGCGTTCCGGAGGATTGACGTCTTCTTCATGTCTCCATCAGGGCTTCGGCATCATCGCCACATTCATCGCCGGATCCCCGAGAAATACGTCGCGGCCGCTGTCAGGACAGAAATAGTAGGTCGTATACGTGAGCAGCGCGTGGCAAGTTCACAACGAAACACGGCTGAGCCGAAGTGCGTTCGTAATGACCGACACGGAGCTGAAGCTCATGGCGGCCGCGGCGATCATCGGTGACAGCAGCAACCCGAAGAAGGGGGACACGACGCCCGCGGCGATCGGCACACCCGCCGAGTTGTACACGAAGGCGAAGAACAGATTCTGCTTGATGTTGGCCATCGTCTGGCGACTGAGCCGACGCGCCCGGACGATGCCGCGTAGATCACCTTTCACCAGCGTGACGCCGGCGCTTTCCATCGCGACGTCTGTGCCCGTCCCCATTGCAATACCGACCTGCGCCTGCGCAAGCGCGGGCGCGTCGTTGATGCCGTCGCCCGCCATCGCCACGAACCGGCCCTCCGCCTGCAGCCGCTTGATCACGGCGACTTTCTGGTCGGGAAGAACTTCAGCCACAACTTCGTCGATCGCGAGCGTCCGGGCAACGGCAGCGGCGGTCGTCCGGCTGTCGCCGGTCAGCATCACGATGCGAATGCCTTCGCGGTGCAGCGCGTCGATCGCTTCGGGCGTGCTCTCTTTGATCGGATCGGCAACGCCGATCAACCCGGCGAGGCGACCGTCGAGTGCCACGAACATGACCGTTTGTCCTTCAGCGCGCAGCTCTTCGGCCTGCGTGACGGACGCACCAACGTCAACGCCGATCTGATCCATCAACGCGCGGTTGCCGAGCGCGGCGGCGCGGCCGTCAACGCTACCCCGGACGCCTTTCCCGGTGACGCTCGTGAAATCGCGCGCCGCGCCTGGAGCAGCGCCACGTGCCTCAGCTCCCGCGACGATCGCGGCCGCCAGCGGGTGTTCGCTGGCCACCTCGAGTCCCGCCGCCACGCGCAGGATTTCCTGATCGGTAAATCCCGGGATCGCGATGATCCTCACAAGACGAGGCTTGCCTTCGGTGAGCGTGCCAGTCTTGTCAATGACCAGCGTGTCGACCTTGCGCATCACCTCGATTGCTTCCGCATTGCGAAACAGGATCCCGACCGTCGCGCCTTTGCCCGTCGCGACCATGATCGACAACGGGGTCGCGAGGCCGAGCGCGCACGGACATGCGATGATCAGCACCGCCACGGCGTTGACGAGGGCGTGCGCCATCCGTGGCTCGGGTCCGACGAGCGCCCACACGACAAACGTGGCAATGGCGATCGCGATCACCGCCGGGACGAAGTAGGCGGATACCGTGTCGGCGAGCTTCTGGATTGGCGCGCGGCTGCGCTGCGCCTCGGCCACCATCGCGACGATCCGCGCCAGAAGCGTCTCAGAGCCGACCTTCTCCGCGCGAATGACCAGGGCGCCGGTGCCGTTGATCGTGGCACCCACGACCCGGTCGTCTGGCCGCTTCTCCGCAGGAATCGGCTCACCGGTGACCATGGACTCATCGACCGAGCTCGACCCTTCGAGGACGACGCCGTCGACCGGAATCTTCTCACCGGGCCGGACGCGAAGACGGTCGCCGACGTGGACGGCCTCGAGCGGTACGTCCTCGTCCGTCCCATCGTCCCGAATACGGCGCGCCGACTTCGCCGCCATCCCAAGCAGCTTCTTGATCGCGCTGCTCGTCTGGCTTCGCGCGCGCAGCTCCAGGACCTGTCCGAGCAGGATCAATGTGACGATGACGGCCGAGACCTCGAAGTAGACGCCGACGCGGCCCATGTCATCGCGGAAGCTTGCGGGGAACCAGCCAGGGAGCACCGTAGCCACGACGCTGTAGATGTACGCAACGGAGACGCCCAGCGCGATGAGCGTGAACATGTTCAGGCTGCGGTTCACGACCGACATCCACCCGCGTACGAAGAATGGCCAGGCGCCCCAGACGACAACGGGCGTAGCCAACGCCAGCTCGAGCCAGACAAACCACGGGGCGGCGCTCACGCGCGCCAGCGGGCCGCGGAAGTACTCGCCCATCGCAAGCAGCAGCAACGGCAATGTAAGGGCGGCGGTCACCCAGAAACGCCGCGACATATCTGTGAGCTCCTCGTTCGGGTGCTCCTCCAGCGTCACAACGACCGGCTCGAGCGCCATGCCGCAGATCGGACATGATCCCGGGCCGATCTGACGAATCTGCGGATGCATCGGGCAGGGGTATTCGCGCGTGTCGGCGCCAGGAGCCGCCGCGGCCGGTGCCGGATGCGGATCGATGAACTCCGCGGGGCTCGCGCGGAAGCGCTCGAGGCAACTCGGATTGCAGAAGTAATACGTCTGGCCGCGGTAGTCGACGTGCCCCACCGCGTCGGCAGGGTCAATCGTCATCCCGCACACGGGATCGACCACTTGCGCGGGCGCGACGGCGTGCTGATCCGTAGGCATGACAAACACCAAACCGGAACGTTACCGGCCGTGACGATCCTTACTTGGCGTACTGAGACGGATTGGCGTCGAACTTCGCCTTACACGCCTTCGCGCAGAAGTAGTACGTCTTGCCGTTGAACTGACTCGTCCCGGCAGCCTTCGCCGGATCGACCTGCATCCCGCATACAACGTCACGTTCCATGGCGCTCTCCCTGCCTGAGTATAGACTCCGCTGCCGACCATCGCGGTTCCTGCATTCACCCACTCGGGGTTCAAGAGTGCTGTACGTGCGCGCGGCGAAACAACGGAGGAAAATCTCACGCCAGGTCGGAAGAATCCGCTGCGAACGGAGCCCTCAGACGGACCCTTTCGATGCCGCGCGTAGTTTGGCGGCTCCGAGCGGGGCTCGAGTGCTGGTACCTTCTTTGCCCTGTCGTGAGCGGGACACCATGACAGGCACCGTCGCACTCGCCCTCGTGCTGACGCTGAGCAGTACACCCATCGCCAGCATCGTGTGCGCCGTATGGTGCGACGCGCGGCCCGGCGTCAACGGCAGCCCCTCGGTCGTCTGTCACAGCGAACCGGCTCAGAGTCCCTTCTGGGTCATTGCCAGCCCTGATGCCTGCGAGGCATTTGCGAGCACGCCCTTCATCCGCGAGGACACGCGGAGGGTGGCACCCGCCGGCATCTCCATCGGCGGCACGCTTCCCGTGGTCCTCTCTGCCCCCAGTCATTGCTCGCAAGGCGGCGTGTTGGCGGGGACGCCACACCTGGCGGCCAACCATGCGCAGATCCTGGTGCTGCGCATCTAGTCCACGCATTCGTCACCCCGTTCAACATCAACGTACTAGACGAATGAAAGGTGGGCATCATGAAACGCTTCTATGTTCAAACGATTGTCGCGGCGGGAGCCGCCATCCTGGGTCTGGCGCTGGGAGCCGCCGCGCAGACGTCGCCGGCGCTCCTGAACAGCCTCGAGGTGCAGCGGCTCGTCGCGAGCAGCGACCCGACTTCGCACGCGCGGCTACGTGATCACTTCACAGTGGTCGCGGCGACTTACGACGCCGAAGCCAGGCAACATTCAGCAATGGCGCAAGGCTTCGCCGGGAATTCCACGCACCCGAATCTTGGGATGGGCGAGCACTGCAAGCGTCTGGCGGACCTCGCGACACAGGAGGCCGCCACGGTGAAGGAGATCGCCGCGTATCACGGACAACTGGCGGCAGGAGCCGCGGCAACCGTGCCGAGGAACGCGGCGCCCTATGAAGGCGGCAAGGGAGCTCCTGCGCCGACCGAAAAGCAACTGCGGGACCTGGCGGCAGGCGCTGGAACGCCGGCGGATCACCGCTCGCTAGCCGAGTACTACCTGAACGTCGCCAGGGCGCAAGAGGCGGCAGCAAGCGAACACGCTGCGATGGCGCAGACCTACCGCGCCAGTTCGAACCGACAGGGAGCCGCCTCCGGCCCGGCGATTCACTGTGACCGCATGGTCATGCTGTCGCGCGCGGCGGCCAAGGAAGCACGCGCCGCGGAGGCGCAGCAACGACAACTCGCGAATGTCGGCTGACAGGGCCGCAAGCGAAGTGCACGGACGGGCCGGCGCCCCTGCGCCGGCCCGCGCGACAGGGAGGCTCCAATGACCACGCTTCTTACGCTCGCACTCTATGCCGCGGTGTTCTACGCGATGATGCGCTACGGTTGTGGCGCGCACATGGGCGGTCATCGCACCCACGGCGGCCACGAGACGAAAGATCAGGTGAAGTGACGGAGCCGTGTGCTGACGCCCGCCCGGTTGTTCAGCGGGGAACCTTGTCGTCGCCGTTCGGCTGCGTCGTTGATCCAGCAGGCGACGCAGACATCATGTGCTGCATCATCTGATGCATCGACATCATCTGCTCCATCATCTTGCCGTGCGCGTCCATCTGCATCCGCATCATGGAGCGCTGTTCGATGAAGACGTTCAGCAGCTTCGTCACCGCGGCCAGTTTCGCATCCGTCGTTTTCGCGGCGTTCATCTCCACGCCAAGCGCCTCGATCTGATCGTCGAGCGCTGACATTCGGGCCATCATGCCCTGCCGCATCTTTGACATCTGCTGTCCGTCAGGCGGCGCCGGGGTTTGAGGGGTAGCTGGCGTCGCAGGCGCGTCTGCGTCGTGCGTATGGTCGTGTTCGGTGGCCTGTCCGGCCCAGACGAGTGAGGAGGGCTGGAATCCGGTCACCCCGATCCCAATCGACGCGGCGATTAGTGCAGGCACGAGCCCAATGAGCGATTTCATGACGAGTCTCCTTGAAGACGTGAATCAGGCGGCGGCCGCGACTCGACCCGCTGCCCAGTTGACCGCGTCGGTCACCATCCGGCGCGTACACCACCGCGCATAAGAGCGTCCAAACAAACGGCCGAGCAGGCGTGACGCTCCCCGCTCGGGCAGGTCGTAGTCGATGAAAACTCGGAGCCGTGAACCGGCAGGATCGGGCTCGAGCTCGTAACCCATTCGGTAACCGCCAATCACGAGAAGCTGCGGCGCGCCCACCGTCTCCTCGTGGTGAACGAACATCTTCACACCCGGTTGGCCTCGTGGCCGGATGACGGTTTCATCGACGACCGCCGAAGATGCACGGCACGTCAGGAGCCAACTGCCAGACAGTGCCCGGCGCCCGAATTCGGCCGGAAAAACCTCGCGGGTTCTTCGGAGCGCCGCGGGGAGCGGGGACTATTCCGTGGACGCCACGAATTTTCCCAGCCGGCGGGCCGCTTGCGCAGCGCCCGCTCGCAAAAGCGCTGGAACAACGATTCACGGCTCCGGCACCGGCTGTGCAGCAGAGGCTGTGGACGAGGTCACCATGGACGCACTGCTGTCGTTGCTGCTGTTTACAGGTTTCATCTTCGTCATCATGCGGTTTGCGAGGGAGCACACGGAGCACAAGAAGCTGCGAGCAACGCCACACCGCCAGTCGGAGCAGGCCGCGTCGTCCGAGCACCTGCCCGAAGGTGTCGATCCGGTGTGCGGGATGAAGGTCGCCGCGGGCGAGGGATTCCTCGTCGCGCACAGGGGCGTGGAGTATCGATTCTGCTCGCTGGCGTGTATTGAAAACTTTGAGAGGGGCGCGCCGGCGCACGGCCGGCACGCCGCGTAGCTTCGTTATCCGCGTGTTTTCGTGCCCTAGCGGACCGACATCACAAGCGACACGATCGTCAGGACGAGGGCGCAAATCCACAGGGAGTTCGCGATCGCGATACTCATCGGCTTGAGGTCAGGTATGCCCACCATGCCCAAGCTCGACCTTCTCATGTATCACCTCGTTTGATATCCTCGTCGGATGACCTCGAAGACATCTGGACTGATCGTGCTCATCGCCCTCGCCGCGTTCGGATGCAACCGGGAGAAGCCCGCGCCTGCCGCCGAGAGGACCGCCGCAGCGCCGCCGCCGTGGACGCTGAAGGTCGAGCCACTCGAAACGCCGGCGGCTGAAGCAAGCACTGGCCCGCAACTGACCGTCTCGGAACGGGGTCCGCTCGTCAGCTGGGTTGAGCAGAACGACGACAAGACGATACTGAAATTCGCCGAACGCACCGCGCTCGGTTGGTCGGAGCCACGGATCGCCGCGTCCGGCACCGATTGGTTCGTCACCGACGCCGACACGCCCGCAGTGATCCGGCTTTCGAACGGCACGCTGGCGGCGAACTGGATGCAGAGCAGCAGCGACGAGTTCGAAGCATCGAACCTGCGGCTTTCCTATTCCACCGACGATGGGAAGACGTGGTCGCGATCGTTCCTTCCGCATCACGATGGCACGATCACGCAGCACGCGTTTGCATCGCTGTTCGAGATACCTGGACAGGGGCTTGGCGTCGTCTGGCTCGACGGGCGCCAGACGGTCACGAATCGCGAGAATGGTCCGATGAGCATCCGTTTCACGTCCTACGACGCGCAGTGGAAGCAGCGCGGCGACACGTTGATCGATGCCAAGGTGTGCGAATGCTGCACCACGAGCGTCGCGATCACCACCGACGGGCTCATCGCCACCTACCGCAACCGCACCGACGACGAGATCCGCGATATACACGTCTCGCGTCTCGAGGGCGACAAATGGACGGAAGGCACGTCCGTCCACGATGATGGGTGGCGCATTCCAGCGTGTCCGGTGAACGGCCCGGTCGTGAGCGCGGTTGGCCGCGATGTGGCGATCGCATGGTTTACGACCCACGACGACCAGGGACAGGCGTTTGCCGCGCTGTCAAGCGATGCGGGACGCACATGGACTGGTCCCATTCGACTCGATGACGCTGGTTCCCTCGGACACGTGGACGTCGAGATGCTGGAGGACGGGAGCGCGGTGGCGACGTGGGAGGAATTTGCCGACCAGCGAGGGCAGTTCCGCGTGCGACGCGTGGAAAAGTCAGGTGCGAAATCGCCGGCGATCGTGATTGCAGGTGCGTCGGGCGGCCGCATCGGCGGCGTGCCGCGCCTCGCGCGACTGGGCAATCAGCTGGTGTTTGCGTGGGCTGAACGTCCGGAAAGGGGAGGCAGCGGAACCGTGAAGACGGCGACGGCGACGCTATCGCATTGACGCGGCGCTGACCGTCCACTTCCAACCGTCCCGCGGGCGGACGATCGTTCGCGCGCGGAGCCAGTGATCGGCGGCGTTCTTCCCCGGATTGCCGGTAATCACGACGCGATCGCCGGCCTTCAGCGTCATGCCGGTCACACCTTCGTGATCGAGCTGGCCGCGCCCTTCCCACTCCACCGTCCACCGCTGCAGCTGGCGGTTCGCATCAGGTGCCATGATCTGCAGCAGCGCGTGCGGATTCCGGTAGACGAACCGCACGAGCTCGCCCTCGATCGCTGTCTGCTGGTTCTCGGCGTAGGCAGAGGTGAAGGAATGATGCGCGTACACCCGCCCACCGCACAGGAATGCGCCGGTGAGCAGCAGCGCCATCAGACTTCGCTTCATCGGACCCCCTAATGATAAACGCATCGGGGTCGGGGAGACGCCTGAAGAGTACCTGACTAAATTGTCAGGTAAACAGAGCAATTCCCAACGTGGGGACTTGCTTATTTCCGGCGCAGACCGATCAGCGTCGTTCCTTCGCCGGGCGAGGTCGTCAACGTGTTCCGCCGGGCGCCGTCCGCCGGATAGTTGAAACAAATCTTCAGGAGCTGGCCATTCGAGGAGACAAGCGCCTGCCAGACCTTGCCCACGTCGGGGCCCTCTTTCTGGATGAGGCACTGTTGTAACGTGCCTGTTGCAACGTGCTCTGTTGTAACGCGCTCTTGACAACTGTCCGGCCCGGACCGATACTTAGGCCCCTTTTTTTGTCGTAGCGTCGGTCTCATCATCGGTCCTCAGTTTTCTGTTGTTTCCAAGCCAGGTCGAACGAGATCTGACTCCTCAGAGCTGGAAACTACTGTAGTCCGGTCCTCTCCATCAGCGAGGCGTCCATGCCATGCCCATGGGTGTGTTCATCCAATACAGCTTTAGGCTTCTGCACGCGCCGCCGGACGCGCTGTATCCGAACCCAAGAACGTGATTCGAAAACCCGGTAGCAGGGTCCCAAGACCCCAAGGAGGCAGACATGTTTCGTCGTTGCGCGTCCGTCGCCGTCGTCGTCTTCCTTTCCGCCGTTCCCGTGTTTGGCCAGGGCACGCCGGCCTCGCTCATCGGTCAGGTGACCGACCAGAGCGGCGCCGCGCTCCCCGGCGTCACGGTGACGGCGACGAGTCCGGCCTTGCAGGTTCAGCAACTGACGGACGTGACAAATGCGGTGGGCGAGTACCGCCTTGCGCCGTTACCGGTCGGTGTCTATGAGATGACGTTTGAGCTGCAGGGCTTTCAGGCGGCCCGGCGACAAGCGATCCGGCTGACCGTCGGTTTCACCGCGAAAATCGATATGGTGCTGGGTGTGGCCGCAGTCTCTGAGTCGGTCACCGTGTCCGGCGAGGCGCCGGTGGTGGACGTCACGGCGACCTCCGGGAACACGCAGCTCACGAGAGAGGTCCTCGACCTCTCGGCCACCCCCCGCAATGGCGTGCTGAGCGTGTTGACGCTGGCGCCCGGCGTGCGCACCTTTCTCGAGGTCGGTGGTGGAAGCATGATGTTGGAGAACCCGAATCCGCGCGCGTACGGCGTGGGCGGCTCGCAGTGGTACACCCTCGACGGGATTGCGGCCCGCACGACCAACCAGTCCGTGTCGTGGGACTTTCAGGCGTTTGACGAGGTGCGCATCCAGACCCTCGCAGGGGATGCGGAGCAGCCGACGCGCGGCGTCCAGATCACCGCTGTCGTGAAGTCCGGGGGGAATGACTTTCACGGCAACGGGCGCTGGTCCGGGGCGAACAAGCGGTTTGAGAGCAAGAACGTCGATGCGAAGTTGGAGGCTATCGGCATTAGCTCGGGCGACCGCCTCGACTCGCAGTCCGACCTCGGCGGGGAGCTGGGGGGCCGCATCATTCGGGACAAGTTGTGGTTCTACACCGCCGCGCGTCGGCGCCGTGCGAACTATGACGTGCTGCAAAGCTTTCAGCCGGACGGATCACCCGGCCAGCTTATCAATCGCGAGAGGGTGTTCACCAATAAACTCTCTTTTCAGGCGACCCGCTCGAACCGATTCGTCTTCCTGAACATGTGGGAGAACGGGCCCGAACAGAAGGGGCTCAACGAATCTGTTGCCTATGAATCGCGAGAATTCAAGAACAATGGACGTACGAATACCAAGATTGAGTGGGAGGGAGTGCGAGGCAGCTCGCTCATCGCCAATCTCCAGCTCGGACATACGAGGAACAAAAGTGGTTCTCCGTTCCTCAACAACCCCCCGCTTGTCGGGAGAAGCGACCTGGAGACCGGGCGGATCTCTGGCGACAACCCGGTAGCCGGGGAGCTCAGCTATAACCGCACGTATCACACCAGAGGCAGTGTGAGCTGGTACAAACCGAACTGGGGTTACGGGAACCATGAATTCAAGGGGGGCTTCGACTACAACGCCGACACAAACGAGTTCCCCGGCCTGGTGGCGAAACGGCACAACTACTATCTGCAATACGCCGACGGGGTACCCGACCGGGTCGCATTCTTCAACGCCCCTGTCCTTCCACATCGGGCCGCGAACGTGCTTGGCACGTACGTGAAGGACAGTTGGACCGTCGCTCGCCGGCTGACGCTGAATCTTGGGCTTCGTTTTTCCCGTGAGTCGGTGTTTATCCCAGAGAAATGCCGCGAGGCGGCAACCTTTCCATCGGACGCCATGTTCCCCGCCCAGTGCTTCGACAAGGTGCAGCTCCCCATCCAGAACTCAGTGGTACCGCGCCTGCACGCGGCGTACGATCTCTCGGGGGATGGCAAGACCGTGGTGAAGGGCGGGTGGGGGCGATACGGCTTCAGGCGCGAAGTCGCCCTCGGCGCACGGTACGACCCGAATGCCATCGCCTATGGCATCTTTCAGTGGCGCGACCTGAACGGGAATAACGACTGGGATGCGGGTGAGACGAACCGCAATCCGAACGGGCCCGATTTCATTGAAACACTCGGCACTGAGTTTGAGGACCTGCCACCGAAGTTCGTGCCGAACCCCAACGAGAAGCAGGTCATCTTCGATGAGCTCACGCTGTCGGTTGAGCGTGTGCTGATGGCGAATTTTTCCTTCCGGGCCACCGGGATCTACTCCCAAACGAAGAACGTCCTGCGCCAGCTGAACACCTTCCGCCCCTATGGGGCCTATAACATTCCGGTCACGAACCGGGACCCGGGCCCCGATGGCAGACTGGGAACCTCGGACGACGGGGGCCTGGTCACGTACTTTGAGTTTTCTCCGAGCTTGGCGGGCCGAGACTTCGAGCAGTTCACGCCCGTCAACGACTCGAGAGCCAATCAAAGCTACCGCACGATTGAACTGGCGGCCGTCAAGCGGCTCGCGAATCGCTGGCAGCTCTTGGCCTCGTACTCGGCCACGAAGAAAAACTGGCCCATCGGCGCCCAGGGTAGTGCCAGTTCCCTCGGCTTCGGCACGGCCAGTCCCACCTTCTCCGCCGCGGGCGAGCATGTCGGGTTCTTCACACCCAACGCCGAGATCTTCTCTTACGATAAGACCTGGGACTGGGATGGCAAGTTGGCGGGGACCTTCATCCTCCCGGCCGACGTGTCGGTGTCCGGGAACTTCCACCACACGAGCGGCGACCCGTTCGCTCGACAAGTGCGATTTACGGGCGGAAAGACCATTCCGTCGATCGTGCTGAACGTGGAGCCCATCGGCACCCACCGCCGGCCGAATCTCAACCTCCTGCAGGTCCGGGTCGAGAAGCGTTTCGCGTTGCCTCGTGCACACTCGGCGACGGTCTCACTCGATGCGTACAACGCGCTGAACGCGAACACGGCGACCGGTTTGCAGAACCGCTCAGGCGCCGAGTTCTTGCGGCCCAGGTCCATCATGCCGCCCCGGCTCGCGGAGATAAGCGTGTCGTACCGTTTCTAACACGCGGTTCCATCGCACGCTTCGAGGCAGAAGGGCTCCATGCGGGACGCGCATGGGGCCCTTGCTGCATCAGCCCGCGTGACCCAGACGGACGGGCAGGTCCTCCGACGTTGCGGTTTCGCCCAACAAGAGGCCGATCCGCCGACGCGACAAGGGCGCTGGCCTTATCTGGTCCCGAACCCCTCAGGCCAGCGCCCGTCATTGTCTGACTTACTTCGCGAGCGGATCAGGCCAAAGCTGGAACTTCACCAGCGGTGTGATTCGGGCTGACGTTGGCATCGATGATCTGACGCTGGTGTTCAGCAGCATTCATCTGGGCCCCTCCGCGCTAGGGGCGACAATGGACCGCGATCGTCATCGAAGCGCCGCGGCCCCGGCGCCGATATTCGACTATTTCGATATTTGTGGAAGTACGGTATCATCGGCGGCGTGAAGCACCAGCCGAACGAGGACGTCACCAGATTCGCGGACATGCTGGCGGCGATGGGAGCCGAGCCCCGGCTCCGCGTCGTGCGCCTGCTGCTCGAATCGCACCCCGAGGGGATGATCGCGGGCGATATCGCAGCTGAACTCGACATCACCGCCTCGACGCTCTCCCATCACCTCGATCGACTCAAGCGCGAGGGCGTGGTGAAGGTGCGGCGGGACGGCACGTTCCTCTGGTACACCGCGAACACCGGCGCCCTCGAAGACCTGCTTCATTTCCTGTTCGCGGAGTGTTGCACGCGCAGCCGCGCAATCAGCCCGGCCCGACTCACATTCGTCAAGCGCCAAAGGACCTGATCATGGAAAAGATCACCGAAACCGTTCGCGAGAGATACGCCGAAGCCGCGCGCCGCGTGGCCTTGGGCCAGGCGGCCACATGCGGGTGCGGCACGGGCAGCGATCCCTGCTGCGATCCGATTACGTCGAATCTGTACGGCGATGCAGAAGCGGGCGAGGTGCCTGACATGGCGCTGCTGGCTTCTCTCGGGTGCGGCAACCCCACCGCGCTTGCGGAGCTGAAGCCGGGCGAGACGGTACTCGATCTCGGCAGCGGCGGAGGGATTGACGTGATTCTGAGCGCCCGGCGCGTCGGCCCGACAGGCAAGGCCTACGGGCTCGACATGACCGACGAAATGCTCGCGCTCGCAGAAGAGAACAGACTCGAGGCGGGCGTCACGAATGTCGAGTTCCTCAAGGGCCAGATCGAGCGCGTGCCGCTGCCCGACAACTCCGTCGACGTCATCATCTCCAACTGCGTCGTCAACCTGTCCGGCGACAAGGACCAGGTCCTGGCCGAGTCGTTTCGCGTCCTGAAGCCGGGCGGTCGTTTTGCCATCTCGGACGTCGTCGTGCGCGGTGCGATCCCGGACGCGATCCGGCGATCGATGGAGTTGTGGGTCGGATGCGTCGCCGGCGCGTTGACCGAGGACGACTACCGGACCAAGCTTGCGGCGGCCGGATTCACCGACATTTGCATCGAGGTGACACGCGTCTATGAGATCGAGGATGCGCGCGCATTCCTTGCGCAGTCAGGCCTCGATGTCGATGCCGTGGCTCCCCTCGTGAGAGGCAAGGTCACGAGTGCCTTCGTTCGCGCGCGCAAGCCGGACGCGTGCTGCGGTCCATCGTGCTGTTCGTGACAGGATGAGGGTGTGGCGAGACGCCGCGTCCTCGTGTTGTGCACGGCGAACAGCGCCCGAAGCCAGCTGGCCGAGGGCCTGATTCGTCACGGCTTCGGCGACCGCGTCGATGTGTTCAGCGCGGGCGTGGCGCCGTCACGCGTGCGTCCCGAAGCAATTGCGGTGATGCGCGAGATCGGGATTGACATCTCGACGCAGCGGTCGAAGCACGTGAGCGAGTTCGCCGGCCGCGAGTTCGACGATGTCATCACGGTGTGCGACGCGGCACACGAGCAATGCCCGATCTTTCCCGGACGCGCCCGCCGCCATCATCGTGACTTCAAGGACCCGGCGTCCGTCGGTGGATCGGAGGAGCAGCGGCTCGC
>ORMF011350743.1_pt1 | contig 17601 bp, 22 predicted proteins | sample 1779871 | NCBI WGS metagenome assembly ORMF01 (sample SAMEA104232316, study PRJEB22302) | groundwater metagenome | biome: forest; feature: aquifer; material: groundwater | place: USA | collected 2011-08-07 | depth 5.4 m
ACCCTCCCCCTGACCCTCTCCCAGAGGGAGAGGGAATATGAGGAGAGTTATTGACTTACTTCAGGCTTCGACCACATGACGTAGTTCTTAAATAGATAGATCCATGGCACGATGAGAATAATCACGGGGGCCCAAACGAAAATGTGGGCCATTTCTTCGGCGGGGGAAACCGCCACTGCGCCGGCCCGCCACAAAGGATATGCGACCACAATAACCCAGAGCGTCTTGTAAAAGATCATGAAGATCACGATCGGCAGCCACTGTAGCGGCCTGATCAGTCCGAAGATAGACAATATTGGGTATGCCGCCCAGACGCAGTAGGCCACGGCCCTGGTGTGGTCCCACGGACCCTGGTGGTTGATGATCGTCGACCACGTCTGCAAACCGACGCCAACGAACATAAGGAAATAGAGTACTCTCAAGAGGTAAATGTTTATCGGGCGAACGCCCTCGCATTTTATTTAGTTCGGCGTGAAGACATATCTGATGAATGACATATGCGTGAGTTTACGTGCGGACTGTGGAAGATGTTCCAATTTTGCTCAGCTGGATTGATGCTGGTACAGAACCGGGAGTAGCGACCGGGACAGAGAGTCAACTGGGAATCTATCGTCGCTTTTTTCTGTCGACCGCTAACGCGGGCTCAGATTCTCCAGGGACGTGATCCCTGGGTTACGCTCGCTTCGCTCACTCACCCCCGGTCTAAATTCTGTCACTGCTAAGCGGGTCATAGACGCGGACCGAGACCAAGTCTAATGTATATAATCTTGTTGGGAGAGAGCGGATGTTAGTCAGATCACTAATCAGATGGATTGTATCTATCTTTTCGATCGTCCTGCTTTGCACTGCGCTGGTTGCGACCTCGGCGGGCCAAACGCGAAGCAGGCGGGCGTCAAATCCTTCAGCAACGCCAACGCCGGCTGCCGGCTCCGTCGCGATTAATATCGCCGCCTCTAATCGACACCAGGTGTGGGAAGGGTTCGGCGCCTCCACTGAGCAGTGGAGCGATTGTGGAAACGATCAGATCGGCTCAAATAGAGTTCCGCTTTGGCAGGCCATCTATGGTCAGTCCGGCGTCGGGCTGACGATGGGCGACCTGCACATCAACCCTTACGAACTAACATATCCAAACGGCGGATGCGGATGGAATGCGCAATCAAGACGGAACGATGACGATGATCCTAATCATTTCAATTGGGCTGGCTTCGATTTCGCAAGTTCCGATGCGATGAAAAAGGACCTGGTGGACATTGCGAAGCCTCTCGGATTCAACAATTTCATGATCCGCGGCGGGGTTTCGACGCGGTGGCAGGATCCATGGTTGAACGACATACGGAGTCGGAACTATCGCCTCTATCTCCAGGAGGCCGCGGAGAACGTCGTCGCTCCTCTGCGCCGATGGAAAGACCTGTACGGCATTGTCCCTCGGTTCGATCAACCGATGAACGAGCCGCTGACAGGCAATAACGAGTTATTCGGAGCTAATAGAGAGGAGGTCGTGGACATTGTTAAAGCTGTCGGTGCGAGGCTGAAGGCAGAAGGGTTGAATATCAAGCTCGTCGTACCCAGCGAAGAAACTGAGGAAGCGTCGCTTGCAGATGCTCGGGAGATTTTGGCTGACCCCCGAGCACGTCAGTACGTCGGCGCGCTTGCCTTCCACACTTATCCATACGAATCAGTCTACGCAAACATAGGAAATATCTTGAACACTTCTGGTGCGGGCAGGCCGGATGCTGAAAGAATCGCCATCAGAAACCAGATCAGAAGCTTGGCAGCACAGTATGGGCTCGAGGTTTGGATGACCGAGGTGTGTTGTGGTCGCGCGAATTTCTTTGACACCCTGCGGGGCCGCGCGATTCACATCCACGACGAGATGGTCTACACCGACGTTTCATCATACTGGGGCATGTTTAATACCGTCCCGGACAGCGGCAAGAGCAGCGAAGATGATATCTCGACGTTTGGCACTCGCACCTTTCGGATTACCGGGATGGGGCGGGCTATAGGTCACTATTCTCACGTAATCAGGCAGGGCGCAATAAGAGTAGATGCAAGCAGTGGGGACCCGCTGGTTCTGGTCGTAGTTTTTCGTGACGACATAAGAGGTAAACTCGCACTTGTAATCATCAACAACGCAGCCGTCAGTAAGTCTGTTAGCATTGCCATAAGCGGCGTGACGGTATCCGGAAACTTTAAAGGGGAGCAGTCAACGGCTGCGGAGGTCTGGCGGCCAGTCACCGCGACCACTGAGATTACGCTACCTGCTCTGAGTGTCACTTCGCTGAGTGGAAACATTGGTGCGGCGCCAATTCAGGTTCCTATTCCGACGCGGCCCTAATACCTGCCAGGCTCGATCCGATCCCTTTGCAGACGTGGTGAAGAGGTCGCACCTTAATCAGATCTGAAGCTGCTTCTCAACCTCACTTTGTTATTGAAAATTCCCAGGATACAAACCGAGGGTGTGTCTTAGTTTGAAATCCATATTTCTTCTTCAAAATGCGGCATCTCATGTTCGCACTTCCCACACGTAATCCTCACCATCCGCGACACAGAGGAAGCGCCCGTTTCTAAATTCTGCTGGTTTAGAAGCTCCGGCGGTCCGTAATGCCACCGGCCTTTCGATTTGCAAATTGGGCACGCTGGATCGGTTTTCTGCATCCATTCGCTCGCCTTAATCGCTACCCGATCTCTTAAGCTCATTCTTTCCAGATCCCCCCAGGACAAACGAAACCAAAACGCTGACGCGAACGGGCACACAAAGGCGCCAGTCCGAACTCAAAAACCAGCGATCTCGAGTCAGGGGAATCTAGATACGAAAGACGTTGATGATGACGTGACGAGCCGGGGATGGACCGGGTGGGCTATGCTCAGAGGGTGCGATCAAATCAGCAAAAGCGGTCGTCAAGGCGATGGCAAAGTTTGCGGGCAGCGAATTGGTTTGCACCACTCGCTTCGAAAGCTCAATCTCCGCGACCGAAGCCGTTCCGAATGTCGTCTGCGAATGACTCAAGCAATGGGTGCATGGTGGCATCGGCGAATCTAATGCGGCTTGCTCGGCTGTGGATTCGGCCGGGAGAGGCACCGTTGAGTTTTGCTCGCTGGTGTCAGACTCCATCTGCATGTCGTCCATATCCATGCCAGTCATTTCGTCCTGGCGTGGCGAGTCGCGCTTTACCTGCTTTGCTTGTCGAGCTCCAGATCTGAGGCAGCAATCCTGGTGCAGCGCAAAACGAGGACAAAAAGCGGCTGCAATCACGTTACCCCATGCGCTGAAGAGCAGTGCGAAGGTAACGAAGACAGTTGATAAGAACTGCTTTCTCATTCTGTTCCAGCTGAAAACTCCAAATATTTGTACTCGCGTCCGGAGTACTATAGCACGGAGCTATCGAGCGCGCTCGTCCGAATGGAAAACAAGAACGATCTAGCAGACCGCCGAGGCCGCGGCGGAAAACCAGCCTTAGCGACGGGGGACCAGGTTCGCTCCCGGTTGTTTTATTTCGCGTTCTTTATTGACGGGAGCATCTCCTCCAATTAGAATGCGCTCACATTGGCTTGACTGTCCGCGTTGCTAGCGACGTGAGACATCGGGTTGAAAGACAACGGCGCAGTGTCATAGGTATTCCCTGTCTCATTGCGCCGTGTGTCTTTTTAAAGACGGCTAACCACTCACACCGAAGAGGGCACCATACGGATCAAGGTTCGTGGCGAATCTTATGCAAGACACGGATAACAGCACTCACACTATTCTGGTCGTAGATGACTTTGAAGAATTGCGCACAACCGTGAAGATGTGGCTGGAGAAACGCGACTATAAAGTGGTGGAAGCTCGGGACGGCGAGCAGGCGATTGAGGTTGCGCGTCGCGAGCATCCCGCCCTTATTCTAATGGATATAGGGATGCCTGAGCGGAGTGGCCTCTCTGCCACTTATCAGATACGCAAAGATCCAAATTTGAGCCACATACCTATTGTCGCTGTCACGGCTTTTGGCGCAGAGCTTCGCGCAGACGCTCTGAAAGCCGGCTGTGTTGAGTGCCTCGACAAACCCCTCGATACCGATCAACTGCACAAGCTATTGGGCAGCCTTCTTCAGGGTCAGCCCGAGAGCTGACCCAACACCCTGTTGGGCTCCTGTTGCTCCAGAAGATTGATAGGCGTGGCTCCAGCCCAGAGACAGAAGGCGCCCGTGACCAGGAAACGCCGGGGCGCCTGACACTTTCAAACTCGCACCCGAGAACTCATAAGATATTCACCGCCCGCCCGGCCAGCAGCGCAATCACCAGCAGGGAAATCAGCGACTGAAGCATCATCAGAATTTTTGCCCAACGCGATAGTATTGGAACGTCGGTGGGTGAAAACGCCGTGCTGGTATTGAATGCCGGAAACAAATAGTCGACAAAATTCGGTTCCCAGTCGTGCTCTCCGGCAGCGGCCTTGGCCGCCGGGTCCATGATCATCTGAGGAAATAGAAACGCACCGTCGGTGTGGCCAGGTGTGCGGGCCCGCTCAAGTGGTCCGCCCGCGTCCAGACGCCAATACCACGAGGCAAAGACGAGGATGTTGCTGAGCCAGAGCGCAGCGGCCGATCGTAGAAGTTGTTGCGGACTTATCGTGTGCTGAGTTACCGCAGAGATCAGGAGAAAAAGCGAAACGACCATTGCCGTGGTCACAACGCCGTTCAAAACATAACCTAATATTTGATTGAGAAAATGATGGCCGATGCGGTGTGAAATTATGTTGGGAACCATTAGCACCAGGACTACGGCGAGGATCAGCCAGCGCGGGCCCGCGATTACCAGAGAGTGGGGCAACGCAGCGTACAAACCACCGATAGCCACCACGGCGATTCCAGCGGGCCAGCGCGGCTCGCGATTGATCCTCTGGTTCACGGCGGTGCCAAGCTTGCCGCTCATAGTTCGTGGTTCGACCCTGAAAGCACTGAAAACGAATCTTGACTTCCTTGGGTTAAGACAATATTCTCTCGCCGCTTTTCAGTATGGCTGAATTCCCACGAGCCTGCCAATCGATGCATCCTCGCCAAGATCCAGCCTTACAGTCCGACGGTGCTTTATCGAACTCTGATTACTTCTTTGGAGGTGAGGTATGACCATCGAAGAGTTACAACTTGAACCCATCGCCGACCAGGCGGCCAGGCTGCTGCAACAGAAGCATCCCAACATCGAATTCACCAGCGGTCGCCGCACCATTGCGCAACAGGCCCACGCGATGGCGGCGAACATTGTCTCGTTACACGATCGACAGTTTATCGGAAGGACATATCTGGCCGGAGCAAAACTTCAACAGTGGGTGGATGCTCATCCGAATGCCGTCACCGTCGATGCGATCACGGCAGGTTTGTTGGGAGTGTTGAATGCGATGGCCGAGGTTGACGTGCTGAAAATCAGCAGACACCTAACCGGACGGGCTTTCGATGTCAGGCCCGTCATGCAAAACGCCGAGGCCATCAAAGCCGACATTCGAGCTTTGCCCGGCTTGAACAAGTTCCTTGAGAAAGAAGCCGGTCACGTGCGCTGGCATGCCCAATTTCAATGATTAAGATCACGACCGGCGTTTGATGACATGGCGAGATGCGCCGGCAAATGCTGGTTGCGTCTTACTTGAATCGATAAGTAATCCGGCCGCGCGACAAATCATAGGGCGACATCTCTACGCTGACGCGATCGCCCACCAGAATGCGTATACGGTGCTTGCGCATCTTGCCCGAAATAGCTGCCAGCACCACATGCGCGCTGTTGTCGAGCTTGACTTTGAAAAAGGCGTTGGGCTGCTTGTCGATTATGGTGCCCTCCGCGGGAATCAAATCATCTCTAGCCAATAGGGTTTCTCCTTTAGGATTGTTCGTTTATTCCTGTTCGCGTTCAGAGTTCAACCTTTAGGTTGCTGGTGCCCCGGCGCAAGCTAGAGCTTGAACTCTAAACAACTCTACCTATTCCTGGTAATGCTCAACCATGCTTTTCTGTAACGCGGCCGGGACGCCTTTCCAATTCGCATTGGCCAGCGCCTTGGGCGCAAAGTCACTCGGCGATACGCGCGACACGCGCCACAGGCTAACCGTCTCTTCATAAGCCCAGCGATAATACGGGCCGTTCTCGCGCCGGCTGTAAAAAACTCCAAAGCCGCCACAGGTCTCTTTCACGTGAGGATTAATGTAGACTCTGAGCCCGTTCATTTTATCGATCCTTACGACGACTGGCCCAGACTCCACGGTCTGGACCGCAGCGCTGGCGCTCACAGACTGGGATGATCTGTGCCACATCTATTCAGCCACCTGTTCGGCTACCTGATCCGGATCAAAAATCGTGAAAGGCACGAGACCCCGCTTAACTTCTTCAAGCGCGATGCTCGTGTTTCGACGTCGCAAAGGATCGGGTTCAATTCTCGCGGTCGCGCCACGGACAAGTTGCTTGCTTCTCTTCGCCGCCACGATAATCAAGCGAAATTGCGCGTCGATTCCCGGCCAGAGCTCTGGAACCTGAGAAACGCTGGCGCCTTTGCGCGAAGATTTTTTAGATACAACCATTTTAGTTTCCCCCTACAAGAGTTTGAGCAGTAAGAAGAGTCCCGGCAAAACGACGGCCGCGCCTGCGACCACATGCAACCAACTCACTGCGGGCTTACGGCAATTAGGACATCTTACCTTCCACAGCGGCATTACTTGACCGCAGCTATCGCAAGACCAAATGATCTTAGGCATCCGTTACTACCTTTTGGCCGCTGCCGGCCTGGCGCCCTCGCCGTACACCTGGTTCACCGAAACCGCTTCTCAACAACGACGCGATCCAAGCTTGTCGCCTAAGGAGCGGTTTGACCGGTATCGATCAAGTCCTCCGCCAGCCAGCGAGTTGATTCGCCCATCCGGTTGAGCCGTCCCTGCGCATCAATCCGGTAATCGGGCGAACCGTAGCGCTGGAACACCCGCGGGTCGTAGAGCTCAAAACCGCCTCCCCGAGCCGCGATGCTGGCTACAAACTCTCCGCCGTCAGGCAAACGGTAGAGGCCGCGATCTCTAAGCTCCTTCATAGGAGCCTTTTCTCTTTCCTTCGCCGCTTACGAGTTGCCACATCGTACCGGCCGGATTGAAGCGAACTCGTTTGATCGCCCGCGCCAGTCCAAGGAGTTGCAGGACGCAAATACCCCACCAGTTGAAATCAATCTCGTACCACTTGAGTCCGTGGCGAGCCGAGGTGGGATGGGCGTGATGGTTGTTGTGCCACCCTTCACCAAAAGTCAGTAAAGCGACCCACCAACTGTTCCGCGAATCCTCGCCGGTGTCGAAACGCCTTTTCCCCCAGAGGTGTGTGGCCGAGTTAACCAGCCAGGTCGCCTGGAGACCCAGGGTTACGCGTAGGAAAACGCTCCACATCATTACGCGCCAGCCTCCCAGCGCCAACAGCACTACCGCCAAAACGATTAGTGGGACGTAATAGTAGCGGCTCAGCCAAACATAGAAACGGTCCTTGAGTAAATCGGGCACATAGCGCTCGAGTACTGCCGGTTCGTGCTTCTGCGCGGTACCCGCCACAATCCAGCCAACGTGCGACCACAAACGGCCTTCACGCGGTGTGTGCGGATCTCCCTGTCGATCGGTGTGAGCGTGATGCATGCGATGGGTGGCGGTCCATTCAATCGGGCCGCCTTGAAGAGACAGCGAGGCGCACGTTACCAGGAAGTATTCGACGGCCTTTGGCACTTTGTAACCGCGGTGCGTAAGCAAACGGTGATATCCCATGCCGACTCCCAGACTACCGGCGACCCAGTAAAGCAACACTGCGGAAATCACCGCAGGCCAACTCCAGAACCAGAGAGCGGCGAGGGCACCTATATGAAAGACGCTCAGGAAAATGCTCTTACTCCAATTGATGTGCCTTTCGGTGGGCACAACTTCATCGCGCGTCTCGTTCCTCAAACCGATACTCCAGTCTCTATAAACACCCGTCTGTTCTTAATCAGACAATGGCTCGAACTCGGTCAGGGTATGTTCGCCCTGCAAGTTCGCCAGCTCAATTCGTCCACTCGACAAGACTCGTTCTATCTCGAAGGTCCGTTGATCTGTTTCGCGACCCGGCATTACCTCGGCGCGAAACGTCATCTGCATCCCGACTGCGGGACCGCCGATGACTGTCCGGTCTTTTCTGATCCTCCGCAGGCGCCGAAGCGTGCCTTTAAGCATGCGAATGAATCAACCGACGCATACGATCTGCAAACAGAACATCAATCTTTTGCGGTTCAATGAGCGCGGTTACCTCGCCCTCGCCAAAAGTCGGATGCATCATGGTCTGTCCCCGGCGATAGGTACGCGCTTGATCGTACGGCGCTCCTATCTTCGGTGGGCGCGTGCGGGTGGTGCCGCTCTTATAGGGAACGCGCGAGCCGCAGATCGGACAACTGACGCGCGTAATTCTTCCCTTCTTGCTAATCGAAGCGACGATGTGCCCGCGCTCCTCGCCACACTTGATGCACATCTGTTCGACGCGATCGCCGGTAGCGAAGGTCGGTTTCTCTATTGCTTTCACGTCTACCGTTTCTACTGCCATAATGCTCCTCCCTTTAAGGTCTGGCGTTCCGGTCGGTTCTTTGACGGTTGTCGATCATCTCGCCCGTCGCGGGCGAAACGAGCGCACTGAACTGCTGCGGCCACTTCGCGCAAACCGCGCGAACGTCTTGCCGGGGGCGGCCAGCGGTTGGGCGCCGCCAAATCCCGGCAGCACTACTCGCTTTACTTCCTGACCAGTCAAACGCTCGATCGCCCGCATTGAAAGCTCATCAACGGGCGCGACGATGGTAATCGCCTGGCCGACATTACCGGCCCTGCCGGTGCGGCCAACGCGATGTACATAATCTTCGGGCGCGGCCGGCACGTCATAGTTGATGACGTGCGAGACCAGGTCGACATCCAATCCTCTGGCGGCAATGTCCGTGGCCACCAGCACTCGGGTCCTGCCGTCGCGGAAAGCATTCAAAGCAGCTTCGCGCTGCGGCTGTGTGCGATCGGCGTGAATCCGATTCGCGCTGTGATCGCGGGCGGTCAGAATGTGCGAAAGGCGCTCAGCGCCGCGGCGTGTGCGAGTAAAGACCAGCACGCGCTCAAACTTCTCGCGCTCCAGCAAATCCAGCAGCAAAGCCGTCTTTGATTCCTGGGCCACGGGGTAAGCGGTCTGCTCAACCATCGTGGCGGCCTGTCCGCGCGTGTTTACTTCGATAAGCGTCGGCTCCTTCATCGTGGAACGCGCCAGTTGTTCAATGCTGGAAGACATCGTGGCTGAGAACAGTAAGGTCTGTCTCTTGGTTGGCAGCATCGCGAGCACGCGCCGAATGGCCGGCAGGAAACCCATGTCCAGCATTCGGTCGGCTTCGTCCAGCACCAGGACCTCGACGTTCTTTAGATTGACTGCACCGCGCTCTTGTAAGTCCAGCAGGCGGCCCGGCGTGGCTATCACGACGGCGACTCCCCGACGTACTTCGGCGATCTGTGTTCGGATGTTGGCTCCGCCAATCACGATGACGCTGCGATTAGCTTTGACATTGTTAAGCTCGACATAATTCTTTTGAATCTGCAGCGCGAGTTCACGCGTCGGCGCAAGCACCAGAACGCGGATACCCGGAAGCGACTTTTCGCTGATTCTCTGAATGATGGGAAGTAGAAAAGCGGCCGTCTTACCGGTGCCGGTTTCGGCACAGCCGATTAAATCCTGGCCGTTGAGGACGACGGGAATCGCCCTGGTTTGTATTGGGGTGGGTTCTGTATACCCGAGAGACTCGCAGGCGCGCACTTGTGCGGGTGCAAGTCCCAATTGAGAAAAATTCATAAACTCCTTAATTTGTGAGCGGCCGTGCTTCGTTCGGCAAACGGCCGCGATTGATTTTGTAATGCAAGCCCGGTCGCCGTGGGGAGCGTCCGTGTAGGACAGCTCGCCGCGGGGACTCGTAAGACAGGTAGTTACTGCCTAATGCTTGAGTTGATTACCATCTGGGTTCGCGTTTTTGGCCATAGCCGCCACCGCCACTATTGCCGCCGCCGAAGCCGCCGCGACCACCGCCGCCGCCGCCAAAGCCACGACCACCGCCACCGCCGGCGCGATTCTCGCGTGGCTTGGCTTCGTTAACGTTCAAGGCACGGCCATTTACTTCCTTGCCATTGAACTGAGAAATGGCTGCTGCGCCTTCCTCTTTGGTGGACATTTCGACAAAGCCAAAGCCTCGTGAACGACCCGTGTCGCGGTCTTCGACGACCGCTGCTGATTCAACTGTGCCGGCCGAGGCAAATAATTCCTGCAGCTCCTGGCTGGTAGTTTGGAAAGCTAGGTTTCCAACGTAAAGTTTCGTTGACATAGATATACCTTTCCCCTGTTTGGGGTTGAAAAGAAGCTGCGAATCGGAATGGCTTCGGTGAACGGTAGCAGTCGAAGGACCGGAATTCGGATGCTCTTGAAAGAGCGGCTTCGGAGTTTGAAACAAGCCTGCTCTCGAACTATCCAAAACGCCGGCGCTAATTGTTTTTGGCGCGGGGGGCATCACCGTCGATGCGCGAGAGAAGGATTAACCGTAAGCCACTATGGACTATAACGTGGAAAGTAGCAAGGCGAGGGCGCGGTTACTGCTTCAGATTGCCGGCCGCTGGTCTCATAGCGCCGTGGCTTTAGCCGCAGTGAATTTAAGGCTCGAGACAACCGGGAAACCGTTTCAAACGGCTTCCATTCCGAATATAAACACGATTCAGAGGGCGAAAGCCGCGGGGCTAATCAGAAGCGCTGGAGTCAAATTTCGCCGCTGCCAAGCGAAAGTCGCCATTTTGTTTGACTGCTTTCAGTGCTTTAAGACCACCCGGGCGTATTCAACGGCGTACTTCGGCGCTTCGCTACTTGCTGATAAGCGAGCATCGGCAACCGGAGGCTCAGCGACCAGCCGTAACGGAATTACCCCCGCCCACACCGGCAATCCGTAATCCTCGTCATCATCCAGCGGGGGCCCGGTACGCGTTTTGGCAGAGGCCTCGGCCAGTGGCAAGGAGAGCACCGTTGTCTGTTGCAGTTCGCGCTCATTAGGCCCGCGGACATCATCCCAACGACCGGGAATCACGTGTTCTGACAGGGCTCGTAAAGCCGCAACCTTCTCACCGGCATCTTCAATTACGGTGGCGTGGCCGAAGACGACTACCGAGCGATAGTTCATTGAGTGATGAAAGGCTGAACGCGCCAGCACCAGTCCATCGATCAAAGTCACCGTCACACAAACATCAATTCCCTGCCCCAGTGTGCGCAGCATTCGGCTGGCTTGTGAGCCATGAATGACGAGGCTATCTCCCACGCGCGCGTAGCCGGTGGGAATTACGAAGGGCTGCTCGTCCAGGGCGAAGCCGACGTGACAGATGAAACCTTCATCCAGAATCTGATCGATTAAGTCTCGATCATAGCTGCCGCGTTGCGGCAGGCGCTTCAACGTTGTCCGCGGGGTTTGGCGAAGCTTGTCCATTGAAATCCTCGATTGCTCCTGGTTAGAGTTGATGTCACGGTCAGAATAGGTCTGACATACGCAACAAACAAGCTGAGTCTGTTGTGGTCGGCGCAAAATCTCATTAGCACCACCTTTAGATCAGGCGAAATATCGTTTGCAAATACAGAATCGATTGGCCCCGACAGTCACCTGAAGCCGGTGCTAATGACTTTTGAGACTCAAAAACAAAACGCGCCGAAGCTTTGCAGCTTGCGGCGCGTTTTATTCTGGGGTGCTGGGCTTAATAAGATGAAATGCCCAGGGACACGTCGAACAGTTTTTCGGTTATCCCACGCTGATTTGGTTGTCGACTGACTTGACGCCTTTTACATTTCGCACGGCACGCTCCACCTGCGATTTCAACGCTTCAGTCTTTACCATCCCCATCAAAGTAACCTTGCCATTCAATACGGTGGCAGTTACGCCGAGCGTCGAAAGCGTCGGATCATTACTCAATTTCTTATCTATGGCAGCCTGAATTGATCCATCATCCGGACCGCTCGAGGTCGTGGTCGCCCCGCCGCTGGCCAGCGCTGGTTGTCCGTTAATTATGACCGGAGCGGGCTGTGTTGCCGGAGCCGGTTGCTGCACGACCACCGGTGGTTGCTGTGCCGGCTGCTGTACAATCGTCGTTTGCGGCGGCGTCTGGGCCACGTTTGCATTTGCGTCGGTCTGCTGTTGATTCATTACGAAAAGAATGATGATCGCGGCCAGCGCAATGACGCCGACGACGATCGCCGCCAACGCTGCACCGGACATACCACTTCTTTCCGGATAACGGACCGCCTCTGAATGAACTACCTCACGCCTGGCGTTCGGAGTGTCAACTACGACGCGTCTACTTTCTGACTGCTTTTCCATTTCATTTCTCCTTTGCTCGAAAACCTAAAAATAGGATCGAATCCAAACCGCGTTTGAAAGAATACTCACCGCGAGTAACTGCAAACATTATTCCCTAAGCGCCAAAAGACTCTTTTTCGAAGTAATTTCTATGAATCAGAAAAGTTTCTGCTGCTTTCCATTCGTGCTGGTGATGATCATCAAGCGTATGGTTTCAATTCTCACTTGCATCAGGACAGAGCGAAAAAATTGCTTCAGTCGGCTTGACGCAACACTGCCGACCAGAGTAGTTTCCGCTTGTTCCCTTTCCACTGCAGGAGAGACCAAATGCATTTATCTATTCGACGCTTTCTGCTGGTGGCGGCCTGCGTGCTGCTGGTTAGTACGATCTTAAGCGCAGGGCCATCTGGATACCATGTAACTAAGACAATCAAGCTCGGCGGCGACGGAGGCTGGGATTACCTGACCGTGAACGCCCGGCGTGTTTACATCTCGCGCGGCACACACGTGATGGTCGTTGACGCCGACACGGGCGCCCTGGTCGGTGACATTCCCAACACCAACGGGGTACATGGGATCGCCATCGTGCCTGAAATGGATAAGGGCTTCATTAGCGACGGCCGCGATAACAACGTCACGATCTTCGACGTGAAGACACTTAAAGTCCTGGGAACTGCACCCACCGGAAAGAACCCCGATGCGATCATTTATGATCCCGCTTCAAAGCGTGTCTTTGCATTTAATGGCTCCAGCAAGGACGCCACAGCGATCGATGCTAAGACCGGAACTGTCGCCGGCACGATTGCTCTTGGAGGAAAGCCTGAATTCGCGGTTGCCGATGAAAAAGGTCACGTCTTCGTGAACATTGAAGATACCAGCGAGATAGTCCAGTTCAATTCCGAAAGGCTGGGCGTCGAAACCCGCTGGAAGATTGCTCCGGGCGAAGAACCCAGCGGGCTGGCCATGGATCGCAAGCACCGGAGACTCTTCTCTGTGTGCTCCAACAAATTAATGGTGGTAGTTAATGCCGACAATGGCACTGTGGTGACTACGCTGCCAATTGGCGCCGGCACCGATGCGGCCGGTTTCGATCTGGAAACTGGATTTGCCTTTAGTTCAAACGGAGGCGATGGCACGGTCACGGTGGCCCACGAGGATACGCCGGATAAATTCTCGGTCGTTGAGAATGTGCCCACCCTTAGACGCGCACGAACGATGGCTGTTGATGCCAGGACCCATCAGGTTTACACGGTATCCGCCGAATTCGGGCAGCCGCCGGCTCCGACGAGGGAACAGCCGCGCCCTCGCGCGCCAATGGTGCCCGGAAGTTTTACCCTGCTAATTCTAGGTCGTTAGTATCAGTAGCCCGACCGCAGGTGAGGGCTCGCTGGCAATAGCAGAGACCGGACTACGCGGTCGCACTTGCTTACGCGCGGGCTTCTGACACGACGTTCAAAAAAGGAGTAGACAGTTTATGACTTCACAGGAACGACAAAAATTGATCGCTCAGTACAAAGAGGGCTACAACGAAGTTGCTGGAAGCCTGGAGAGTTTTCCGTCTGACTTGCTGACTGCCCACCCCATTGCCGGGAAATGGAGCGCGGCCGAGATTGTCCATCATCTCGCTGACAGTGAGACGACCAGCGGTATCCGCCTGCGGCGTCTGCTGGTTGAAGATCATCCATTGATTCTGGGCTATGATCAGGATGCATACGCCGCCCGTTTGAATTACAACAATCGAGAAGTGGCTCCTGCGCTCGAGGCGTTCCGCAGTGCGCGGGCCACGGCAGCGCAACTGTTCGAGTTTATGAGCGACGAAGATTGGCTACGCGAAGGCACTCATTCCGAAAGTGGATCGTACACCGCGGAGGACTGGCTGAAGATCTACGCTGCGCATGCTCATAATCACGCCACCCAAATTCGTCGTTTGCGCGAAGCACTCATGAGCGGTGGAGCGAACGCGGCCGCAACTGCATAACAGTTTTCTTTCTCTACTATCAATAGATAGACAACTCATTGAGTGGATCGGTTTTATTTTTCTCGTTCTCTTGACACCACGTTAACGAAAAAGCAAAATCGCGCTCGCTTCATTTTTGAAAGTATTTTGTCAGTACCATCCGCGCCACCGCGCGCATGAATTTGAAAGTTGAAAGAAACCTGCAATGGCCAGCGTAGCTCCGGTTGTCGAAACAACTCTCGCAGATCTCCAGCTATTAAGACGTGGAAAAGTTCGCGATGTTTATGCGGTCGATGAAGATCGCCTGCTGGTCGTCGCTACTGATCGCATCTCGGCTTTCGATAGCGTCTCTCCCACTCCGATCGAACGCAAGGGCGAAGTCTTGACCGCGCTGTCGCGCTTCTGGTTTGAAAAACTTGGCCATATTGTTCCTAACCACCTGCTTACTACGGATATAGACCAGATGCCCGACGTGGTGCGGAATCACGGGAGCGAACTGCGCGGCCGATCGATGCTGGTCCGGCGCACGGAAGTCTTTCCGGTTGAGTGTGTTGTGCGCGGATATCTTTCGGGCTCAGGCTGGAAGGATTATCAGAGAACCGGGCAGGTGTGCGGTCATCAATTGCCGGCTGGTCTGCGTGAATCCGAGAAGTTGGCAGCGCCAATATTCACTCCAGCCACCAAAGCCGAGACCGGTCATGATGAAAACATCAGCGAGCAACAGATGGCCGCAATCGTTGGTAGCGAGGTAACTGAATTTCTGCGCGACGTCTCACTGCGTATTTATCAGGAAGCCGGCGACTATGCGCGCGGCCGGGCGATTATTATTGCCGACACGAAGTTTGAATTTGGCCGTGATCGAGAAGGCCGGATCATTCTCATCGACGAAGTCCTCACACCGGATTCGTCGCGCTTCTGGCCTCTGGATAGTTATGAAGTTGGGACATCCCAGGCATCCTTTGACAAGCAATACGTGCGCGATTATCTCGAACATATCAAATGGGACAAACAGCCGCCCGCGCCAATTCTACCGCCTGAAGTTGCCGCAGCGACCACCGCCCGTTACCTGGAAGCATACGAACTACTGGTAGGAGAAAAGTTGTGATTGGAGCGCGGACATCTTGTCCGTATTGAGCGCGCAGCGCGAACAGTCGCTGGCCCGATCGTTGCGGTTGCAAGTCAGTACCGGGAGCCGCCGCGACCGGGTCTAAGAAGCCCGACGATAAGGAGGACTCATCTTCTTTACGCTGAAAGCGTGAAATTTAATGGCCAGGGCAACGTCCCTGGATCGAGAGAATTAAAATTGGTTAAGCCCTGAAAGGGCGAGACAGGCGCAACACGTTAGCCCGCGTTTGCGACTGAGTTGTCCCGATAAAATCTATTAGCTTAATAGGACTGGAGAAAGATGCAAATACGCCCCCGCCTTGAAGCAATTATAGAAGATATGCTTGATGGTCACATCATGTTGGATGAAGCCTTAGAAGAATTCGAAAAGCTCTATATTCAAAAAGCGTTCACTCGAAACAAGAAGCGCATTTCGCACACCGCCGAGGCGCTCGGCATCCACCGCAACACCATCTCCAAACGCGTAAACTCGTACCGCGCCCAGGAACGGAAACACTCTGCGAACGGAAATCACCGAGCAAGCCACAAGACTCATTAAGCGCGAATGTAAACGAGGCAGTAGCCCGACCGTTAGGGAGGGCTCATCACGTACAGTAGCCGGACTTCTGGGAAGGGCGAGGTACCAGCCTTCTTCGGAGGTATCCGCCGCGTCAGCCGTCCGTTTTACGGACTGGCGTCCCGAGTTCCCAGCTTCCCAGCGATGAATCGCTGAGCTATTCTCGGTCGTCCACCAAGCCGGACTCAGGTCTCAAAAACGGCGCTAGAGCGGCGGTCTAACGAGAAAGCCCCATCAACCCTTCCAATCGGTAGCCAAGTGGTCGACTCCCCGGTTGACAACGGTCCTCCACCTTAATTAATATCTTGGCACTCAACTTTCGGGAGTGCCAATTATGAGTAAAGTCGAGCAAGCTATTTTCAGTAGAGTCATGTCTACAAACAAGAAAGCAAAGGAGCATTTTCGGTATGGCAGTAAACATCAGGCCGCTTCACGACCGCGTGATTGTGAGGCGGATCGAAGAAGGTGAACAGGTTCGCGGCGGAATCATTATTCCCGACACCGCGAAGGAAAAGCCCCAGGAGGGCGAAGTGGTGGCCGTCGGCGAAGGCAAGTATCGCGAAGATGGAACCCGCCAGACGCTGGACGTTAAAGCCGGCGATCGAGTTCTTTTTGGCAAGTACAGCGGCTCAGAAATCAAACTCGATGGAGAAGAGCTTCTGATCATGCGCGAAGACGAGATTCTGGGAATCATTCAGCGCGCCGCTGCCGGTAAGAAAGCCGGCAGGTAGTCGCAAGACGTCTGCCTGCCTTCGTAACCCAAATCGAATTAATTAGGAGAAGAAACAAAAATGGCAAAGCAAGTAGTTCATGGCGAGGAATCGCGTTCAGCAATTCTACGCGGCATCAATCAGCTCGCCGATGCAGTTAAGATTACCCTGGGGCCGAAAGGCCGCAATGTCGTGATCGACAAAAAGTTTGGTTCACCCACCATCACTAAAGACGGCGTCACCGTAGCGAAGGAAATCGAATTGAAGGACGCGCTGGAAAATATGGGCGCCCAGATGGTTCGTGAAGTAGCTTCGAAAACCTCAGATGTCGCCGGCGATGGCACCACCACTGCGACCGTGCTGGCGCAAGCGATCTTCCGCGAAGGCGTAAAGACAGTTGCGGCGGGCGCTAATCCGATGGCGCTCAAGCGCGGCATTGATAAGGCGGTTGCGCGGGCCATCCAGGAAATTCAGCGCATGGCGAAGCCAGTCAAGGGCGATGCGATCGCGCAGGTCGGTACCGTTTCAGCGAACGGCGATGCCACCATCGGAACCATTATTGCCAAGGCGATGGATCAAGTCGGCAAGGACGGCGTGATCACCGTCGAAGAATCAAAGACCATGGAGACTTCCCTGGAAGTCGTCGAGGGAATGCAATTCGATCGCGGCTATCTCAGTCCTTACTTTGTGACTGACGCCGAGCGTATGGAAGCCAGTCTGGAAAACGCGCTGATCCTGATTCACGAAAAGAAGATCAGCTCGATGAAAGACCTGCTGCCTTTGCTCGAGCAGGTCGCTAAGATGGGCAAACCTTTGCTCATCATCGCCGAGGATGTTGATGGCGAAGCACTGGCTACTCTGGTGGTCAATAAACTGCGCGGCACGCTCAACGTGGCCGCAGTCA
>ORMF012193315.1_pt1 | contig 17600 bp, 14 predicted proteins | sample 1779871 | NCBI WGS metagenome assembly ORMF01 (sample SAMEA104232316, study PRJEB22302) | groundwater metagenome | biome: forest; feature: aquifer; material: groundwater | place: USA | collected 2011-08-07 | depth 5.4 m
GGGGAGGCGAGCAGCGCCCCGCGCGCGAGCGGGAGCGGATGGTCGCGGAGCATCTGGTCAAGCGGGGCATAGCCGACCCGCTGGTGCTGGAGGCGATGCGACGTACCCCGCGCCACCTGTTCGTGGACGAGGCGCTGCGGGACAAGGCCTACGAGGATTACCCGCTGCCGATAGGCGAAGGGCAGACGATCTCGCAGCCCTTCATGGTGGCCCGGATGACCGAGCTGCTGCGGCTGACGGGGAAGGAAAAGGTGCTCGAGATCGGCACCGGCTGCGGTTACCAGGCCGCCGTACTGGCCCGTCTTGCGGCGCGCGTCTGCACCGTGGAGCGGATTCCCAAGCTCGCCGCGCGCGCACGGGAGACGCTCGAAGCGATCGGGGCGAGCAATGTCTGGGTGCGGACCGCCAACGGCACCTTCGGCTGGCCCGACGAGGCGCCGTTCGATCGCATTGTGGTGACGGCCGGTGGACCGTCGGTCCCGCCGCCGCTGTTCGCTCAGTTGGCCGAGGGCGGGCGGATGGTGATGCCGGTCGGGTCCGAGGACTCTCAGCGGCTGCAGGTGGTCGACAAGATCGCGGGCGAAGCGAAGGTGGCGGAAGACTCGGGGTGCGTGTTCGTGAAGTTGATCGGGAAGTACGCCTGGAAAGCGTAAAGTAGTATGGTCGACAGGGACGGGGCGTAGCGCAGCTTGGTAGCGCGCCTGCTTCGGGAGCAGGAGGTCGCTGGTTCAAATCCAGTCGCCCCGACCATTTTTCACCCGTGCGCTCTCGCATGAATGCGACGGGGCTTCGCAGCGCTGCTGAGATCATCATCGACGGGCGTGTGCAGGGCGTCGGGTACCGCACGTTCGCCCAGCGGAAAGCCGCTCAGCTCGCGCTGCGCGGCTATGTCATGAACCTCAAGGACGGGAGGGTTCGCGTGCGCGTCGAGGGTGGCCGCGAAACCATCGAGGAACTCGCCCGCGATCTCGAAAAGGGTCCGCCGCTGGCACGCGTCGAGACCGTGTCCGTCAGCTGGCGGCCGCCGACGGGCCGCTTCACGTCGTTCGATGTCCGCTACGCGGAGTTCGACCCGTGAAACCCCCGCGTGGGCGGCGCGCGATCGGCCTCGGGCTGCTCCTGCCGGGGCTTCTCCTGACCCACCCCGGCGCCTCCGATGCCGACAGCCGTACCGCCACCTCTCCGGCCAGGAAGACAACATCCAAGACTGAAGCCTCCGTCGAGCGCAAGGCTCGGAGCCGGGTGGATGCCGGTCCGAGCCGCCGGGTCTTGAGGCAAACCGGGGGGCAAACCGGGGGCCAGACCGTCCATGTCGCCCGGGTGGGCGACTCCGTGAGCCGGATAGCCGCGCTCTACACCGTCACGCGCAAGTCGCTCATCGACGCTAACAAGCTCGCGCGGCCCGAGCATCTGCGCATCGGCCAGCGGCTCGTCGTGCCTGGGGCCCGCGTTGCAGCGGGCGGGGGCCCCGTCCAGCTCATCGACGCAGTGCTCGCCAACGGCGATGTCCTGTTCGTGCGCGCGGGTCCGCACCGCGTACCGACCCGGTTCTACATGGCCTCTCCCGACGTCAACGGCCGAGCCCTCGACTTCACCTGGCCCGTAGACGGCCGGATCATCTCACCCTTTGGGGAGCGGCGGGGCGGCTGGCACGCGGGCATGGACATCAAGGCCGAGATCGGCGCGCCGATCCTCGCGGCCGCGCCGGGCGTTGTGATATCGAGCGGCCAGGAGCGCGCCTATGGCCGCATCATCCGCATCGAGCACGACGGCGGCTTCGTCACGGTCTACGCCCACAACCTGGAGAACCTCGTCGAGGTGGGCGACCGCGTCTCTGGGGGTACGATCATCGCCACCGTGGGCCGCACCGGGCGGGCGACAGCGCCGCACCTGCACTTCGAGGTCCGTCACGAGGGCATGGTCTACAACCCGCTCCACCTGTTGCCCGCCCGCGACGTGATCGAGGTCCGGGCGGACGAGGCGCCGGACCTGCCGATAGAGTCGGCGCGCGCGCACGGGGCGGACAACGACGTCGATGAGTGAGCTGCGTGCCGAGACGGTCGACCTCGGTGGCAACGAGGAGCCGATCGAGACGCTTGTAGCCCGCGCGCCTGGCGACCTGGCGGGCGACAGGGACACGCCGGGCGACGCGGCCCGCGGCCGCGAGCTACTGGGTCTCTATCTCAGGGACATCGCCAAGGCTTCGCTGCTCACTCCCGAGCAGGAGCAGGAGCTCGCGAGACGGGTGCAGGCGGGCGACGCCGATGCCGAGCGGCAGCTGATCGAGGCCAACCTTCGACTCGTGGTGCGGGTGGCGCGCCACTACCTGAACCGGGGGCTTTCACTACTGGACCTCATCGAGGAAGGCAATCTCGGCCTCCTGCACGCCGTCACGAAGTTCCGGCCCGGCCGCGGCACGCGCTTCTTAACCTACGCCGTCTGGTGGATTCGACACGTGGTGGCCAGGGCGCTGGCAAACCAGGCGCGCATGATCAGGCTGCCGGTCCACATCGAGCTCCTCCTGGGCCAGTACATGAAGAAGAAGGCCGCGCTCACCCAGGACTTGGGCCGCGCGCCGACCACGGAAGAGATCGCCAAGGCTCTCGGTCAGCCGATCGAGGAGATCGAGCACATCGAGCGGATGAGCCAGCGCCCGATCTCTCTCGACGCGCCCATCGGGCAGAAGGGCGACGGCAAGATCGAGGACCTCGTCGAGGATCCGGAGCCCTTTCCCGGCGCTGGCCGCGCAGCGGCGCTGAAAGTGCGCGAGGACTTGGCCGGGGTGCTCCGGGACCTGCCCGATGCCGAGCGCGGGGTGCTGGAGCTGCGCTTCGGGCTCGAAGGCGCGGAGCCGAGGACGTTCGAAAGCATAGGGCGCCAGCTCGGGCTCACGCGGGAGCGGGTCCGCCAGATCGAAGCGGCGGCCCTGGCCCGGCTGCGGCGCCTCATGGCCGCCCGGGGCCTCGAGGCGGGGGGCCTTTTCTGACCGGTGCTAGAATAGTCCTGTTGCGATGGGGTTACCGATGCCCCCGTAGCTCAGGTGGATAGAGCAGCAGTTTCCTAAACTGCGGGCCGGGTGTTCGAGTCACCCCGGGGGCACCACCGAATAGTCACCGGAGAGAAGGCGCCCGTAGGTGGCCTGCCCCCGGATAATTGAGCTACGACTCGTCACATGAAGGGCTCGAAGATCAGCCGACCGTGGAGCAGCTTCGGGAGGATCCGCCGCGCCTGGATCGGCGACCGCGCGAGCAGTGCCTGTGCCAGTCGGCCAGCCGCGCGCCGAGGTCCTCTCGAGCGCGAGCGGATCCACCCCCGCCGTGAAATCGGGTCAAGCCGGCCGCTCACTCGGATCCGTGGGGGCGAAAGCCGAATGGCTGAGAGCTACCCGACCACCACCCCTGGATATTTACCACCCACGCGAAAGCCGGTAGAGCCCCATTTCAGTTGGCGGGGATTCGTCAATCCACTTGTAATTCACAGAGGCTGTGGCGTATAGAAAGTAGCTGATGGAACTTTGCTAGCGGGTGTTCGCAGCGGAATGTTTGTCGTTTGTTGTCCGTTCTTGCGCCGTACATTTACTCGGGGGCGACGGATGAAGTCTTCACACCTACCAGATCCGGCTGCAGCCAGGCATGCAAAATGACCCGTACGCGTGCACGCTGGGGATTTCTCATCACGGCGCTGAGTGTCCTATGTCTACTTACCGTGCGTATGCCCCATGCGGTTGCGCAGATATTGCCGCCGGGCTTTCACGAGGACATTGTCTTCAGTGGGCTCGTTGCCCCGACCGCAGTTGAATTTGCGTCCGACGGGCGGGTATTCGTCGCCGAGAAGAGCGGCCTCATAAAAGTGTTTCTCAACCTCTCGGCTACGGTTCCCTCGGTATTTGCTGATCTGCGCACCAATGTGCACAACTACGAGGACCGCGGCCTCCTCGGCATGGCGCTTCACCCTGATTTTCCGACGACACCCTATGTCTATGTTCTATATACCCATGACGCAGCGATCGGGGGGACCGCCCCTCGGTGGGGCACAGTCGGTGGAACATCTGATGATTGTCCAACCCCACCAGGTCCCAATACCGATGGTTGTGTCGTGAGCGGCCGGTTATCGAGGCTCGAGGCGGCGGGAAATGTCATGACCGGGCCGGAGATCGTGCTCTTGGAGGGATGGTGCCAACAGTTTATCACCCACTCAATAGGTTCGTTGGCGTTCGGGCCCGATGGAGCCCTGTATGTGAGCGGCGGAGATGGAGCGAGTTTTAAATATGTCGACTATGGGCAGACCAACAACCCTTGCGCTGACCCTCCGAGCACCGGCCAAACCCCACCCACGGCCGCAGGCGGAGCGCTGCGCAGCCAAAGCCTTGAGCGTCCCGCAAACCAGGATGCCGTACTCAACGGTGCGATTCTCAGGGTCGATCCCTACACGGGGAATGCCCTACCGGATAACCCGCTGGCCGCGAACAGCGATCCTAACCGGCGCAGGACTATCGCCTACGGTCTGCGTAATCCCTTTCGATTTGCGATCAGGCCCAACACCTCTGAGCTGTGGATCGGCGATGTGGGTTGGAGCGCTCGGGAGGAGATTAACCGGATCGTCAATCCAACCGACGGCGTGCAAAACTTTGGGTGGCCCTGCTTTGAGGGCGGGGAACCTCAGCCGGGTTACGATTCTGCGAACCTAGATATATGCGAAAGTCTGTACGGCCGGCCGAATGCCGTTTCGCCGCCCGTGTTCTCCTATGGCCACGACACGCAAATTATTCCTGGGGAGAATTGCCCGGCCGGGACCTCCGCGATCAGTGGGCTCGCTTTTTACAACGGCGGCAGCTATCCGCCGGAATATGGTGGGTCGCTATTCTTTGCCGATTACGGACGGGGGTGTATCTGGACCATATTCGACCCGGCCGGAGCCGGAGGGGGAACTATAGAACCGTTTGTCGAGCAGGCCAGCACTCCGGTACAGCTGAAAATCGGCCCTGACGGCGACCTGTTCTATGTTGATGTCTTGGGCGGCACGATTCGGCGGATCAGGTACGGAACGAACGAGACCCCAGTGGCTGTCGTTCGGGCGTCCGCGACGAGTGGTTCGGCCCCCCTCACAGTCAATTTCGACGGCACCGCTTCGAGTGATCCAAATCCCGGCGACACGCTTACCTATGCGTGGGATCTCGACGGTGATGGGCAATTCAACGATTCGACTGCTGCGCAACCCGTGAGAACATACACGAGCGACGGGACCTACACGGCGCGCCTACGAGTGACCGACAATCACGGCGCTTCAAGTACGGCGTCATTGGTCATAACGGTCGGGGTCCCCAATACGCCGCCCGCCGCAAAGATTATTTCGCCCTTGCCATCGACCACGTGGAAGGTCGGTGACGCCATTTCATTGTCAGGGCAGGCATCGGATCCGGATGAACCGTTGCCGGAGTCAGCCTTTAGCTGGAAAGTGATCATGCACGACTGTCCGTCCACCTGTCACGCTCACTTAATTACAGACCTCGTAGGCGTGTCTACGGCGTCGTTTAGCGCTCCAGACGCTGAGTATCCTTCACATATGGAGATTCGACTCACGGCGACTGACTCACGAGGCGCGACGGACACGAAGAGTGTCTTCCTTTATCCTCAAACCGTAGCGTTGGACTTCCAATCCGTTCCCACTGGTCTGCAATTGACAGCGGGGTTCAGCAGCAGCGTCGCGCCTTTCAGCCGCACGGTGATTGTCGGCTCGGCCAATTCGGTGAGCGCGACGACACCGCAGACACTCGGAGGATCGAATTACCAATTCGTGTCCTGGTCGGATGGCGGCGCTCAAACCCACAACATCACTGCCGGGGCGGTTCCGGTGACCTACACCGCCACGTACTCAACCAGTATCACCGCCTTCCCTACTAGCGCCACTATTTTGACAGGTGCGTGGAATAGCGGCAGCGCGGCGTCTCTTACCAGCGACAATGACGTCTACTATGCGGTGAACTCGAAGACCCGCGGGTCACACACCGCGGCCTGGTACGGTTCCTTTACCGGAGTGGCGAGCACTCTTACGAACTTGCGGGTGACCTACAAAGGCAAGAATTCCAGACGATGCACACAAGCCATCGCTATTTGGCGGTGGACGAGCAGTGCGTGGGTACAGCTTGACTCGCGCAGGGTGGGCACGACGGAGGTAGCGGTCAATGATCTCACGCCGAGCGGGGCACTCGCCGACTATGTGAGTACAGCGGGGAGCGGCGAGCTTAGGGTGCGGGTGCGATGCGCGCGGGTGAGTAACTTTACGGCCAGAGGCGATCTGCTGAGTATCGTCTATGACGCACCGGGTGGACCGCCGGGCGTGGTGGGGGCGCTCCTGCGTCGGGAGGGCCTGTACTCCTCCAACGTGACGGAGTGGCGCGCGGCCCGGGAACGCGAGGTACGCAGCTCGGTTTCGGACATGGCTAAGGCGATGTTACACTGAGCCCTGGTCACGCTGCGGGCCTCCATGTCGCGGAGAATAGCACCGGGTGGCTTCGGTCAGCCCACTCCGGGGGTAACTTTTCGAGGAGGCCGGTTTCGGGAGGCCAGTTTCGAGGGGGGATGACGATGGGAGAGGAGCCGAGGCGGTGAAAAAGCTCGCGTCGCGCTACGCTTCTCTTCTTTGGCTCTTGGCCGCGATGAGCCTGGTGGGCTGGCTCATCGTCAACCTCGACACGGCGGGCTGGATCATCATCAGTCTCGTCGTCGGCCTCATGGCCTGGCAGCTCACCAGACGGGAGAGGCGAGAGCGCTCCAGCAGGGCCGAGTCGGAAAGGCCCGAGGGGCACGGCGTGCGTGACGAGTCGGCTCCGTGAGCCGGCTCCTCTCGGCCCCGACGCTGGCCGCCCTCGTCATGGTCTGCGCGGCGTCGAGGGCAAGGGAGGGGAGCGCGGAGCCGGCCGGCGGGACCGGCGCCGACTCACCCGCGTACTGCACCAACTACTCGACGGGTTCCGACACACATACCGCCTGTGCCCCGCCCGCGTCCGCGCCCCAAGGTTCGGCGGTCACTTGTCACACCTACACCGTCGGTTCTGACACGCATGCTGAGTGCGCTCCCGTACCGGCCCCTCGCTTGGGCGCGTCCCGCGAGAAGACGGGGGGACTGGTGCCGCCGCCAGCGTCCACCCTGCGCTGTTACACGTACCACATCGGCTCCTCGGCCTACACCGACTGCCGCTGAGTCCAGTGCCCCGCCGCTGTCACTGGGCCCGCGGCGAGCCCGAGATCGCCTACCACGATCAGAAGCTCCTTGAGGTTGGGCTGCCGCCCGACTTAGACTACCCTCATGGCTCCTTCCGGGCGTTCTGGCGGCATCGGCGGGCTGTGGCGCTTCCTGGGCTTCGCGGGCTCGCCTGAAGAGGCCGCGCCGCGAGCCATCGGAGCCTCACCGGTCGGAGCCACTATCGATCCGGGCCGGGCGGTCCTCGGCGGCGGGCTGGCGCTCCGGGGCGAGATTACAGGCGAAGGGGATTTCCACATCTACGGGCGCTTCGAGGGTGAGATCGACGTGTCGGGCCGCGTGATCGTGTCGGAGGAGGCCCAGGTCGACGCCAATATCAACGCGGCCTCGATTGTCATCGCGGGCAAGGTGCGCGGGAACCTTTCGGCCAGCACGCACCTCGACATCCTTCCCACCGGCGTGCTGACCGGCACCCTCAAGGCCGGCAGCTTCTCGGCCGCCGAGGGATCTTCTGTCAAAGGTGAGATCTGGCTCGACCGCGCGGAGTCCGCGCGCGTCAGTGACCCGGGCCTGGCCGACGACGAGAACCCCCGATGAACGTTCTCGATTGGCTCCGGGAGCAGCCCTGGACTCGCTGGGTCGTCCTTGGTCTGGGCGCCGTCATAGTCGTGGGTCTTGGGTGGGCAGGCTGGGCGGCTTGGAAGAACCGCTACGAGTCCCAAGGGGGCATGGCGTTCGCCCAGGCGCGGATCCTCGTGGCCCAGGCACAAACGACTCCCAGCAGTGCCGGGGCCGACGCTCGCGAGCGTGCCGAGAAGGCCCTCCAGGGAGTCATCGCCGATTATCCGCGCCTGTCCTCGGTCGCCCAAGCCGCGTATCTCCTGGGAAGCCTCCGCTTCGGCGCCGCGCAGTACCCGCAGGCCCGCTCGAGCTTCGAGCTTGCCCGCGCCAAGGCCGGCTCCAGCAGCCTGGCAGCGCTGGCCGCCCTCGATATCGGCTACTGCTGGGAGGCCGAGAAGAACTATGATGCGGCCGAGAAGGCATACCTATCAACTATTAGCGGTGCAAAGCCTAAGGATTTCCTCTACGAGGAGGCCATGGTCGGCGCTGCCCGCGTTCAGGAGTTCGGGGGCAAGCGGACGGCAGCCGTGGAGACGTATCAGCGTCTGCTCAAAGATCTACCCGACACTCGCCGCGCCGAGGAGATCCGCTCTCGCGTAGCGAGCCTTCAATCGCCGGCGAAGCCCTGACCTATGCGGAACCTGTGGGGTCCCGCAGCTGCTGCTAGTGTCTGATAAGAGGTATTATGTCAATCACTCTGTGACGGGCACTGCAGCCGGCGGTACTGTATGCGCCACGCAGTGGACCTGCGCTACCAACGCTCCCTTCTCGCTTGTCACGCTCACCTGGTAGAAGCCTGCCCGTCTGCCCTGCTTGATCTCCCGGGCTTCCGCGATGAGCCGTGAGCCGGCCGGCACGGCCGTCAGGAAGCTGATGGTCATGTTGAGAGCCACGGCGGTCTCGCCGTGGGAGTTGCAGGCTGCGCCGAAGGCGGTGTCCGCCAGAGAGAAGATGACACCGCCGTGGGGATAGCCTTGGAAGTTGACCATATGGGGCTGGACGGTCAGCCCGACCCGGCAGAACCCGCGCCCCAGGGCCAGGATCTGTATGCCGAGCGCCCGGGCCCAGGGGTCGGCCTCGATCCCGGCCCTGATCTCCCCCGGGACGGAGGAATCCCCTGGGGGCGAGATCACTGGACAGTGCCGCTCTCATCGGCCGCGTGCCGGTGCTCGTTCTTGACGATCTGCGCGGCAACCGTCGGGTTCCAGATCACGGGCCCAGTCTCACGGGCCCAGTCTCACGGGGAAGACGTCACGCGCGTAAGAAGCCATTCCTGGCGCCCCAGGAAGCGCATCAAGGTTTCAACCAGGCGGACGTCTGCCGCGGCCTCCAGTCCCACGCGGTCCGGGAGGACGTAGCGCACCTCCGGGTACGAGACCAGCACCCGCAGCAGCGTCCGCGCCCGGGGATCGGGCGCCATGAACCCGCGCCGCCCCGCATCCCCGGCCCCAGGATCCCACGCGGGCTGGAACGCGGCTCGGAGGCATCGCCCGGACACGCCCGCCGGGATCACGCAGGACCGCCCAGGAGACGCCGGTAGTGTTCGGCCATGACCTCGACCTGGCGCGGCGCGGAGAAATCCCTTGCCGCGAGAGCGTACGCGGCGAGCGCCATGGCGCTTCGCCGGGGAGCGTCCAGCAGGAGTCCGATGGCCGCGTCGGCCAACTCTTCGACATCGGCCTTCGTCAGAAGCCCGGTCTCTCCGTCCCTAACGACCTCGTCGACGCCCGAGGCGCGGACCGCGACGGCGGGCAGCCCGCAGGCGTGCGCCTCGGCCAGCACGAGACCCTGTGTCTCGGTCTCCGAGGAGAAGAGGAAGAGGTCGGCCGCCTGGTAGTACGGTGGCAGCTCTTCCCGGGCGACCGAGCCGGTAAAATGGATGGCGGCCCGCGCATGGCTTGCCGCGGCGAGGCGCTTGAGGGCCGGCTCGTGGCTTCCCTGTCCCACGAGGAGAAGCCGCGCCCCCGACACGGCCAGGGCGATGGAGCCGAAGGCGTCGATCACGCGCTCCACACTCTTCTCGCGATCGAGGCGGCCGACGTAGAGGCACAGCGGCACGTCCTCGTCCAGGCCGAGAGATCGCCTCGCCTCCCCCCGATCACCCGGACGGAACAGATCGAGCGGCACGCCGGTTGGAATTACAGCGATCGGAGCGCGAACACCGAGGTCAGCGAGACTCTCGGCGATCCGGGCCGAGGGGGCGATCACGAGATCCGCAGAGCCGGCGAAGCGGGAGGCGAGCCTGACCGCGAGCGAGGCGACCAGGGGCTCCGGGAGCGGCACGTAGTGGGCGTACTTCTCGTAGCGGGTGTGGTAGGTGAAGACGAGCGGGCGGCCTTGGGAGCGAGCGAGTCGACGGGCCGTCACGCCGAGGAGAAACGGATGCTGGGCGTGGAAGATGTCGAGATCGAGCTCCAGCGCCGTGCGGCTCCAGCGCCTCGAGAAGGGCAGCGGCAGGGCAAAGCCCGGATAGGTGGGCGCGGGCACCGAGGGATAGCGGAAGACAAAGGCGGGATCGTCGTGGGGTGCGCTCGCCGCGGGCGCGAAGACCCAGGCCCGATGTCCCTGCGCCTCGAGCCCCTGCCGCAGCGTCTCTACCGCGGTGGTGACACCCCCGCGGAACGGCAGGTAGTTGTTCGTGAACAGGCCGATGCGCATTCGCTACTCATCCGGGGCGTTGGGGTCGCGGCCGCGCTCGATCTTGCCGAAGTCTCCCGGCTTGATGGAATCGAGCCATTCCTTGATCTTCGCCTGGTCGTCGGTCTTGCTGCCGCCGAGCTCCTGTTCCTTGGCAACCTCGACGTTCTTGGCCTTGGCCACGACTTCCTCGTCCACGAAGATCGGAGCCGACACCCTGAGCGCGAGCGCGATGGCGTCCGACGGGCGCGAGTCCACGGTGATCTCGGTCGATCCCAGCCGGAGGTGGATGACCGCGAAGAAGGTGTTCTCCCGGAGATCGTTGACCTCGACCTTGACCACGCGGGCGTCCAGCGCCTCGAGGATGTTCTTGATCAGGTCGTGCGTCATGGGTCGCGCCGTCGAGATCTTCTCGAGCTCGAGCGCGATGGCGTTGGCCTCGAAGAGCCCGACCCAGATGGGCAGCGAGCGCTTCTCCTCCTCGTCGCGCAGGATGATGATCGGCATGTTGGAGAGAGGGTCCAGCGCCAGCCCCTTGACCTTCATCTCGAGCCACATGGGCGTCCCCTCCCCTAGACCGCCGCCGCGAGCACGCGGCCTTGGGTGACGCCGGGGGCGGGGGCACCCGCCCCGGCCAGGTCGCCACGGAGGCTGTGCGGCAGCGCCCGGGTGATGAGCACGGGCACCACGGTGCCCAGAAGGTCGCGACCGTGGGCGTCGAAGTTGACCACGCGGTTGCACCGAGTGCGTCCCGTCAGCTCGCCCGGGTCCTTGCGGGAGCGGCCGTCCACCAGCACAGGGCGCACCCGGCCCTCGAGCGCCCGGCTGCGCTCGGCGCCGACACGGGTCGCGACCTCGAGAATGCGCGCGTTCCGGCCCGCCTTGACGTCGTCCGGCACCTGGTCGCTCATCTCGGCGGCGGCCGTGCCGGGGCGCCGGGAGTAGCGGAAAGCGAAGACATTGTCGTACCGGACGCGCGCGACGACGTCGACCGTCCGCTCGAAGTCCTGGTCCGTCTCACCGGGAAACCCCACGATGAGATCGGTCGAGAGCGCGATGCCGGGCACCGTCTCCGCGACTTCCGCGATCAGCTCCAGGTAGCGCGCGGCGGTGTAGCCGCGGTTCATGCGCTTGAGGACTTCATCTGAGCCCGACTGGAGAGGCAGGTGCAGGTACTCGACCACCTTCGGAACGTCGCGGATGGCGCGGATGAGACGGGCGGTGAGATTGTAAGGGTTCGAAGTGGTGAAGCGGATGCGCTCGATGCCTTCGATCTCGTCGATCCGCTCCAGGAGCGCCGCCAGGTCGGTCGCCGGCGTGAGATCCCGGCCATAGGCGTTGACCGTCTGCCCGAGGAGAGTCACCTCGCGTACCCCCGCCGCCGCCAGCTCGCGCACCTCCGCCAGGACGGCTTCCGGCGGATGGCTGCGCTCGCGCCCCCGCGTCACCGGTACGACGCAGAAGGTGCAGGATTTCTCGCACCCCTCCATCACCGTGACGAAGGCCTTGAGTTGCCCCGGGCGGTCGGGCTTGGCGGTCAGCTTGACCAGCGGCGCCTCGCGGACCTCCACGATCGGCGCGCCCGCCACCCGTGCCCGCTCGACCAGCTCGCCGACACGCGCGATCGCGGCGGAGCCGAATACTAGATCTACCTGGGGCGCGCGCTCCAGGATCTTCCCCTGCCGGAGCTGCGCCATGCAGCCCATCACGCCGATCAGGATCTCGGGCCGCTCCTGCTTCAGCGTTCGGAGCTGCCCCAGACGCGAGAACACCTTGTCCTCCGCCTTCTCGCGGATCGCGCACGTGTTGAGCAGGATGAGGTCGGCTTCCTCAGCCACTAGGGTGAGCTCGTAGCGCTCACGCTTGAGCAGACCCGCGACGAGCTCGGAGTCGTACTCGTTCATCTGGCAGCCGTAGGTAATCAGGGGGAGTTTTGGCATAAAAGATCGGCACTTACGTTAGCATCGGCCCCGGAGCCTGTCAAACAGCGGTTGCCGGCGGTCAGGCGCTCTCCTCGAACACGCCGATCTTGCGGAACTTCCCGTAGCGCTCGGCGACCAGCTCCTCGGGCGTCCGCGAGCGCAGCTCCCAAAGGGCGTCCCGGAGCGGTCCGCGGAGGTTCTCGGCCGTCTCCTCCCAGTTCCGGTGGGCGCCGCCGGTCGGCTCGGGCACGATGCCGTCGATGACGCCGAGTCTCAACAGGTCCGGCGCCGTGATGCGCATGAGCTCCGCGGCCTCGGGCGCTTTCGCGGACTCGCCCCAGAGGATGGCCGCGCACCCCTCGGGGGAGATGACGGAGTAGATCGCGTGCTCGAGCATCAGGACGCGATTCGCCACGCCGATGGCGAGGGCTCCGCCGCTGCCCCCTTCCCCCGTCACGACGCAGACGATGGGCGTGCCCAAGCCGGCCATCTCTCTCAAGTTACGCGCGATGGCTTCGGCCTGGCCGCGCTCTTCCGCGCCGAGCCCCGGGTAGGCGCCGGGCGTGTCGATGAACGTGATGATGGGCTTGCGGAACTTGGCACCGAGCTCCATGAGGCGCAGGGCCTTGCGGTACCCTTCCGGGTGCGGCATGCCGAAGTTGCGCGCGATGTTCTCCCGGGTGTCGCGCCCCTTCTGATGGCCGATGGCCACGACCGCGTCGCCCTCGAAGCGCGCGAGCCCGCCCACGATGGCCTTGTCGTCGCCGAACACGCGGTCTCCGTGCAGCTCGACGAAATCCTCGAGGAGAAGGCGGAACAGATCGAGCGTGTGGGGCCGCTTCGGATGCCGGGCGAGCTGGGCCCGCTGCCACGGGGTCAGGCTGCGGTAGACCTTCTGCTGGAGGCGCTTCAGGCGCTCATCGAGACGGCCGATCTCGTCGCGCGCGGCCTGCGCGTCGTCCGAGGCGCGGAGCTCGGCGATACGGTTCTCGAGCTCCAGGAGCGGCCGCTCGAACTCAAGCTCGTCCGGCATACTCAACGAGTATACTGCCCGGCCCGAGCAGGCTTTCGATTTTCGCCACCAGCTCCGGCTCCGGCGCGACCGACAGACCCTTGGCGCGCACCACCACCTCCTGGTCCGCCAGCAGCACGTGCACGAACACCGGCGTGGGCCCCGGGTGCGCCTCGCAGATGCCGCGGACTGAAGCGAGAATCGCATCAGGCCCGGCCGGACCTGCCAACACGCGAATTCTGCAGGTGTGCGCCCCGTCCTCGGCCCGACTGCCGTCTGAGGCCCCCGCGCCCGAGGCGGTGTGCGCCGTCACGCCCCCGTTCTCGGGAGCCCGCGCAGCGGCGATCGTGGCCTCGTCGAGCGGCTTGACTTCCTCGGCCAGCACCACGCGCCCTTTGTCGCTGTCGTCGATCCGACCGCGTACCAATACGGGGCCCCGGTGTCTCAAGGCGACCGAGCAGGCGCGGTAGGGCTCTGGGAAGACCGTCAGCGGCACCGAACCGTCCACCAGCTCCAGCGTGGCGAAGGCCATGCGATTGCCGCTCTTGGTCGCGTTCTCCGTCAGCGCGCCCACCAGGCCCAAGAGGAGCACCCGGGATGCGGCCGGGCGCGTCGCCAGCTCAGAAGCCGACACGGTTCTCAGCCGCGCCGCGAGCTCGCGGTAGTCGTCGAGTGGGTGGCCGGTTAGGTAGAAGCCCAGTACCTCCTTCTCGGCCGCCAGCAGCTCTTCCCGCGGCCACTCCGGCACGTGCCCGACGGCGGCGAGTGGGGCCGCGGCCACCCCCTTCGGGCCGGATGACCCTTCGGAGAGCGGGCCTTCGAAGAGCGAGCCCTGCCCCTCGTCGCGGTCCCGCTGGCTGCGCTGGCCGGCTTCCATGGCCTGGTCGAGGCCCGAGAGGAGCCCAGCCCGCGTGCCGCCGAGCGAGTCGAACGTGCCGGCCTTGATGAGGCTCTCCACCACCCGGCGATTCACGAGCCTGAGATCGACGCGGGCGCAAAAGCCGCCGAGCGATGAGAAGCGCCCCGCCTCGTTCCGGGTCTTGACGATGGATTCGATGGCCAAGGCGCCGACATTCTTGATGGCCGCCAGGCCGAAGGGGATCGTCTCGCCCACCACGGTGAAGCGCGCCCCGGAGACATTGACGTCGGGGGCCTCGACGCGCAGCCCCATGCTCCGGCACTCCTCCATGTACTGGACGATCTTGTCCGTCTTCTCCATTTCGGACGTGAGCAATGCGGCCATGAACTCGACGGGATGGTTGGCCTTGAGGTACGCGGTCTGGTAGGCGACGAGTCCATAGCAGGCCGCGTGCGACTTGTTGAAGCCGTAGCCGGCGAACTTCTCGATGAGATCCCAGACCCGTTCGGCCTTGCGCCCGTCGATCTCGTTGGCGCGGCAGCCCACGAGGAACTTCGCCTTCTGCGCGGCCATGAGCTCGCGGTCCTTCTTGCCCATGGCCTTCCTGAGCGTGTCGGCCTCGCCAAGGGAGAAGCCCGCGAGCTCGGCCGCGAGCCCCATGACCTGCTCCTGGTAGACCATGATCCCGTACGTTTCCTGGAGGTGCTTCTCCATGAGCGGGTGTTCATAGGTGATCGGCTTGCGCCCGTGCTTGCGGTCGATGAATTCAGGGATGAGCTCCATCGGCCCGGGGCGGTAGAGCGCGACCATCGCGATGATGTCCTGGATCCGTGTGGGCTTGAGGCTCTTGAGCGCGTCCCGCATGCCCGCCGACTCGAGCTGGAATACCCCGAAGGTCTTGGCCTCCGAGAGGATCTGGTAGGCCCGCGCGTCGTCGAGGGGCAGCGCCTCGGGGTCGAGCTGGAGGCCCTTGGACTCCTTGACGAGCCGAACCGCATCCGCGATCACCGTGAGCGTGCGGAGACCGAGGAAGTCCATCTTCAGCAGGCCGAGCTTCTCGATCGGGCCCATGGCGAAACCGGTGATCAGCTCGGGCCGCTTCGGGTCTTTGTAGAGCGGCACCCGCTCCATCAGGGGCTCGTCCGAGATGACCACGGCCGAGGCGTGGACCGAGGCGTGCCGCGTGCACCCCTCGAGGGTCCGCGCCACGCCCCAGAGCTCTCCCACGCGCGGGTCGCGCTTGACCTGCTCGGCCAGCGCCGGCACCTTCTCGATCGCCTCGTCGAGGGTGATGTTGAGGGGGAAGGCCGGCACCAGCTTCGCGATCCTATCGGCCTCGCCGAAGGAGAACCCCATCACCCGCGCGACGTCCCGGATCACCGCCTTGGCGCCCATCGTGCCGAACGTAATGATGTGGGCGACCCGATCCGCGCCGTAGCGCTCCGCGACGTAGCGGATGACTTCATCACGACGGTCATCTGCAAAATCAATGTCCATGTCGGGCATGGAGACGCGCTCGGGGTTGAGAAAGCGCTCGAACAGGAGCCCGTAGCCCACCGGGTCGACGTTGGTGATGCCGAGACAGTAGGCGACGAGCGACCCCGCGGACGAGCCGCGGCCGGGCCCGACCGCGATGCCCTGGCGCCGCGCGAAGGCGATGAAGTCCCACACGACGAGGAAGTAGCCCGAGAAGCCCATCTTGGACACGACCGAGAGCTCGTAGCGGAGCCGCTCCACCACGGCGTCGGCCGGAGATCCGCCGTAGCGCCGCGTGAGTCCCTCAAAGGCCAGGTGATCGAGATAGGAGTCGAGCGTGTAACCGGCAGGCACGTCGTACTTCGGCAGGTGGAACTGCCCGAAGACGAGCTCGAGGTCACAACGCTCGGCGACGGCCAGGGTATTCCGATAGGCTTCCGGCAGGTCCTTGAAGACGGCGCGCATCTCGTCGGCGGACTTGAGGTAGAACTCCTCGGTCGAGAAGCGCCACCGGTTCGGGTCGCTCATGCTCGACCCCGTCTGGATGCAGAGCAGCGCCTCGTGGGCCTTCGCGGCGCCTGCGTCGACGTAGTGCGAATCGTTGGTGCCGCAGAGCGGCGCGCCCAGCTCCTTGGCGATCTTGACCGTGCCCTCGGTCACCCGCAACTGCTCTTCTATTCCATGCGACTGGATCTCCATGAAGTAGAAGTCCTTGCCGAAGACCTCTTGGTACCAGCCGGCCGTCTCGCGGGCCTTGGCGTCGTCCCCGGCCGAGAGCAGGCGGCTGACCTCGGAGTTGAGACACCCTGAGAGGACAAGGAGCCCATCGGCGTGCTGGGCCAGCAGCTCGCGGTCCACGCGCGGCTTGTAGTAGAAGCCCTCGAGGTAGGCCTTGGAGACAAGCCTGATCAGGTTGCGGTAACCCGCCTCGTTCCTGACCAGCACCGTCGCGTGGCTCGCCCCCTCGTAGCCGCCGTCCTGCCCCGACCGCTCGAAGCGGCTGCCGGGCGCCACGTACAGCTCGCAACCGACGATGGGCTTGACGCCGGCCTTCTTGCAGGCCGTGTAGAAATCGATGGCGCCGAACAGGTTGCCGTGGTCCGTCAGCGCGAGGGCCGAGAAGCCGAGCTCGGCGGCCCGCGCGATGAGGCCGACGTCCTTCTCCTTCTTCCCCTGCCCATCCACCCGCTCGACCTTCTCGATCTGGGCCGCGCCGTCGAGAAGGCTGTACTCCGAGTGGACGTGGAGGTGAACGAAGTCGGCGCGCGGTGCGCCGGCCTTTGCGGAGTTTCCTACTCCCATTCGATGGTGCTGGGGGGCTTGGAGGAGATGTCGTAGACGACGCGGTTGACGCCCTTGACCTCGTTGATGATCCGCGAGGAAATACGGGCGAGCAGCTCGTAGGGCAGCCGTGCCCAATCCGCCGTCATGGCGTCCTGGCTGGTCACCGCCCGGAGCGCGATGACCTCCGCGTAGGTGCGGAAGTCGCCCATGACCCCGACGGTCCTCACCGGCAGCAACACGGCGAACGCTTGCCAGACCTCGCGCTCGAGCCCGGCGCGCCGGACTTCTTCTTGCACGATCGCGTCGGCCTCGCGGAGGACGGCGAGGCGCGCTTCGCTCACCTCGCCCAGCACGCGAATCGCGAGCCCCGGCCCCGGGAAGGGCTGGCGCCAGATGATCTCCGGCGGCAGCCCGAGCAGGCGGCCCACTTCCCTGACCTCGTCCTTGAAGAGCTCGCGGAGCGGCTCGATAAGCCTGAACCTCATGTCGGGAGGCAACCCGCCCACGTTGTGGTGGGTCTTGATCGTGGCCGAGGGCCCCTTGAAGGACACCGACTCGATGACGTCGGGGTAGAGTGTGCCCTGCGCGA
>ORMF010451177.1_pt1 | contig 17591 bp, 12 predicted proteins | sample 1779871 | NCBI WGS metagenome assembly ORMF01 (sample SAMEA104232316, study PRJEB22302) | groundwater metagenome | biome: forest; feature: aquifer; material: groundwater | place: USA | collected 2011-08-07 | depth 5.4 m
ATTCCACCGGGGGCTGCACCGCGCCCAAGCTCCGGGGCAGCTATGGGCGCGAGCTGCACCCCGCGATCGCGCGCGCCCCGTCGTTCCCCGCGGTGTGGACGTTGCGGGGCGTGTTGCGGCAGGACGCGGGCGACTTCGCCGGGGCGATCGTGGACCACGCGCGGTACGTCGAGCTCGTGCCGGGGGACCCGATGGGTCACGCGAACCTGGGCTCGGCGCGCTGGGATGCCGGCGATCTCGCCGGCGCCGTGTCGGACTTCGACCGCGCGCTGGCGATCGACCCGGAGCATGCGCAGGCGCTCGTGAACCGGGGCGACGTGCGCGCGCTTCGGGGCGAGGTCGACCTGGCGCGCGCGGACTTCGAGCGCGCGCTCCGGCGGGTCGACTCGCCCAAGGCCTGGCGCGCGCACCTGGGCCTGGCGCGCCTCCACGCCGCCGCCGGCCGGCGGACCGAAGCCCAGGCCGCGGTCGCGAAGGCCCTCGCGACCGCACCGGCGAGCCATCGGGCGAAGGTCGAGCTCGAGGGCAAGAAGCTCCTGAGCCGGTGAGAGGGACCTCGTCCGATTGGGGCATTCGCCTGGCCGTGGCGGCGGCGTGCGGCGTGGCGGCGGTGTCGATCCCACCGCTCGACGGTCGGCGCCCGACGTTCCTGATCGCGTTGGTCTGCGCGGCCTGGATCTCGGAGCGCTACAGCGGGCGAGCGGACGAGGACCGGGGCCCGCCGCCCGCGGGACTCGACGCCGAGCTCCCACGGCCGCACGGCTACGCCGCGATGCGGGCCCTCGGGCCACTGACGAGTGGCGCGATCCTCGCGGCCGCCGCCGCGATCGCGGCGTTCGGGCGCGCCGACCGACCGCTGGGAGTCGCGCTGGTCGTGGCGACGGGCGGCCTGTTCGCACGCGCCGTGTGGCGGTACTGGGTGATCGCGCCGGGGCTGCTCGTGGCCAACGGATCGCTGGGGATCGTGGGGCGCTCGCGGGTGCAGTGGTGGCCGTACGACGAGGTGGCGGCGATCCGGCTGGTGGAGGGCCCCACGGACGCACCGAGCGTCGAGCTGTGCGACATCCACACGCGGCGCGTGCGGGTCGTGATGCCCGCGCGAGACAACGATGCCTGGTACCGGGCGCTGTGCGACCACGTCGTCCCGGCGCTGGCGCGCTGCGCGATGGCGCGGATCGAGCGCGGCGAGCGTCTCCGCTTCGTCGTGTTTCAGAAGCCACCCGTACTTCAGGCCTGGGGATGCGCGCTCCTGGCCGCAGCCGCGGGCCTCGTCGTCATCGGCGTCGGGATCACGACGCTCGACGGGGGCACGACGTTGTTGCAGTCCCTGGTCGTGGCCGCGGTCGTTACCACGGCGGGTGTCGCGATCGCCGAGGCGCCCTCACGCGCGGTGCTCGAGCTCGACGCGTATGGCCTCGGCTACCGGAAGGTGTGGGCATGGCACGAGATCCGCCACGTCACCGTGACGGGGATGCCGTATCCGCTAGCGCCCGCGCAGCTCCACAAGCTCAGTGCGCGGTGGGACGGTCGCGTGGACGTGTTCACCGAGCAGGATCGGCTCGTGCTCCCGCTCACGATCGAGAACGCGCCGGTCGTGCTCGCGATCATCGACCGCATGGCCGCGCGCGGGCGAGCGCTCCAGGCCGAGCGGCGCGGCGCCGTCGCACCTTAGCTTCGCGCCCGCCGCCGCGGGGCGTTACGATTCGCGCGCCGCTGCCGCCCTCACTGGAGCCCTCCATGCTGCACCACGCCCGTCGACTCGCCGTCGTCGCCATTCTCGCCAGCACGTTCATGGCCTCCGCGTGGGCCGAGTTCAAGGCCGCCCCGGAGGTGCCGGTCGAGCGCCTGATTGCGAACCTCACGGCGCACCTCGTCGCCCATCCTGCCGACCACCACGCCCGATACCTGCTCGGTCGGATTCACGCGTTGGCCTATGTCAATCGCACGGAGGTCCTGCGCGCCTGGGAACGCGAGACCCGGCTGCCGGAGCTCGACTTCTGGCAGCTGCTTCAGCGCGAGCGCCCCCCGATGGACGACGCGGCCGCGCAGGCGCATCTCGTGGCCGCGATCCGTGAGTACCGCGCGGTCCTCGCGAGCGCGCCGGACGAGGCGGCGTATCACCTGGGGCTCGCCTGGATCCTCGAGCACGGGGCGCCCGTTGCGCCGCAACTGGGGCTGCCTCCCGGGGACGCGCGGGACGGTGCGGTGCTCGACGAGAAGCGGACCGGCGAGATCGAGGCCCTCCTCGCGCGGCTCGACGACGCGAGCTTCGAGGCGCGCGAGGCGGCGAGCAAGGCCCTGCGCGAGCAGCTGCTCGACGCGGCGCCGTGGATCGCCCGCCGCGCGCGACCGGCGAGCCTCGAGGTCGTGGCGCGCACGGGGGCGCTGCTCTCGCTGTACTGGACCGAGCAAGCGATCACGGGCTATGCCCGGGCTTTCGAGCTGTCCCAGGCGACCGACGGCAAGCTCACTCAGCGTCCGCTGCGCGGCTTGACCACGCTCGTGAGCCACGAGGCGGCCACGACGTACCTGAAGCTCGTTGCGGCGCGCGGGGCGACGGACGCGGAGCGCCCCGTGGTCGACGCGATGCGGGACCACCTGGCGCGCCTCGAGACCATCCCCACGGGGAAGATCACGCCGATCGTGTTCGCGCTCGACGGCGCCCGGCCGCTCGACGCCCTGCTCGAGCCGCGTCGCACGGCGAGCTTCGACCTGCGAGGGGACGGGATCGCGCGCACGTGGCCGTGGCTCGCGCCGCGCACGGGCCTCCTCGTCTGGGATCCGCGGGGCACGGGTCGGGTGCGCTCGGGTCGCGACCTGTTCGGATCGGTGAGCTGGTGGATGTTCTGGTCCGACGGCTATGCCGCGATGGCCGCCCTCGACGACGACCGGGACGGCGAGCTGGCGGAGCGGGAGCTCGTCGGGTTGGCGGCGTGGTTCGACCAGGACGGCGACGGCCGCTCGGGTCGGGGCGAGGTCGTGCCGCTCGGGCGGCTGGGCGTCGCCGCGCTGTCGGTCCGCGCGACGGGGCGCGTGGGCGACAGCCCCTGCAACCCGCGCGGGCTGCGCATGGCCGATGGCCGGATCCTGCCCACGTACGACTGGGTCACCGAGCTCGCCCCGACGCGCCCCTGAGCACGTGCCAGCCACTCCGCGATGGAGCGCTCGACGTGGCCGTCGCCGTGCCGGGGTGACTTGCGATGTGCCCTCGTCGTCTTGTAAGCTGGCACGCCGACTTACATCCTCTTGCCGAGGTACTCCCAATGCCGACCGCGGTTCCGCGCGCACGAGAACGCGGGGACGTGACGACGATCTCGAGCCGCGGCCAGACCGTAGTGCCGTCACACCTGCGCGAGAGGCTCGGGCTTCACCGAGGCGCGAAGCTACGCTGGATCGAGGGTGCGGGTTCCCTCATCGCCATTCCCGTGCCGCCCGACCCGATCGCCGCGGTCGCCGGCAAGTATCGCGGCGAGGGGCTTCTCGATCGCCTGCTGGCGGCGCGCCGCCACGAACGTGACCGCGAAGCGCGCCGCTGATCTCGCGACGTACGTGCTCGATACGTCGGCAGTCCTGACGCTCTTCGAGGCGGAGGACGGGTGCGTGGTCGTCCAGCGACTGCTGCGCAACGCGCGGCGTGGGCGGGCGCGGGTCCTGGTATCGCTCATGACCACGTACGAGATCCTCTACATCACGGCGCAGGAGCACGACGAGGAGGAGGGCCTGAGGCGCGTGCTCGAGCTCCGCAACCTGCCGCTCAGCGAGGCTCCGCTCGACACCGCCGTGGCGATTCGGGCGGCCGACCTCAAGGCTCGACACCGCTTGTCGGTCGCCGACAGTTGGATCGCCGCGACGGCGATCTTGGAGCGGGCGACGCTGGTTCACAAGGATCCAGAGTTGCTCGCGCTCGCCGACCTCGTCGCTCTCGAGACCCTCCCCCTGAAGTCGTGAACCTCCGCGATGCTCGGTCCCCGTGAACGCGGTCGCGCCCAATCGTCCTGGTCGCACACCAGAAGGTCACGTCGTGCCCGACGTCCCCAAACGGCTCGCCAGAGGCCTCGAGCTCCTCGGCGCTGCCCGTACCCTCGACGGCACGACCCTCCTCCACTCGACGGCATAAGCCGACGAGCGACCGGCTTGAACTTGCCCTCCGGCACATCAAATGGGTGACGCGCCCCTGAGCGCGCGTGCGGCCACCCGAGGGCTCACTCGGCCGACTACGGCCGATGCACTCTCATCATCACCGGGCGCCGCGTGCGGAGCGTGATCCCCGGCTTGGGCTCGACCTCACATCCAGGTACGAGCTCGAGGCGAAAGGCCTGGCTCACCATCGCGACGATCACCTGAGCTTCCATCATCGCGAACGTGTTGCCGATGCACAGGCGCTGACCGCCGCCGAAGGGGAGGTACGCATAGTGAGGCCGCGTGGCCGAGCGCTCGGGCAGGAACCGGTCCGGATCGAAATCCAGAGGGTTCTCCCAGAAGTCGCGGTGGCGGTGCGTGACGAACGGACAGAGCACGACCGTCGAGTCGGCGGGGAGGTGGTAGCCGGCGATCTCGTCGTCATCGTGGACGCGGCGCTCCATGATCCAGATCGGCGGATAGAGCCGCATGGCTTCCTGGATCACCCGCGTCGTGTAGGCGAGCCTCGGTAGGTCGGCGACCGCCGGTGGAGTCCCGCGAAGCACGTCGTGCACCTCGGCACGCACGCGGTCGGCCGCCGACGGATGCGCGGCGAGCAACCACCAGGTCCAGGTCAGAGCATTGGCGGTCGTCTCGTGACCGGCGAGGAGCAAGGTGATGATCTCGTTGCGGAGTTGCTCGTCGCTCATGCCCCGGCCCGTGTCGTCGTCTCGTCCATGGAGCAAGTGCGACAGCAGATCGGGGGCTCGCACGGGGCTCTTCCGCCGTTCCTCGATGATGCGATAGACGACGCGATCGATGGTTTCGAGGGCGGCGCGAAAGGCGCGGTTCCTCGGGGTCGGAAGCCACGCGGGAGGATCGACGATCGTCTCGAGGCGGTGGTAGGCATGCGCCATCACTAGGCCGGCGGCCTGCTCGACCCGATCGGAGTCGGCCGTCACGTCCGCACCGAACAGGGTCTTGCCGACGATCGTGTACGTGAGGCGCATCATTTCCGATGCGATGTCGAGCGGCGTGCCACGGTCGGCGTGCTGTCTCCAGCGCGTGAGCATCGCGGCCGTGGCCGCGGTCATGATCGGCGCGAAGGTCGCGATGCGCTCGGAATGGAACGCGGGCTGCATCAGGCGGCGCTGCTGTCGCCAGGCGTCGCCATTGCTCGTGAGCAGGCCCGGTCCCGTGATCGATCCGATCTTGGCGGAGCTGGGCGTGTCCTTCTGATAGTTCGGCGCGTTCGTGACGAGGACGTGCTTGATGTGGTCGGGATGGCTGAGGAGATGGACGATCCGCGGCCCGATGCGGATGCGGACGACGTCGCCGAACTGCCGCTGACCGTCGAGCAAGAGGCCCAGCACGTCCGAGCGGAATTCTAGGAGGCTGCCGATCGCGAACCGACCGCGCGGGCCCGGTGCAACCCGGGGCTCGGCGCCCGCCGCGTCGGCCGTAACACGGAGAATCGCCCGAGACAGCCGCCGTTCGAGCATCACCACGCTCATGAGCGTGAGCGCCGTCAATCCCCAGGCGAGCGCCGGGGTGCTCACGAGCGCCTCCGTTCCACAGAGCAGCACGGCGTACCACGTCGCGACCAGGGCGGTCGCGCCGACCAGCGCTCGATGCCGTGGGCCGTGGCGCAACGGCAGCGAGGGCACGCACGCCGCGTGAATCGCCAGCGTGAAGGGCAACGCCACGACCAGGTCCACGAAGTAGTGCTCGCCCAGCCCGAGCGTCGCGAGGAACGTGCCGACGAGGAACACGGCCGCCGCCCCACGCGCGCGGCGGCCAAAAGGCCGCGCGTGCCAGTAGGCGACGATCACCGAGGCCAGGTGCAAGGACGGCATGCCGTTGGGCCAGGAGTCTCGACGGATCATCGCGAGCCGGGATCCCTGCACGTCCTCGACCGCGGGTGGCGATTCCGGAAAGGCGTCGCCGAACGCGAAGCTCGGACCGCACACCGGGAAGAGGAAGTAGAAGCCGTAGCCGCTCAGGGCCAGCACCAAGAGCACCGTCACGACATCGATCGGCGGCGGCCTGCGCGAGCGCACCTGCAGGGCGTAGACGAAGACCAGCGCCGGCGGCGGCGCCACGTAGATCGCGAAGCAGATCGCCTTCAAGACCGGCATCGCGAGGAACAGCCGGCCGATGGCGAAGCTCAGCTGGCCTCCGAAGGCGGCGTCGGCGATGTAGGCGTCGGCGTCGCGCGTGGTCGGGAACAGGGCCTTGATGGTGTAGAGGAAGATCCCCGCCTCGAGCGTGTAGACCAGCGCCACGGCGGCTGGCAAGAGGTAGATCAAGGCCGCCGTGCGCTCGTTCCCGCGGCTGCGCCACGCCCGGGCTGCCATCACGCCCAGGCTCCCGAGGCCCAGCCCGATGATCCACTCCGACGCCTGCACGGCCTGGGGATCGTGGAGCGGCGACACGCCCGTCACGCCGTGGACGGCTCGCAGCAGCAGCGCGACGATTCCCCCAGCCACGGCCGCGATCGCGAGGTCGCGCGGGCTCGGCACGCTGCTCAGGAACAGGACGAAGGGACAGCCGAAGCCGATCGCGAACAGGATGTTGGCCGTCAGGTCGTCGAACGACACCGGCGCCAGGTGGGGGACCACGCCGGTCAGCGCCACGAGCTCCGTCAGCACGAAGCCGCCGCCGACCAGGAGCAGCATCTCCCAAAACCGCCGCACGCTCCGCTCCGCCCACGATCGCGCGAAGTCGCCGCTCATGCTCGGGGTGCTCCGGTCTTGTCCAGCAGGGCGTACAGGCTCGGGTAGTCGATCTTGGCGTTGTGGCGTTTGTCGACGGGGATCCGCGGGAGCACGCGGATGTCGTCGAGCCGAGTCCAGGCCAGCGTGTCGCGGAGGCGCGCGAGCGCGGCGTCGCGCTGGCCATCGACCAGCTCGATGGCCAGGACGCGCCGGCCCGCGTGCGCGACCATCGCGGCGCGGCGAATCGCGGGATCCTGGTAGACCGCCGTCTCGGCCGCGAAGGCATACAAGACGCCGTGGCGATCCTCGATGCGCGCGACACAGCGGCCCAGCAGCCAGAGCCGCCCCTCCAGGTCGAGATAGCCGGCGTCTCCCGTGCGATGCCAGGTCACGCCGTCGACCTTGAGCTTGGTCTCCAGGTCGCCGTGACCGTGGAGGTAGCCGCCGAGCACGTGGTCGCCGCTGACGACGATCTCCCCCGGTTGCAGCGCGCCCATGCAGTCTGCCGCGAACTCCGTCGCGGTGAGCGGACCGACCGGCGTTCCCCATCGATCGCGCAGGATGCAGAGCCGCAGCGCCTCGTCCGGCTGGCCTGCCAGCAGCCCTCGCCCCTCGAGCATCGCCTGCAGGTCCTGCGAGCGAACGTGGCGCCGCGACACGTGCGCGATCGGCTCTGCCTCGGTGGAGCCATAGAGGGCGACGACGTCGGCCTGGGGCGCGAGCGCCTGCATCTGGTCCAGCAGCCGCGGAAACACCGGCGCGCCGCCCGTGAACAGCTTTCGGAAGCTGCTCAGCGGAGTGCGTTGCGCGCCGGCCTGGCGAGCGAGGCACTCGAAGAACGCGGGTGAGGCCACGGAGCTCACGGGCTGGTGCGCGTGGATCTGCGCGAGCACGGGACCGGGCGCGATCTCGCCGGGACGGCGCAGGTCGGCATTCGGAATCACGCTCGTCACGCCCGAGGCGAGGTTGGCCAGGAGGACGATGGGCATGGTGGTGAGGTCGATGTCGCCGGCCCGGAGGTCCAGGCTACGCGCGAACACCAGGTGCTGGGACCGCAGGAAGCCGTGGCTTCGGACCGCGGCCTTGGGCTGGCCCGTGCTGCCGCTCGTGAACGTGAGCAGGGCCGGGGTCTCGGGCGCACAAGGGATCACCTCCTCGTGCGCCGGCATCCTCGCGAGCCGCGACCAGCGGACGGCGCCCGGCACCGGCAGCCCAATCACGAACCGCAGCGGAATGCGGCGCACGGCCGGCGACCAGAGTCGCAGCAGGTGCGCCCGTGTGCTCGCGATCAGGGCGCGCGGGCCGTGCAGGGCGCAGCAGCGCTCGATGTGCTCCGTGCCCGCCGAAGGATCGAGGAACATCGCGACGAGCCCGAGGCGGAAGATCGCCAACAGTGCGACGTACAGCTCGGCCGACATGGGGTGGAACACCAGCACCGCGTCGCCCGGCCGGAGACCCTGCTCCCACAGCAGCGTGGCGGCCCGGGCCGCCGCCCGATCGAGCTCGGCGAACGAGGTCCGTCGGCTGCGACCGCGCCACGTGTCGACGATCGCCGCTGCGTCGGGACGCATCGCCGCGTGGCCCCTGAGGATTTCGGCAATGTTCATCGCACGAGCCCCAGGGGGCGCGAGTACAGGACGTAACGCCGGATCGTCCGCGCGGTGTAGCTGCTGAGCCGCCGCGACGCGTTGTCCTCGTGCATCAGCGCGTGGATCACGCGCGTGAACCCCAGAGCAAGCGCCGCCTCATGACAGCGAGCCATCAGCAAGGTGCCGAGGCCGAGCCCACCGAGATCCGGGTGGACGGCGAGGGTCTTGAGCACCGCCGTGTCGATCGCCTGACCGCGCCGCGCTTGGTTCAGGTCGGGGACGGCGAAGGAGTAGCCGACGGGTTGGCGGTCCCGCTCCGCGATCAGCACCAGCTCCGGCCGCACGTGGGGCGCGATCGGTCGGTATTGCGCGAGGCACTCTTCCTCTCCGATCGGCGTGTACAGGAAGTTGCTGGCAAAGCTCGCGATCGAGACCGCGTAGATGAGCCGCAGCTCGTCCTCGAAGCGCTCGAGACGCAAGGGGCGCAGCGTGATTCCCCGCTCCGCGACGCGCTGCGCGATCTCGGTCAGGCGCGGATGTGTCCGTTCGAGATCGGTGTTGATCGCGGAGTAGTAGTGCGCCAGGGCGGTGAAGCGATTTCCGGTGAAGTGAGCCGGCCAGCTGTCGGGGTTGTCGGGCTCGAGAAAGAAGACGGGCTCATCGCCACGCTCGGAGAGCAGCCGATATCGCTGCCACGTGTTGCCGTCGATGGGACCGACCGCGAGGGTGCAGCCGTGGTGTTCGAGCTCCATGCACGCCCAGTCGAGGATCCGAGCCGCCGCCTCGCCATCGACCGCGGCGTAGTGCCCGATCAATCCGAGCCGATGCTCCGCCAGGGCGGGCGTCTCCTGCCACCACAGCGAGCAGCGCGCCACGACGCCGCCGGCGTTCGTCAAGATCCAGTGGGCATCCGGGCGGTGGCGCGCGAGGACCTCGGGCGTGAGCACGGAGAGACCGGGAAGGCTGCAGAACCGCGCGCGGTCCTCCGCGCTCGTGACGGCAAGGGGTTCGTACATGTCGGCCGTCCGCTAGATTCCGTAGAGGGGCACGAGGCCGATCGCCGAGCCCAGGCCCGCATGCGTTGCTTGACGCAGCCAGCGCGGCGTATCGGCCGGGCAGTCCTCGATGCCGGGTTGCGTCCCGTAGAACGCGAGGGCTGCGAGCGTGACACCCGCCAGCGCGATGCACGTCCGGGTGAGCGTCTGGGCCGTGAGGCCCTCGGTCGCGAGATACGGCACGAACAGGTACAGCCAGCCACGGGCGACCGAGACGAAGAGCACGGCACTGGCCGACATCTGGGGACGCGCACGGCGCAGGCGGGCGATGCCGATGATCGCCAGGTGCGCGGCCCACGCTACGTTGAACGGGAACAGGAGCTCCGGCCGGTTCAGCAGGCGAGACAGGAACAACCAGATGAGCCCCGCCGAGGAGACGCACAGGACCGCGTGGATGTCGTGGATGCGGCGGCGATTCGCCTCCGCCTGTGGGGACAGCGTGGTGTAGCCGAAGAAGACGATGAGCGGCGGCACCAACCAGTGCCAGCCGCCCAGCGCCCAGCTCACGTACGCGACGAGCAGCGCGCCGAGCGCGGCGCTGCCGGCCAGCGTCGTGTGACGTCCGTGGATGGCGAGCCCGATCCCCATCGCCGCGGTGACCAGCAGGCGCACGACGAGGTCAGAGACCTCCATCGCGAGGTAGATCTTGAGCAGCAGGAACGTGACGAGCGGGAGCACCAGGTTGTCGAGACCCTGCCAGGCGATCGCCTCGAACATCGTCGTCAGGGCGGCCAGGAGCAACGCGATCAGCAGCGTGGCCTCGCGGCCGGTGTCCGTGAACAGCAAGAGCGGCACGTGCGCCACGAGGAAGGCGCACAGGAAGAACGCGACGGAGCCCTCCGCGCTCTTCACGCCATCCGACGTCGCGTAGTGCAGTCGGCCATAGCTGACGCCGATCAATGCCGCGGCGGCATCGGCCACGGTCAGCAGCAGGACGGGGATGGCGTACAGCACCGTGCGCAGTCGCGGATCGCTCACGTCGCCCTGCAGGTACAGGACGAACAGCAGGGCGATGGCCAGCGGGAAGTAGACCTCGCCGAGCGAGACGCGCTTCACGCCGCCGAGCACGGTGCCGAGGCGGTCCTTCACGCATCCGACCACGCGGATCGACAGCAGCCCCAGGATCGCGACCCCGGCGAGGAGCAGCACCGGCCACGCCTCGCTGAACAACCACGGGAAGGACAACGTCACGAGCCCCATGCCCAGGTGCAGGAGCTTGCGGACCAGCTCGGGGTGCGGCGAACCCAGCCGCTGGTACAGCCGCAGGCTGCCCATCAGTCCGCCGAGGGTCGCCAGCACGAGGCCGATGCCGCCCCAGGCGGGCGCGATCACAAGACCTCCTCGACGACGAACGCGGAGTAGAAGAACGCCTTGTCCTGCTCGAGGAGCTTCCGACCGAGGTCGGGAAGCGGCCGAAGCGCGCCGGCCATCGATTCGGGCCGGCTGCGCGGCACGAGCATGTTCCAGTACGCCAGCCGGCCCCCACACCGGGCGCAGCCGGCCAGCTTCGCCAGCAGGCTCTCGTAGTTCTCCTTGGACATGTACTCGAAGATGTCGCTGAGGTTGAAGCGGTCGATGGCCTTCGCGCCCTGTGCCGCCGCAAACTCCTCGACCGGCTGTTGCCGCCACTCGAGGCGATCGAGGTTGGCGCGGATCGTCTCGAAGTTCTCGGGCCGGAGGGCGAAGGGCAGGGCCGTCGTGTGCCGCCCGACGAGGATCCACTGCAGGTACGGGTTCTGCGCGGGATCGAGCTCCCGCAGGGCGTGCTGGGCGTGCGCGAGGATGCGGCCCGAGACACTCCCCTGGACGTAGTTGAAGAACGCGGGATCGCGACCCATCCGGCCCATGACGAAGCGCGAGAAGAACGTGCGAAACAGCAGCCGCCAGCGCCAGGTGTTCCAGTGTTGGTCGAAGAACAGGGCCCGCTCGGCGGCGCTGCCGCCCGCCAGCAAGCGCTCGATGCGCCGGCGCGAGTGCACCAGCGGCAGGATCCGCGTGCGGAACGTGGCGAAGTAGCGCTCGAACTTCCCGGCCGACCCGATCCCCTGCGCGATCTCCACGGCGTGCGCGTCCCAGAACGCCTGGACTGCCGGAGCCAGGCACGGACGACACCGCCGATAGAGCTCGTCGCGCCGGGTGCTGGGCATCGAGCCGATCAGCTCCAAGAGCTCGGGATGGCTGAGCTCGCGGTAGGCCGCGACGCGCAGCTCGACACACGCGAGCTGGGCGGAGCTCAAGTCGAGCGCGAACACGCGCTCGGGTTTGCGCGTGAGCATCGCCAGCGCGTTGTCGCCGGCTGAGGCGATCGACAGGCAGACGTCGCCCGGCTGGATGTCCAACGCGTCCAGCAGGATGTCCGCGTCCTCCCAGCACTGCGCGTAGCGGATGCCGGAGAAATCGGCCTTCGCGGCGACCTCACTGTCCATGGATCGCCTCGCGCGCACCGGCCGGCACGCGTGTCACGACGCCGCTCTTGCCGTCGAGCTCGACCCAGTCGCCGTCCGTGAGCCAGCGTGTGACGCCATCGATCGACACGATGGCCGGGATTCCCATTTCGCGGGCCACGATCGCGGAGTGGGACAGCAGGCTGCCGCGCTCGACGAGCAGGCCCGCGGCGGAGGGAAACAGCATGATCCAACCGGGATCGGTGCGCTCGGCGACGAGGATGTCGCCCGTCTGGAGGGTCGCGTTCCGCGGATCGCGGATGACTCGCACCGGGCCGCGCACGACTCCCGGACAGCAGCCGAGCCCCTTGCGTTGGTCACCCCCTTTGTCCTCCGCCGTCCGCTCGCCCTGGAAGCTGTGGCCGTGGTGGACGACCCCGCGCGTCTCGAAGCGCTCGTCCGGCGCGGGCATCGAGCGATACCGGTCGAATTCCGCCAGCCGCAGGGCGGCCAAGCCCTTGAGGTCCGTGCACGACGCCGTGCCGTCGGTGAAGGCGAGGATCTCGTTCAGCTCGAGGTAGAAGATGTCGCGTGGCTGCTCGAGCAGCTCCAGGGCGTGGAGCTGGCGGCCCAGCTCCACGAAGATCATCCGCACTCGGCCGAACAGACGCGTGCGCTCGAAGCGCAGGTTCTCGCGGTCGCGCACTCGGGCCCGTGTGTTGCGCAGGACCCAGTGAAACAGCACACGCCGCAGCGGATGCCAGCGCAAGAACCGGCGCACGCTCGTTTCGGCGCGACCGCGCTGGTCGGTGTCGCGCGCGATCGCGGTCGGATCCGTACGCCCCAGCCGGCGCGCCATCTGACCGACCGAGCGCAGCAGCATCAACGGATCGTCGTGGAGCGTGGCGCTCTCGAGCTTGAGCTCCTCCATGCACCGGTCGCCGAACTTGTCCAGGTACGCCTGGTACTCGGCCCGGAACGCGGGCGACGCCTCGATCGCCCGTGCGATCGTCGCGAGCGTGCCGTCGCACAAGTCGGCCACGAGCTCCGGCTCCGCGCCGGCGATCGTCGCCAGGGTCCGGACGCGCGCCGCGGGCTCGGCGCTGATCATGCCGCCCTCGCCGCACAGGAGGTCGTTCTGCAGGGTCCCCTCGGGGTCGTTGCACCACTTCGCCGTCAGCTTGCGCAGCACTCCGTAGAAGATCATCGCCAGGAAGTCGTTGATCAGCGGGGCATCCCAGCGCGTGAGCAACTGACCCTCGAGGTTGCGGTAGTAGCTCGCGAGCTCGTCGGGGCGCAGCCGAGCGAGGTCCGGCCGTCCCTTCCCGAGCGCCTGGTCGAGCCGCGCGTAGAACCGCTGAATGTCTCGCGGCAGGCGCAGGTGGCTGACCAACAAGGAGCCCATGCTGCAGAGCAGGCGAAGCCCGTCGCGCAGGCGGCTGCCGAAGCGCGCGCCGGGCAGCTCGGCAAGGATGCTCTCGGGCAGGCCTTGCTTCACTCCCATCATCTGCTCCATGAAGCGCCCGTTGAAGGAATAGCCGGGCAGCAGGGTCAGGAGCCGATACCAGTTGAGCAGGTTGTAGTAGATCCGCCCGCGAATCAGGCCGAGCATGTGGCGGAAGATGTCGTCGCTTCGAGCCAGGACCGCCGGGGGCACGCTGAGGATGCGGCAGAACTGACGGTACACCTCCTCGTACACCCGGTGAGCGAAGGAGAAGGTCAACGGCGTGGTGATGCCGTTGTAGCTTTCGGCGATGTTGCTGTTGTCCCAGAGATTGAGCACGCCATCGGCATCGGGGGTGCTGGCGAGCGACGTGATCGGCCGCGATTGCAGGAGATAGAGCTGGTCGCCTTCGATGGCCCACTCGATGTCCTGGGGGCGCCCGAAGTGCCGCCCCGTGCGCCGCACCAGCTCGGCCACCGCCTGAATCTGCTCATCTTTGAGCGCCGGGAAAAGCGCCCGGTCGGCGGGTACCGGGACGCTGTGCACGCCTTCGGCGCAATCCGGGGCATGCCGATGGCAGCGCTGCTTGTCGGCGATCACGCGGTGCGTGATCCGACCCTCACGATCGACGTGATAGGTATCCGCGTCGCACTCACCGGACACGAGGGCCGTGCCCAGGCCATAGAGGGCGGCGACGACGGCGACGCCGCGCCGGCCGCTGACCGGGTCCGCGCCGAACGCGACCCCGGCGACATCGGCGTCGATCATGCGCTGGATCAGGACCGCCGGTGGTCTCGGCATGGGCCTGAGCCCGTGCTCCTTCCGGTAGGCCACGATCCGCTCGCCGAAGCCGGAGTGCCAGACGGCCGCCACCCGTCTCGCCACGTCACCGGGACGAACGAACAAGAAGCTGTCGAGCTGCCCGGCGAAGGAGTGTTGCGCGCCATCCTCGTCTGCGGCCGAGGAGCGTACGGCCACGACCTCTCCGCCAGGACACAGCCGAGACAGGTGGAGCTCGAGCTCCGCGCGCACGTCGGCCCCGGGCTGCACCTGCTCGACCAGCGCCGAGATCGCCGCGCCTTCGCTCGTCTCCGCGAGGGCCGACCGCTGCTGGGGGCTCAGGCTCGCGTCGAATGCATCGGGTGAGAGCACGACCCAGGCGGGAATCCGTAGCTCCGCGTGGCGCAGGGCGAGCAAGGCTCGAGCCTTGCCGCCGAGGGGCGCGTCCATCTCCGCAAGGTCGCCGCGGATGACGTACGGCATGTCAAGCGCCTCCGTTGCCGCTCAGCCAGCGCCACACCAACGGGATCGCTCCGAGGCTCAGGTACATGAAGAGCGTCCACACGCCGGACAGGGTCTCGATCCTCTTCGCGCGTGCCGTCCCGGGCTCCCGGAGGAACTGCCTCGCGCAGAGACCGGCGCCGATCAGCAGCAGGACCAGGATGCACGCGGTCGGTCGTGAGAAGCCGATCTCCACCGCCGCGGCCGCGGCACAGCACGCGGTGATCGTCATCGCGCCGAGCCAGGCGAGCACGGCCTTCCGACGTCCCCACAGGACGCTGTAGGTCTCGACGCCGTGCTCCTCGTCGGCCGGCGCCCGGATCTTGCGGCCGATCTCGATGACCATGCCGTTGAAGTAGCTGACCGCGAGGAACCACGGCAGTCCGCGCGGCGGCCCGTCGCCCGCCGGGCACCAGTCGCAGGCCGTCGCGTACAGGTCCACCAGCGGCATGATCGCCATGTGCGACACCATGTACGTGATCGGATGGCGCTTGAGCCAAGCGGCGACGAAGAACTCCTTGCTCATGAGGGCCAGGTACAGCCACGCCGGTACCAGGAGCAGGGCGAGCGATGGCAGGAGCCAGAGGGCGAGGCCGAGCTGCACCAGCGCGGCCACGATGCCGACGATCGCGAGCTCGTGGAGATGGACCAGGCCGCGCTGCACCGGGCGATACGGCCTGAACCGGGAGTCTTCCTCGAAGTCCTTGAACTCGTCGGCGAGGCGCAGCTGCAGGAAGAACAGGAAGGCCGTGGCGAAGGCGACGAGCGCCGTGCTCGCGGGCGGCGGCTGCACCTGTCCGCGCAACAACGCGGAGAAACACACCGCGGAGTAGCTGAACGCCGCGATCAGCACGCCATGGGCGAAGACGGGAAAACGCTCGCGCTGGTAGACCCACCACCGGTTAGCCACCCGTGGAGCCCTGGACCTTGGCCGCTGCGGCGGGCGCGCGGGCCAGCATGCGGTGGGCCCGGCTGAAGTCGCCCGAGCACAATGCGCCGATGATCGACAGCTCTCCGGCCAGGACCAGGCCGGCGCTGACCTCGGCGAGCATCTGGGCCTTGCCGGGTCCGGCCAGGCCGAGGATGTCGAGGCAGGCCCGCTGGCTCGGCAGGGCCGTGCCGCCGCCCACCGTGCCCACCATGATGTTGGGCAGTGTGACGCTCGCGTACAGCTCGCCCGCGCGGGTCGCCTCGAAGCGCGTGACGCCGACCGCCGACTCCGCCACACAGGCCACGTCCTGACCGCACGCGAGGTACAAGGCCGCCAGCCCATTCGCATAGTGGCCCTGTACGCCCTGGGTGCCGCTCAGCACGCCGCCCAGGGCGGACATGCGCCAGTAATCGGCCATGTGCTCCGCGGTCGTGTGGAGGCGCGTCGTGACCAGCTCCGCGGACAGCAGCACCTCCGCCGAGACCTTCTTGCCGCGCACCAGCAGGAACGACTGGGCGCTGGCCTTCTTGTCGCCCGAGAGGTTGGCCTCGACGAAGGAGTACTGCGGCTTCACCGGGCTGTGCTGCTGGATGTAGTCGCAGACCGCTTCGGTGGCCAGCGTGACCATGTTCTGTCCCGAGGCGTCGCCGGTGGTGTACTCGAAGCTCAGGTAGACGTGGTTGCCCTCGACCGTGATGCGCAGATCGCTGAGCTTCCCGTGGCGCGTGGTGCTCTCGGCCTGGGCGCGCAACTGCTCGATCTGCGAGGTGACCCACACGATGAACCCGCCGCACTCTTGCAGCGTGCGAAACGCGAACCCCGGGGCCCGCGAGACGCCCTCGTTGAGGAGCACCGCCGTGCAGCCGCCGGCGGCACTGACGAGCTGGCAACCGCGGCTGTAGGACGCGACCAGCGCCGCCTCGGTCGTCGCGAGCGGCACGTAGTAGTCGCCCTGCGCAAAGAGCCCGTTGACCCGCAGCGGGCCGGCGATGCCGACGGGGACCTTCACCGTGCCGACCAGGTTCTCGATGTTGTGCTGGTAGGACTCGATCTGCGCCTGGGTCTGGGCATCGAGCAGGCTCGCTCGGCTGGTCGCCGGAAGCAGGTCCCAGCGACGTTCCAGCACGTCGGCGGAGACGTCCGCGCCGCCCTTGATCTTGGCCGCGGGCTGAGCGTGATTGGGCGCGAGTTGTTGTAGAAGCTCCTCCTGGTTGCGCGTGCGCAGCAGGCGTTCGAGGTGACTGGTCGCGTGGTGGTGATCGGTGGACACGCCGGTTTCCTCGGGACATCGCGCTCGATGAGCTGTTCAAGATAGTCCAGGCCGTCGCATTTCGGCGCAACGAATGCAAGTTCGTGTCGCGTGATGGCCGGTCGTGAGACGCGCCCGGCGCCGAGGGATCACTCGTCCCCCGGCTCCGGGTCGTCTCGCTCCGCGCTCCCCTTGGCCGCTACGCGCTCGTTCACGCGCGCAATCGCCGTTGCTCGCCCGCCTTGGATCTCGACCACGATCCCGGACAGCCGCAGGTCTCCCGACGCCACCCGGAACGGCGCCGGCATGCCGTCGCGCAGCTTCGAGAGCACGGGCCCGGCCTCGCGCCCGATGATGCCGTCGTGGGGGCCGCTCATGCCGAGGTCCGTGATGTACGCCGTGCCGCCGGTCAGGATCCGCTCGTCCGCGGTCTGCACATGGGTGTGCGTGCCCCACAGCGCGGCGACCCGGCCGTCCAGGTGGAACGCGAGCGCGTGCTTCTCGCTCGTGGCCTCGGCGTGGACCTCGGCCAGCACGAGGTCGCACCCGGCGAGCGCGGCCAACGCCGTGTCCGCGGCGCGAAACGGGCAGTCGACGGGTTCCATGAACACCCGCCCCTGGACCACGAGCAACCCGACCTCGACCCCGCGCACCTGGTAGCGTTGCCACCCCTTGCCCGCCGCCTGGGGCGGGTAGTTCGCAGGGCGCAGCAGCTTGTAGTCGCGGTTCAGCATCGGCACGAGGTCGGCCTTGCGGAACCAGTGGTCCCCGAGGGTGACGGCGTTCGCGCCTGCCGCGAACAGCCGGCGCGCGCCGCGCGCC
>ORMF010421112.1_pt1 | contig 17587 bp, 9 predicted proteins | sample 1779871 | NCBI WGS metagenome assembly ORMF01 (sample SAMEA104232316, study PRJEB22302) | groundwater metagenome | biome: forest; feature: aquifer; material: groundwater | place: USA | collected 2011-08-07 | depth 5.4 m
ACGGTCGCCGCGCTCACGGCGGCCAACGATGCCGAGAAGGCGCTGATCTGCTGGGGACTGTCGTTCTCGGGCACGCTCGCGAACGGTGCGCCCAATGCGCCGGCCCTCGAGGCGCTCGACCGGCGCCGCGAGCGCCTGAGCCCTGCCGCCCTGGCACTCGCCGCGCTCGCCGCGCATCGTAGCGGGCACGGCGCGATGGCACAGGCGATGACGGCGCTGCTCCGGACGCAGTCCGTCCGCGACGGCGAAGGCCTGTGCTGGAAGGGCGACGACGGATTCCTGTCCGGCGCGCTCGAAGGCACGGCGCTCGCCACCCTTGCGCTCGCCACCGTCGGCGGGCAGTCGGACCGCGACCGGGTGCGCGCCGCGTGCGACCACCTGCTCGCCCACCGCCGCGGGGCCGGATGGGGCTCGACCAAGACGAGCGCGCTCGTGGTGCTCGCCTTGGCGAAGGCCCGCACCCTGCTCGAATCACCGCTCGCCGCCTACACCGTCGACGTCAAGGTCAACGGCAAGAAGGTCGGCACCTTCGAGGTCGCCCCGGGCCAGGCCAGCCGGCGGCTCGACCTCACCGTCCCAGCAGACGTGCTCGCCGCGTCGAACACGATCGTGTTCGACAAGCAGGGCGAGGGCGTCCTGCACTTCTGGTACCGCCTCGAGGCGTTCCGGCGCGGCAAGGTCGCACCCGACGGCGCCGGGATGCGGATCAGCCGCCAGTTGCGCCGCGCGAACGACCCGCTCAACGCGTCGCACGCCCCGGTCGGCGGTCAGACGATCATCCGCGACGCCGACCGCGCGCAGAAGGCGATCGCCTCGCCCGAGCGCATCGGGATCGGCGAGCTCGTGCGCGTCGAGCTCACCCTCGAGCTCGACGACGACGCCGACTACGTGATGATCGAGGACCCGATTCCCGCGGGCTGCTTCGTCGAGGCGCGCGACAAGGAGGGCGGGTTCGACCGCCAGGAAACGCGGCTCGACCGCCAGGTGTTCTTCTTCACCCGCCTGGCGAAGGGCGCGCACGCGTTCTCGTACCACGTGCGAGCGCTGTTCCCCGGTCGGTTCACCCTGAACCCCGCGCGCGCCGAGCTCATGTACCAGCCGGCAACCTACGCCCACGGCGCCAACGGCACGCTCGAGATCGTGCGCGAGCTGCCAGCGGAGGAGAAGCTCGACGGCTCCCCCGACGCGCTGTTGGCGCAGGCCGAGGAGCTGTTCGCGAAGGGGGCGGAGAACGCGGCGGCGGCCGATGAGCTGTACGTGCGTCTGCACGCGATGCCGCTCAAGCCCGAGGTCGACGAGCGCGTCGCGCAGCGCCTCGTGGCGCTACGCCTCGAGGCGGGCGGGGCCAAGCTCGTGCAGGCCTACGAGATGCTGCACGACGCCGGAAAGCTCCACCCGCGCACGCGCTATCGCGTGGCACAGGCCTACGCCGGGACCGGCAACGCCGTGACCGCGCTCGAGCTCGGGCGGGTGATCTACGACGAGCAGCTCGGCGCGATCCAGCGGATGTCCGCCGCGTACCGCGAGATGGGTCGGGCAGCCGAGGGACAGATCCTCGAGGGCGAGCGGTTGGCGCTCCTCGCCGGCACGCCCGCCCACGTGGAGCGGACCTTCGAGTGGGCGGCCGCGTGGGAGCAGACGCCGCCCGACGAGACGCGTCAGCACGGCGACGTCGGCGAGGCGATTCACCAGCTGCGCCTGTTGATGGCGACATGGCCGACGTCCGAGGTCGCGCGCATGGCGTCGCGGCGCGTGATCGAGCTCGCGGGTCGAATCGAGGCGCACGCGCGGGTGATCGACGAGGCCGAGCGGTTCCTCGTCCGCTACCCGGATGAGCCGCGGAAGGACGAGGTGCTGCTCGCGCTCGCGCAAGCGTCGTTCGCGGCGGACCTCTACGACAAGGCGGACAAGGCGGGCGCCGCGCTCGAGACCGCGACGACGGGCGACGACGCGCGCACGCCGTCCCCGCACCGCCCGTACGCGATCTACCTCCGAGCCAAGATCGCGCACGCCCGCGGCAAGCTCGCTCAGGCGATCGAAGGCTACCGCAAGGTGGCCACCACGTACGAGGACGCGGCGGCGACGGTGCGGTTCTTCGAGCGCAAGGTGCTCGAGCTGCCGGCCGTGGTGCGGACGAAGACCGGCCAGACCGCGTCCGTGCCGCTCACGTACCGCAACGCCGCGTCGATCGAGGTGGCGCTGTACCCGGTCGACCTCTTGACCCTGTTCCTGATGCGCAAGGGGGAAGGAGCCACCGGCAAGATCGACCTCGCCGGCATCGCGCCGACGCTGAAGCTCGACCGCAAGCTGCCTGCGGCGCCGGGCTTCGAGACACGGACCGAGTCGTTGTCCCTGGGCGAGCTCGCCCCGGGCGCGTACTGGGTGGTGGGTCGCTCCGGCGAGAGCGAGGTCACGAGCTTCGTGCTCGTGAGCACCCTCGAGCTCCGCGTGCAGCTGCGCGACGGCCGCATTCAGGTGCACGCGTTCGAGGGCGGTAAGCCCGCCGCCAACGTGCAGGTGCGAGTGGCGGCTCGGGGCGGCATCGTCGCCCGCGGGGCGACCGATGCGCGGGGTCTGTTCAGCTCCGCGCTCGACGGAGAGGACGCCACGGTGATTGCGTACCTCGAAGCGGAGGGCAAGAACGTGTACGCGTTGTGGAGCTCGAAGTAGGGGGGCAGCCTGGGCGATCCGCCGTCACGGCGGATCGCCCCTCGATGTCGCGTCAGAGGTCCGTTCGAATCGAACGGCGCTACGCCAACGCCTTTGCCAATTCACACGCGGCGGCACTCCACGCGTCGAACGGATCTCCGCCCACGACCGGCGCTCCGCCCAATCGCGGCGCCGGGCCGTCGACGACGAGGGTGTGCTCCACGGCACGCGCCCCCACCGAAGGCGCCCCTTTGCCCGCGCCGGCCGACACCACGACGACATCACTCGCACCACGCCGTGCGTGATCCTCGGCCCGACGGCGTGCGGCCGCAACGTCCGCCACGGTAAGGCTGCCCACGACACCGCGACGGATCGGGGCGGCGAGCAACACCTCGAGGATCCCGCGCTCGGCAGCGAGCGGCGGATCGCCCGCCGGATCGGCGACCCACGCGAGCTCGATCACGAGCGAGTCGTCGGAAAGCCACTCGATCAGCCGCCCGACCACGGCGCAAACGAGCCCGAGCGCGAGCACGAGGCGCTGCGCGCGTTGGCCGGGGTCGAGGACACGAGCGCGCACGAGGTCCGGCACAAACACGAAGGTGATCGCGCGGCGAGGACGCGTGTAAAGTCCCTCGTCCCGCGCATAGCACAGAAGCGAGCCCTCGGCGAACCGTGCGTCGAACCAATCGACCTCGCCCGCTCGATCGGGGTCCATGTAGATCAGCTCGGAGGGCACGAGGTTGTCGAGCCCGCCACGCGTCGACACCTCGGCATACCCGCCCGCAGGGAAGGTCGATGCGTCGTCGAGCGCGGTCGCCACGCTCGCGTCGCGCGCCGCGCGGCGCACGGCGCGCCGTGGCAGCGCGCGGTCGAACGCGGCCGACGCGGCGACCGCCTGGACACACGCGAGGCGTCCCGCTTCGCCGGGCAGCTCCGCGAAGTGCTCGAGCTGGAACACGAGCGACGGTGGAAGCAGCGGGCCGGCTCGGCGAGCCGCACGGACGAGCGCGCGGTAGCCGTCCGCGAGCAAACCGTCGATCACCGCATCCGTGAGCTCGGGCTCGACGCGCGGTGCACCATCGGCGCCGACGGCCGTCTGCACCTCGGCCCGCGAGCCCACTTCGCGCCCAGGTCGCAGCGCGCCCGGGGCCAGCGCGATGGACGGCGCGTGACCGATCGCACCGAGGAGCTCGACCACGAAGCGCGCCACGGCGCGATCGCGATCGGCGTCTGGAATGCGGCCGATCGCGGTGCGCACGTCCTCCAAGCGCGGATCGGCCGCGAGCCGACCGAGCACCTCGTCCTCGTAGGCCCGCACACTCCCGGCGACCACGGGTGGATCGGAGTGCCGCCCGCCGTACCGCACGCTCTCGCCGAGCGCGAGCCACCCCAGGTCGGCGATCGCGCCGGGAGGCGGGATGGCCCCAGCCTCGGCGAGCACGAGCCGGATCCACGCCGCCGAGCGGACGCCATGGTCCGCCGAGGGTACGACGCGCGCAAGGTCCAACCCGCGCTCGAGCAACCGGAGAACGTCCGCGCGCGCACGCACCTCGACTCGCGGCGCGTCCGGCACGCGCTCGCTCATGGTGCACGGCCCGCGACCACGCGTTCGGGCTCGTCGGCGGCGGGCTCGTCGGTCTGGAGGACCTCGTCCGGAGCGGCCTCCTCCACGCCTGCGGTCGTCCCACGCTCGACGGCGGCGATCACTGTGCCCGAAGCGCTTGCGCCATCCGCGATCCCGCGCCGCCGCCGGAACAGCCCCGCGACATCGTCGACCAGCTCGTAGCACACCGGCGTCGCGACCAGCGTCAACAGGAGGCACAACGTCTGGCCGCCAATCACGACCACCGCGACCGCCTGGCGCTCCTCGGCGCCAGGCCCCGTTCCCAGGGCGAGGGGCAACATGCCGGCGACCAGCGCGAACGTGGTCATGAGGATCGGCCGCAGGCGGTCGCGATTGGCGCGCAGCACCGCCTCGCGGCGTGGCATCCCCTTGGCGCGCAAGCCGTTCATGTGATCGATCTGCAGGATCGCGTTCTTCTTCACGACGCCGAACAACACGAGGATTCCGAGCGCCGAGTACAGGTTGAGCGTGCCGCCCACCAACCACAACGACGCGAGCGCGAATGGCGCCGAGAGCGGGATCGACAGCAGGATCACGAGCGGATGGACGTAGCTCTCGAACTGCGAGGCCAAGATCAGGTACATGAACACCATCGACAGGGCAAACGCGTACAGGAACTCCCGGAACGTGCGCTCCATCTCGCGGCTGCGTCCCGATAGGCTCGTCGTGTACGCCACCGGCATGTCGAGCTCCACGGCGAGCTGGCGCAGCCCGGCGACGCGGTGGGCGAGCGCGAACCCCGGGGCGCCCCCGCCGTTCACGCTCACGAGGCGCTGGCGGTCGAGGCGATCGACCCGCGACGGCGCCTTGCCGGCCGACAGGGACGCGACGGCGGACACCTCGACCAAGCCGCCACCCTGGCGCGGCAAGCGCAACAGGCCCAGCAGGTCCGGCCGATCGCGATCCTCGGGCTCGAGACGCAACCGCACGTCGTAGTCCTCACCCGCAGCCGGGTCGCGAAACCGCGTGACCTCGTCGTCCCCGCCAACCAGAAGACGCAAGGCCGTGCCCAAGTCCCGCACGCGCACGCCGAGATCGGCGGCCCGCTCGCGGTCGATGGGGACGCGCAGCTCGGGGCGATCGAGTCGGATCGAGGTGTCGAGGGTACGGAACCCGCCCGCCTCCATGGCCCGGGAGCGAAGCAAGCTCCCGTAGCGCTCCAGCTCCTCGAGCACGGGACCCTTGATCACGAAGTTGATGTCGCCCGGGCCCCCACCGATGTTGAACGCTTGGTAGTTCTGCACCCGGCACCGCAGGTGCGAGATCGGCTTCAAGCGCTTCTCGATCTCCGTCATCACGTCCGCTTGCTTGTAGTTGCCCGCGAACGCGAGGCGCCAATCGCCGGCCCACAAGGCGCGCCACTGGCGGCTCACCGACCACACTCGCCCCTCGTGGGGCTCGATCGCGACGTGGACGCGCCCGGAGTTCACCTGCCCGAGGAACCCCCCGCCCGTCGTCACGAGGGCCGTGCGCACACCCTTCGTGCCGAGGATGCGACGCTCGACCTCGACCATCGCCTCGTTCATCCCGGCGAGGTTGATCCCCTCGGGCGCGGACACGTTGACCGAGAACTCTGCTTCGTCGACATCGGCGGGAGTGAACTCCTGCTTCACAACTCCGGCCAGCGGGACCAAGGCGTAGATCGCCCCGCCGATGGCGAGGAGCACCACCGGCTTGGCCCACAAGCTCGCGCGCAACAGCCACGTGTAGGCGAGGGCGATCACGCCGTACAAACCGCGGCGCGACCGAGCGCCGTCGCCGTGCCCATGGCCCGGCGCTCCACCGCGAAGCAGGCGCGACGCCATCATCGGCGTGAGCGAGAACGAGACGAACAGGCTCACGAGGATCGCGGCCGCCGCGGTGAGGCCGAACTGGTACAAGAACCGGCCCGACACGCTCGACATGAACGACACGGGAACGAAGATCACGACGAGCGACAGGGTCGTGGCGAGGACGGCGAGCCCGATCTCGGCCGTGGCCTCGACGGCGGCCCGCCGCGGCTCCATCCCTTTCTCCTCGACGAAGCGGAAGATGTTCTCGAGCACGACGATCGCGTCGTCGATCACGATGCCGACCATCAGCACGAGTGCGAGCATCGTGACCGAGTTCATCGTGAAGCCGAACACTCTCATCACGGCGAACGTGGCGACGAGCGAGACCGGGATCGCCACGCAGGCGATGAACGTCGACCGCCAACTGCGCATGAACACGAGCACCACGAGGCTCGCCAGCACGCTTCCGAGCACGAGATGCGTGTTGATCTCGTGGAGCGCGGCCTTGATGTAGCGGGACTGATCCCGGATGACCTCGAGGCGCACGTCCGCCGGCAGCTGCGGCGCCACGGCCTCGAGCGCCGCCTTGACGCCGTCGATGACCTCGATCGTGCTCGCCCCCGACTGACGCACGACCTCGAGCGTGACCGTGGGCTTGCCGTTCAAGCGCGCGAGGGTGCGCTGCTCGGCCGTGCCATCCTCGACGCGTCCGAGGTCGCCGACGCGAATCGGCACGCCGTCGATCGTGGCCACCACGAGTTGCTCGAACCCGGCCGCGTCCTCGATCCGCCCCATCGTGCGCAGCGAGCGCTCGTCGTCCGGGCCGGTGACGTTTCCGCCCGGGACGTTGGCGTTCTGTGCGGCGAGCGCGTCGCGCACGGCGGTGACCGGCAGGCCGTGCGCGAGGAGGGCGTCGGCATCGAGCCACACGTTCATGGTCCGCTCGACGCCGCCCGAGATGCGCACCTCGCCGACGCCCGACGCCCGCTCGAGCCGCACCTTCACGACTTTGTCGGCAAGCTCCGTGAGCTCGCGCGGCGCGCGGTCTCCGGCGAGCGCGATCGTGATCACCGGGTCCGAGTCGTTGTCGACCTTGGAAACCACGGGCGTCTCGGCGTCGGCCGGCAGCCGACGCACGACCGTCGCCACCTTGTCGCGCACGTCCTGGGCCGCCGTGTCGATGTTCCGCCCGAGTCGGAACGTGGCAATCACGACGGAGCTGCCGGGCCCGGAGATCGAGCGCAGCTCGTCGATGCCCTCGACCGTGTTCACGACCTCCTCCACGAGGTCGGTGACCTGGTCCTCCACCTCCTCGGGGGACGCACCCGGGAGCCTCGTCTGGACACGGATCGTGGGGAGGTCGACCGACGGCAGCCGGTCGACGCCCAAGCTCACGAACGCGGCCCCGCCCACCACGAGCAGCGCGAGCGTCATCATCGTCGCGAACACGGGACGGTCGATCGAGACTTTGGCGAGGGCCTGCATGCGGCCTAGTTCCGATCGCCCGGCGGCACGATCGCCGCGTCGGGCTGGCCCGGACCCCGCCCGTCGCTGCCCCGCGCGGGCCTCGCCCCGGCCGGCCCGATGACGACGGGCAAGCCGGCGAGCGCGAGCGACCTGGAGCCCACGACTACGACCCGTCCGCGCGAACGAGCGCGCCCGCCACCAGCCCCGCGGGCGGGTTGGGAATGTACGCGTCTCCCGCCTTGAGCCCGCTCGTGACCTCGACCTGGTCGCCCGCCTTGCGCCCGAGCTGGACCAGGCGCTCGACGACCTTGCCGTCGACCACCGCGAACACCTTGCGCACGCCCGCAAAGGTCGTGACCGCCGACGAGGGGACGACGGGCACGTTCTTGTCGCTGCCGACCTCGAGCTCGACCGTCGCGAACGCGCCCGGCTTGAGCCGCAGGCCCGGATTGGGGATCGCGACCTCGACCGCAACCGTCCGCGTCGCCGGGTCGATCTCGGGCCGAATGCGCACGACCCGCCCTTCGAGGGGCACGCGTGACGCCGCGAGCGAGACCCGCACGATCGCGCCCACGGCCACCGCCTCCATGCGTCGTTCGGGGATGGCGACTCGCACCTCGAGCGGATCGGTGTCCACCAGGCGGAACAGCCGGTCGCCCACGCGCACGTAGTCGCCCGGGGACACGTAGCGGTCGGCCACGAGATACGAGTCCGGCGCGTCCACGGCGCCACGGGGGCGGGTTCCGGCGGGTACCACGTGCCGCGCGTCGCGCACGCGCTTGTCGGCGACATCGAGCGCGACGATGCGCGAGTGCACCTCGGCCAGCAGGGCGCGCGCGGCGACGCGAGCGATGTCCAGGTCGAGCCGCGCGATCTCGAGAGCGTTGCGCTGGACGTCGAACTCCTCCTGACTCATCACGTTGCGCTCCCGAAGGCTCTTCGCGCGCGCATGACGTTCCAGGGTGTGGTCGACGACCGTGAGCGCGCGGCGGATCGCCGGCAACGCGTCGGCGTTGGCCTTGAGCGCCTGGACGAGCTCGAGCAACACGGCCGGGGCCGACGCTATCAGGGTCTCGGGTTGCCCGAGCGCGCGCGCGAGCTCCTCCGGTCGTGCGGCGAGCGCCGCGAGCGAGGTCCCACTCCCGCCAGCGGCGATCGAGCCCAGGAGCTTCGCGACGTCCGGGGCCGGAATCGTCTCGAGCCCGAGCCGAGCAAGCGACTCGGCCAGCGCTCGCCGGCGCGCGTCGCGGTCGAGCGCGAAGTCCTCGTCGTCGATCCTCGCGAGCAGTTCCCCCACGGCGACGGGCGTGTCGGTGCTCGCCGAGCGCAGCACCTCGACGACCCGGCCCGGAACCACCGCGGCGACCGTGACCTCCCCCGCCTCCTCGGCGCGTGTCGAGCCATGGGCGCGGAGCGTGCGCGGCAGGTCGCTCGTTCCGACCTTGGCGATCGCGACGGCGATCGGAGCGCCCTCGGCGGCCTTCGCCTTCGGAGGCGCCGCGGCCGGCCCGTCGCACGCGGTGACGAGCATCGCAGCGACGAGGGCGGTAGCGTACGTACGGGCGCGCGAGCGGTGCATGGCTGTCCTTCGATTCGCGGCGATGGAACTCGACCGTATGCCGGAATGACGCGAGATTCAAGTCGACAACGCCGACGAGCGGCGACCGGGATTGGCGGCGATCGGAAGCTGACGCGTGGGCCGTGTTACGATACGCTCCGATGCGGGAACGGTGCTCATTGCCGTTCTTTCGGCGAGAAAGCTCATGGCGCGCGCGCTCCGACTGCGTTCGACGAAGCCACCTCCGCACGGCCCCCGGGTGGGGCCGTGGGCGGCCCACTTCTGCCTCGTGGGGGTCTCCCTCGCGTTCGGCTCCTTCAGGGTCGGAGCCGATGAGCCGAAGGTCCTCGTGTGGCGTGGCTGCGAGGTTGCGCAGGAGGCGTTCATGACCCGTTGCGCCGCCGCCTACGAGCGGAAGACCGGCGTGCGCGTCCGGGTGACGGGCGGTGGAACCACGATCGGAATCGAGAGCGTCGCCGACGGCACGGCGGACGTGGGGGGCAGCTGCCGGTCGTGCCTCGCGGCTCGCGGCGAAAACGCGCTGCCGCTGCGCCTCGTGATCGTTGCGTGGGACGCGGTGGTGGTCGTCGTGCACCCCACCAATCCGATCGACGGCCTCACCATCGACGCGGTGCGCGGAGTCTTCACAGAGCGGATCCGCGACTGGAAGGAGGTCGGGGGCCCGGCGCGCCGTATCGCGGTCGTGACCCGCCGTGACGCCCAGTCCGGCGTTGGCGTGATGTCCCGGCGCATGTTCTTCGGCGACGACAACGCGCGGTTCGGCGACACGGTGATCCGCCTGCCCCAGGGAAGCGAGTCCGTCGAGGAGATGGTCGAGCGCTACCCCCACGCGATCGCGTTCTCGGGCGCCTCGAGCGCCTCCCGCCGGGGTCTCAAGCTGCTCGCGATCGACGGCGTCGCGCCGACGAGGGCGCGAATCGCCACCGGTGAGTACCCGCACTACCGCCCGCTGTTCCTGACATACCGAACGACACCCACCGCCCCGGTGCTCGCGCTGCGGGATTGGATGCTGTCGCCCGAGGGCCAGGCGACGATCGTCGAGGCGGGGACGATTGGGCTCGACGAGGGGCGGACGTTGGTGAAGACCTATCGCCACTTCGAGGTCGATGGTCCACCCATCGACAACCTCGAGTCGCTACGCGCGCTGGCCGATGCACCGCGGTGAGCCGATGCCTGGCATCCGACCCATGATTCGGGCGACCGCGACCGGCCTGGAGTAGCTGAGCCATTTCGCTCCACGGCAAGATCCTGTTGATGGTGCTGCTCCCCGCGATGGTGCTGCAGCTCGTCGCGTCGCTCGTCGCCAACCACTACGACCGCGCCTTGGTCTTGGACGCCGCGCGGCGGGACCTCGCGACGGCGGCCGAGCAGACGGAGCAGCTCATCGCGACCTACGTGGTCGGAAAGGACGCGGAGCTCGAAGCCGTGCTGGCGCAGGAAGCGCTCGCGCAGTACGTCGCCTACGTCTGGAACGAGTTCGACCGCGACGCCGAGCGCGAGCGCGGCACGCTCGTCGCGTCGCTCCGTCGGCTTGCCGCCACCTCGCGCGGCGTGGTGCGCCTCGAGCTCTACGACCACATCGGCACCCGCATCGCCGCGATCGGCGAGGCGCCACGCGACCCGAACGACGCTCCGATCGCTACCCCGGCGCAACTCGGCCTCGGCCCCAACGACCAGCGGTGCCTGCGCAAGGAGGACGGGGACCGGCTCCGGCTGACCCGACGCGTCGCGCTCGAAGGCCGCTCCGGCTGGACCGCGACGGCCTCGGCAGTGTTCGACCTCGCACTTCCCGCGCGCCAGGCGTTTGCGTTCGCGACACGCCACCTCCCGCGTGCCGCCGGTGAGCTCGCGTGGGACGGCGCGGGTCCGCCTCTGGACCTCGGCGGAGAGGAGGCCTCTGGCGAGGCCATCGTGCACGAGCTCGTCGTGCCCGAGCTGTCGGGCACGATCCGGCTCGCCCAGCCCGCCGCGTCGGCGCTCCTGCTACACCGCGAGCACCGCGCCGTGCAGGGCGCGGCCCAGGCGCTCGTCACCACCGCGCTGCTCGGGCTGATCTGGCTCGGCATCTCTCGCACCGTGCTCGCCCCCGTGGCCCGTATCGGCGATCAGGTGCGCGCGTTCGAGCAGGGCGCCGCGCCGCCCCCGCCGCCGCCTCACGGGCGCGACGCGCTCGCCCGACTCGGCGCGACCCTCGACGCCGCGATGCGCGGCTGGCGCGACTCGACGGCGGAGCTCCGCCAGCTCACGGTCACGCTCGAGGACCGGGTCCGCGCACGCTCGGGGGAGCTCGCGGCAAGCGAGGAGCGCTTTCAGCTCGCGATCCGCGGAGCCAACGACGCGATCTGGGACTGGGACATCACGCGCGACCGCATTTTCTACTCGCCGCGCTGGAGCGAGATGCTCGGGCTCGCCGGCCCCGCGGACGAGCGACCCACGGCATGGCACGAGCGCGTCCATCCGGATGATAGGCCGGCGCTCGAGGCGACGATCGCCGCCCACCTGGCGTCCCCCACCGCCCCGTTCGCCCACGAGCACCGCGTCGAGCGCGCCGACGGCAGCTGGTGCTGGGTCCTCGCGCGCGGGCAGGCCGTGCTGGGCGCCGACGGCCGACCGACGCGCATGGCCGGCAGCTTCTCCGACGTCACCGACCGCCGGCTCGCCCACGAGCGACTGCGCGAGCAGGCGATCGTCGATCCGCTCACCGGGCTGTTCAACCGCCGTCAGCTCGTCGACTTGATCGAGCGCGAAATCGCGGTGGCGCGACGCTATGGGCTGCCGCTCAGCGTGTGCATGTGCGACGTCGACCACTTCAAGACCGTCAACGACGTACACGGCCACCGCGCCGGAGACGACGTGCTCGCGGCACTCGGCCGCATGATCAAGGCCGAGCTACGGGCGTCGGACTTCGCCGGCCGCTATGGTGGCGACGAGCTCGGCCTCGCGTTCCCCGGGACGACGGCCGCCCACGCGCGATCGAGCGTCGAGCGCATTCGCACGGAAATCGAACGCGCGACCTTTGCCAACGAAGCGGGCACGACGTTCAGCGTGGCGGCGAGCTTTGGTCTCGCCGAGCTCGACGGAGAACGCCAGGGCGCGCGCGACCTGATGGAGCGCGCGGATCGCGGCTTGTACCAGGCGAAGCGCGCCGGGCGCAACCGCACAGCGATCGCGGCCGACTGACCCGGAACCACCGAGAGCGAGGATGACGATGGGATCCAAGCACGGCGCTGCGAGCAGCGCGGGCGCCAGGTCGACGGACCGGTCCACGCCGGGTCGAGACCTGCTCGTGTTGCTCGGCGTCTCGGGGGCCGTCCTCGTGGTGTCGTGCCTCACGAGCATCGCCATCAAGATCGACAGCTGCGAGTACGTGGAGCTCGCGCGCGCGCTGTCGGTCGGCCAGTTCACGGCCATCCACGCCCACGACTACCCACCTCTCTACCCGCTCCTGATCGCGTTCGCGCACGAGGTCATTCCGGACTGGACCGTCGCGGGCCAGTTCGTGACCGCGCTCTCGACGTGGCTGTGTCTCGTGCCCCTCTATCGAATCGGTCGGATGGCGATCGGGCGCGACGCCGCGTTCGCGGGCGCTCTACTGTTTGCGATGCATCCCCTCGTCGTGGAGTGGGGCGGCATGGTCGTGAGCGACGGCCCGTACCTGCTGGTGTGGCTGTTCTCCCTCCAATACGCGATCCTCGCCGCGCACCGGCGCAAGCTCACGGACTACGGCTTGTGTGGAGCGCTCTCGGGCCTTGCGTACCTGATCCGCCCGGAGGGATTGCAGTCGCTCGTCGTGCTCGCGATCCTCGTCGTCGCGACGAAGGGCAGCTGGACGCGCCGCGCAGGAGGGCTCGTGCTGGCCGGGACGCTGTGCGCCGTGACGATGGCGCCGTACGCGGGCATTCTGAGCTACAACGCCGGCTACGTCGTTCTGTCCAAGAAGAAGGCGATCCTCCAGTTTCCGCAGCTGCGGTTCAAGGAGATGGTGCTCCTGCCGCTCGCATCGGCGCTGCCGCAGGATCTCGCGCCGCCGCCCATCACCGACCCCACCGACGCTACGCAGGTCGCGGCCTTCCACCGCGATGTACGCCGCCGGTGGATCGAGGCCGAGGCACTCGCGCTCGAGTACAAGCGCCTCGCGCAGGCTCAGCGGCTCGTGCCCGACGACGGCGACTCGTGGCCCATCCCGGGGAGCTCCGCGCAACGGATCACGTTCGACACGATCACGGACGCCCCCCAGGCTGCACCGCCGAGGGGAAAGTTCCTGCTCGAGTTCGCGGAGAAATTCCACCCGTTTCCATTCGCGCTGCTCGTGGTGGGCGTCGCGTGGGCGACCTACCGCGCCGTTCGCCGCACCTTGCCCCGGTCGCTCGCGACGTGGGGTCTCGCGCTCGGGTTCGCCATACATCTGGTCCTGGTGCTCGACAACAACGTGCGACACGGCTATCTGAGTGAGCGCCACTTGATCCCCCTCACCGCGGTCGGCCTGTTGGGCGCGGCGATTCCATTGGTCGCCCTCGAGCAGCGGATTGCACGCGCGGCCGCCAACCTCGCGTGGCTCGCCCCCCACGCCTCGCGGGTTCCCGGGCTGGCGACGATCGCCCTCGTGTTGATCCTCGGTATCGACAGCCTGCGGCCGCGGGGGCGCGACAAGGACTACCTCGCGCTCCTGTCCAACGCGATCTCGCGCCAGGACCCGCGCGGGTTGGGCATCGATGGCGTGATCGGCCGCGAGCCGCGCCTGGCGTTCTACGCCGACGTCGTCGATGACAAGTTCGACCCGTGGCGCGGCTACCGCGAGGTGATTCGCCAGCTCTACCAGCACCAGTGTCGCTACGTCGCGGTCCCCACCGAGGACCGCTACCGGCTCGTGCCCCTGATCGAGCTGGGCTGGCTTCGCCCCGTGGTCGCGCCCAACCTGGAGCTGCCTGCAGGCAAGCCGCTCCACGTCTACGAGGCCACGTTCTACCGCCCACTCGCGCACTAAGTACCGCCCGCACATGGAGCTTCTCGACTTCGACCAGCTCTCGGCCGAGGCGGAGGCGTTCGACCAGCACGTCGCGGCGAGCCCGCTCGTCGACCGCTACTGCAGCGGGAGCGCGTGGATCCTGCCCGCTCGCGAGGTGTTCCACCCCGACGCCACGTCGTTGGTGCTCAAGGGCGAGCACGGCTGGGCACCGCTGATGGTGCAGTCCCAGGTTGGGCTCAGGATCGGGATGCCGCTCGAAGCGACATGGTGCCTCGCGTCGCCCTTCGTCGGGCTCGACCTCGCCGCGCTTGCCCGGGAGGCGTGGGCCGAGCTCTCGCGTCGCCACGCAGCATGGCACGTGCTGTTCCTGGCTGGCCTCGAGCCCGGCGGGCCGGCGATCGAGGCTCTCGCCTCGCTGGCGGCAGTACGGCACGAGGTGGGCATCGGCCCGAGCTCCGTGCGGTGCGTGGCCGACCTCGCGGACGGCGTGGACGCGTGGCTCGCGCGGCGCACCGCCCGGTTTCGGCGATCGCTGGCCCACCTGCGCAACCGCGCCGCATCGGAAATCGAGTACGAGGACCGCGACCGGGTCGTTCCGGGTGAGGTCGACGAGCTGTACGCGCGGATCCTCGCCGTTGAGCGAACGAGCTGGAAGGGCCGGGAGGGTAGCGGCATCTCGTCCCCGACGATGCAGGCGTTCTACGCGCGAACCCTGCCGCGCCTCGCGGCGCGCGGTGCGTTGCGCGCGACCTTCGCCCGACGCGCTGGGCGAGACGTGGGGTTCGTCTTCGGCGGGGTCCTCGGCAATGGCTACCGCGGGCTGCAATTCAGCTACGACCGGAACGCAGCGGCCTACGGGCTGGGCAACCTCCTCCAATGGCGCACGATGACGCGGCTGTGCGCCGAGGGCGTGCTCGTCTACGATCTGGGAATGGACATGGACTACAAGCAGCGTTGGGCCGACCGCAGGGTCGAGACCACGTCGCTCGTGATTCGTAGGCGATAGCCAAGGTGGACGCAACCGCGCGCATCGCCGTGGTGATCCCGTGCTACCGCGTTCGGTCGCACCTTCCGGCAGTCCTCGCCGCGATCGGCCCCGAGGTCGCGCACGTCGTGTGCGTGGACGACGCCTGTCCCGAGGACTCCGGCGCGGTCGCGCTCGAACGCGCCCGGGTCGACCCGCGAATCGAGCTCGTCCGGCACGAGCGGAATCAGGGAGTCGGTGCGGCGACGCGCACGGGGTATCGCGCTGCGCGCGCCCGCGGCTGCACGATCGCGGTGAAGCTCGACGGCGACGGTCAGATGGACCCGCGCCTGATTCCGGCGCTGGTGCGGCCGATCGCTCGCGGTGAGGCAGACTACGTCAAGGGCAACCGGTTCTTCGAGCTCGAGGGACTCGCCGGGATGCCACCCGTTCGGTTGGTAGGCAACGCTGGACTCTCGCTCCTCACCAAGCTGTCGACGGGATACTGGAGCCTCTTCGACCCCACGAACGGGTACACCGCGATCCACGGCGCGGTGCTCGACCATCTGCCACTCGACAAGCTGCACGCGCGGTACTTCTTCGAGTCGGACCTCTTGTTTCGCCTCGGGACGATCCGCGCGGTGGTCGCCGAGCTGCCGATGCGTGCGCGTTACGGAGACGAGCGGAGCAGCCTGCACGTGTGGCGCGCATTGGTGTCGTTCCCGTTCCTACACGCCCGGAACCTCGCGAAGCGTCTCGGCTACAACCACCTGCTCCGCAACTTCAGCGTGGCGACGCTCGAGCTCGCCACGGGCGTGGCGTTGTGTGTATTTGGGGCAGCCTACGGCGGAGCAATGTGGGTGCGGAGCGCGATCACGGGCCAGGTCGCCTCGGCAGGTACGGTGATGCTCGCAGGCCTTCCGGTGCTCGTGGGCGTCCAGCTCGTGCTGTCGTTCTTGGGCTTCGACATCGCGAGCGAACCGCGCGTGCCGTTGCATCCGCGGCTCGAGCCGGAGCCAGCCGGCCAGGGCTCCGTCGACTTAGCCTAGGCCCGCCACGGCGAGCGCGCCCTCGATCGCGCCACGCAGCGCGGGATCGCGCTCGACGTTGCGCAGGAGGCGTGCGACGTCGCGCGCGAACCTCCGCCCGAACGCAGCCTCCCCGCCGATCCGCGCGCAGCCATCCAAGTCGATCACGCTCATGACGTCACCCGCGAGCCACAGATTCGTCGCCTTGAGATCGCCGTGCGAGATGCGTGCCGCATGGAGACGCCGCAACAGCTCCGTCACCGCGCGCGCGACTCGCGAACGCTCCTCCTCGGTCGTCGCGAGGGCGAAGGCATCGTCGCCGCGCACGCCGCCCATGCGCTCGGTCACGAGCCAGCTCCGCCCCCGGAAGATCCAGCGACGCTCCTCCACAACGGCGAGCGCGTGCGCCGTTGGAACCCCTGCCCACTCGAGGAGCTTGGCGGCGCGCCAAGCGCGCAGGCCGCGGGTCTCGCGCAGCATCCGCCGGATCGCGTGGAGCCAGCCCTTGAGGTTCGTGCGCTTGACGACGCACGGGCGGCCCTCCACGTGAATGCCCGCCACGGTCGCGCTGCGGCCGGTCTTCATTCGCGTGCCGCGCTCGAGCGCACCGTCGGGATCGGCGAGCACCGGGTCGAGCTCGCCGGGAAGCTCGCGGCGCACGAGTGTCCACCGACCCGCGATCCATCGGGCGATGTGGGCGGTAGTGGTGCGGCCCGCCTTGCGCCACGCATGGGCGACGTGCCGCGCACGCGCGCGCTCGAGCGGCGCGGCGAGGGCGGTGAGCGTGTACGACCGGTCCGCCACGCGCGCATTGCCATAGGCCTCCAAGGCGAAGCGCACGAGGTCCGTTCGGTGCGGCGGAAGCGTGGCAAGGAACGCCGCGAGGTTGGCGAGGGACGACGCGGCGTCGAGCGGCCCGTCCGCACATCGGTGCACCGCGTCGGGGTCCACCAAGCTCAGGCCTCGCGGCCCGTCGAGGAGATTCCCGAGGTGCAGGTCCGTGTGCACGAGGCCACCCGCGTGGAGCGCCGCGACGAGGCGACCCGCGCGCGCGAGCTCGCCCGGCCCCACGGCGTCCCGCGCCAGCGGTGACGCCCCGGCGAGCCACTCGAACACGAGCACGTGGATCCGATCCACCGCGGAGGCGCCCAGCACGCGCGGCGAGGTGACGCCGGCCACCTCCAGCAACCGCGCTCCGTCACGCGCGCGGCGATGGGCTCGCACCGCACCTCGGCCGAGGAACAGCTTTGCGAGCACGTCGCGACTCCCCCACCGCGCGCGGGCGACGAGCCGCCGCCCCGGCACCACGCGCAGCCACCGCGTGCACACGAGAGGCGGATCGCGCTCGCCCATCGCAACCTCGACGCCCTCGGCGTCGTCGCCGAGGCGAACGGAGGCGAGCGCGGCGGCGGTCGCGAGCGGCACGGGACTAGGAGCCTGTGGTGAAAGTACGCGAGCGGCTTTCGAGCCGAGGATCGGGCGGGGCAAGGCAGGCGAGCGAGGCGTGCTGGAGCACTCCGCAGCGAGCCGAACGCAGC
>ORMF010461361.1_pt1 | contig 17587 bp, 11 predicted proteins | sample 1779871 | NCBI WGS metagenome assembly ORMF01 (sample SAMEA104232316, study PRJEB22302) | groundwater metagenome | biome: forest; feature: aquifer; material: groundwater | place: USA | collected 2011-08-07 | depth 5.4 m
AATGTTTAATAATAAGTAAGGACTTTTTTGTTTTTTTTACTCAAGGATGAGATTTGAAATCCATTGTTCGTGAAATTCAGATAAATAAGACTCCGCTCCGCGGAGTCTTTACCTCAGGTTTATGAGCAGTTGCCAAAGACAGGACTTGTAAATTAAAAATCCACCTGCAAAAGATTTAACACTTTCGCAGATGGATCTAAAACTAACGTTTTATTCTTATGTATTAAAATACGTAAGAAAGACTGATAGAAGTATCAGCAAACACTAGATTGTCGTTATGGTTTTCACCGACATGTGAATACTTGTAGGGATCGATCTTTCCTGAGAGAAGAAAATGCTTTGTAATTTGCAAATCTAACCCTACAAAGGCTCCTACAGTCCAAGGACGATTGTCGCCGTTATTAAAATCTCCAGCTACAACAGAACCATCAACTCCATATGTTACATAGAGATTGTTGTATACTTGATTGCGTAAACCGAGATGACTATTAAAATGAGCATAGTTTTGGTCATTATTGTCATCATTGTTGTAATTATGATTAACGAAGTTAAATCCTATATCAAATAGGAAAAAATCACTGATGTAGCCCAAAACTAAATATGGGTGTACGTCGTGGTCAGTAACAGCGGCTTCAAGGCCTAAAGTAAATCCACCTTCGTAGATTTCTGCTCCTTGTGTTCCGGATCCTTGTGCTCCAGATCCTTGCATTTGTTGGTCAGCAACTAGAGTTCCTGATAAAGCAAAACAGCTTAGGCAAACTAATTTAGCAAATTTTTTCAACATTTGAATTCCTTCTTTTTGGTTTTTTTTTGTTTTCTTTGCATTTTAGGAACCCCTCCCTGTTAAGGAACGGCCCTTATTCTTAGGAATAATTTGACCGTACCAAATTCTTTATTATTGTGCAATAAGGAATTATTTTTTTTTGATCATATTTTGATACGGTCCATGGTTTTCTCTAGTAAAAATTCGATTAAATTATTTTTTTATTCATTCAATAAGGTTATTAAAAATGTGAAATTCACATTATTTTTTAGATAAAAATAGAAACGATCTAAAAGAAAGATTTTCTCATTTGCTTTGAAGGGATCTTGAGGGACTGACGATACTTGGTAAGGGTTCTTCTTGCGCAAGGAATTCCAAGTTGCTTTAATTTTTCAAGAAGTTCTCTATCTGAGAGAGGAGCTTGTTTGTTTTCTTCTGCAATGAGTTTTTTAAGGAGTTTTTTTGCTTTATCACAAGAAACTTCTAGAGAAAGACCTTTAGAAAGAAGACTTTTTAAGGGGATTACTCCTCGAGGGGAAGAAAGGTTTTTATTAGCAAGAGCGCGGGTAATTGTTGATTCATGGAGGAGTAGTTCTGTTGATATCATTTGAATGCTTAGGGGGGCTAGGGTTTCAGAAATTCCTTCAAGATAATCTTTTTGTTTTTTAACTAAATATTTTGCAATTTTTAATAGAGTATGACTTCTTTTTTTTATTGATTCTATTACCTGGTGCGCTTGTATTTGATAGGCTTTACAAAAGGATTTTTCTTCTTTGCTTAGATCATCTAAAGAAAAAGAGGTATAGATAGGAAGTTTTGGTTCGAGCACTTCAAGGGGATTAAAGCTCTCTTCAGGAATAAAGATAATATCTACAGGAAGAGAGGGGATAAGGGCTGGTTCAAAAAGATAGCCGGGAAAAGGATCTAAACAGGCAATATCTTGTAAGAGTATTTTTTGTAGAGTCTCTTCATTAAGATGGTATTTTTTTTGTAAGCAAGAGAATTTTTTGGATAAAAGAAGATTAAAATCATGAGTAATGATCTGAAAGCTAGGGGAGGTTTCTTTTCCTAATATTTTTAATTGTAAAAGTAAACTTTCCTGTATATCTTTTGCCCCTATTCCAGGCGGATCAAACTGTTTGATTTGCTTTAAACAGAAGATCCACTCTTTTTCTTCACAAGAAAAAGGAACTTGGGTAAAAGGGAGGGTGAAAAAACCGGTAGGATCTAAGTTGCCGATGATCCATTCTGTTATTTGTAAAAGATGTTTATCTGTGATTACAAGACGGGCTTGGTCCATAAGATGGGAAAATAAAGAAGGGCGGTAGGCTATGTTATTAAAGAAGTCGGAAGAGGAGTTTTTTTTATTTTGTAGGGGGGGGGTAAGAGCTTCTTCATCCCACTCTAAGAGAGGATTTTGTGTAATAGTTTGGTTAAGCCAAATAGTCAATTCTTCGATAGGCATTTCTAAGACCCGAAGAGCCTGTTGCATAGCTAAGGATACGCCCATCTTTAGCTGATTTTTTTGCTCGCAGCGGGACTTTTGTCCAAAAGAAGAAGAGGTCATAATGTGTCTTTTTTTTCTTTGTATAACCTCTTAATATAATTAATTTATAATTTTGTCTATTATAATTTTGTAATTGCGTCTTTTTGTAATTTTGCGTATTTAGCAGCTAAGCTGCGAGTTGTTTTTGTTTTTATGAAAAATACATCATAAGTTGTTCCTAAAGAAGTTTGATAGGCTTTATGAACAATACCGGATCCAAAATCTTTATGAAAAACTGTATCGCCGGTTTGAAAAAGATCATCCGTAGGAGATTCTTCTTCTGCAGGTCCTTTTTGATGAGAAAGGATATGGATATGTTTAGAGGGGAGCTCTTTTAAAAAACGACTAGGTTTCATATTGCGTGGATACCCCCATAAAAATCTATAGCGGGCTGCTGTTAAAAAAAGGTGATCTTGCGCTCTTGTAATGCCTACATAACAAAGACGCCTTTCTTCTTCGAGTCCAGAGGGAGAGTCTTTTACGTTAACATGAGGAAAAAGATCCTCTTCCATCCCTACCAAGAAAACAACAGGAAATTCTAATCCCTTGCCATTATGGAGAGTCATAAGCTTTACAGAATCTATTACAGCTTCTTTGTTGTCAGAAGAGGATTTTAAAGAAAGTTCTTCTAAGAAAGCTGAAAGGGTGGGAGATGAGGCTTCTTCTTGCCATTCTGTTGCTTTAGCAATAAGTTCATCGATATTCCCTTTTTTTTCTTCATAGGTCTCCGTGTCTTCTTTGAGGTAGTCTTTATAGCGAAAGCGTTCTATTACAGAGGTGATAAGTTCACTCAAAGGTCTTCCTCCATTTTGCATGGCGCGTAAGGCTAGAATATTGCGTAGATACTCTTCTATTCCTTGGAGTTGTTTTTGAGAGAATTTGGTTTCTACTCTTCTTTCAATGATTTTTTGGCAAAGAGTCAAGATGTCCACTTGATTTTCTTGCATAAGAGTTTGGAGTTTTTCTAAAGCTACAAATCCAATACCTCTTTTGGGGAGATTGATTGTTCTTGTGAAGGCAAGAAAATCGCAGTTAGAGAGGATCATGCGTAGAAAGGATAGGATATCTTTGATTTCTTTTCTGTGATAAAAAGAGAGGCCTCCTACAATCGTGTAGGGAATTTTTTCTTTTAAAAGAGCATCTTCAAATGTTCTTGATTGAAAATTTGTTCTATAGAAAATAGAGCATTCTTTATAAGGGATTCCTTTTTTGTGAAAATGATGAATCCATCGCATCACAAAATCAGCTTCTTGTCTTTCATTTTCTGCTATAAAAAGATGGACTTTTTCTCCGGGGCCACGTTCACACCAAAGATTTTTTTCATAGCGATTTTCATTATGTTTAATAAGAGCGTTAGCGGTCTCTAAAATCGTATGAGAGCTGCGGTAGTTTTGTTCTAAACGGACAATTTTTGCTCCTGCATAATCTTGCTCAAATTGTAAGATATTTTGAATATTAGCCCCACGCCAAGAATAAATAGACTGATCTGGGTCTCCTACGGCAAAGACGTTATGGTGAGTATTTGATAAGAGTTTGATAAGTAGGTATTGAGCATGATTTGTATCTTGATATTCATCAATTAAAATAAATCGCCATCTGTTTTGATAAGTGCGTAGGGTGTCAGGGAAATCTTGAAATAGTTTTACTGTGAGTAAAAGAAGATCATCAAAGTCTAAGGTATTATATTGTTGTAAAAGAGCTTGATAGCGGGAATAGACTTCTTGTAAAGGCAAAAGCTCACTTGGAAGTGCACTGGAAAAGAGAAGTTGGCTTTTTGCTTGAGAGATTTGTTTTTTTGTGTTTTTAAATAGGTCTTTATCATCTTTTATTCCTAAAGAAGAGAAGGCTTGTTTTAAGATTTTTTCGCTATCATCTTCATCTGCAATTAAAAAGTCTTTATTGTAGCCAAGTGCAAAGATAGATTCTCTTAAGATACGGGCGCAAAGACTATGGAAGGTAGAGGTGAGAATATGAGCTTTAGCTATTTTTAAGACTCTTTGTTTCATCTCATCTGCTGCCTTATTGGTGAAGGTCATGGCAAGAATTTCAGAGGCAGGGACCCCTATTTGTAAAAGATATAAGATGCGGGCGACAACAATCCGTGTTTTTCCAGAGCCTGCGCCGGCTAACACAAGCATGGGACCCTCTACGTGGTTAGCTGCCTGTTTTTGTTCTAGGTTGAGTTCAGAAATGGTATTTTGCACGGAGGTAGTTCCTTAAAAAGTGGTTTTTAGAGAGAATAAGGGATTTCTTGTTTTTTTAGTCAGTAGAAATTTCTTGTATAAGGTTTCTCCCTTTTTCTTCTTTGTATGTGCAGTATAAAATGTATAAATTACTGCTAATGATAATAAACATTCCGGTAAAAATAAAAAGGCTAGGAATTTCCTTCCAATAAAGGATATCTAAAGAGATCACCCAGATAAAACTAGAGTAGTCTATGGGCGCTAGAGTAGAGGCTTTTGCAAATCTAAGAGCTTGAACTACTGCATACTGCCCCGCAGCTGTTAAAAGGCCTACAAGGCCAAAAAGACCAACATCTAACCAGGGCATGGAGGTCCAATTTTTAAAAATAAAAGGGAAAGAGACAAGAATCATAAGTAAGTTTGGGTAGATGGCTATGGATAGAGTATTTTCTGTTTCGGTTAACTTTCTCATGAGGACTTTATTTAAAGCTCCGAGCCATGTCCCAATCAAAATAATTATTGTCCCTTTTTCAAATACATCAAGACCGGGTCTTAAAGCAACAAGAACCCCTAACATTCCGATACCCACTGCAATCCATTTTTCTTTTGTAACTTTTTCTTTTAAAAAAAAGGTTCCTAAAAGAACCATAAAAAAAGAGGAAGTATAGCTAAGGGTGTAGACAACTGTTAAAGAATTTAAAGAAAAAGATAGCATGAATGCATAGGTGTAAGCCAAATTGACAACTAATCGAATGCCGTGTCTTGTTTTTTGGTTCGTCCATAGAACATGTCGTATTCCCCCTTGTAAAAATAACATGACACTTAAGGGGATAAGCCTAGATACAGCTCTTAAAAAAGTTGTTTGAGGAACGCTATAGGTTCCCATGAGATGCTTTACAAAGGCATCAGAAAAGGCATAGAAGGCAATCCCTATTAACATCAGCAAAATGCCTAAAAGGGGTTTATGGACCCATTTATGTGAGAGTTCTAGCTTTTTTGCCATTTCTGAGTCCTTGTGCAGTGTAGGGCGATCATATCACAGAAGGAATAAGGAATATAGTATAGATTTTTTTTTGTTTCATGGAGGATTCAAGTTGTTGAGAAGATTTAAGAGTTGTTATGTATTTATATTATTATTTTATTAATATGATAATTGAATTGTTTTAAAAAAACTTATTAGTTAAAATAGTTGCATCATTAATATGTGAGGTTATTTCTGTGATTAATCTTCAAGACGTTTTATCGTATACTAGTAAGAAAGTTTTACCTGGAAAAGTAAGTGGATCTCCTTGGCAAGGGCATAAGCTAACTCTTGGAGTGTGCGATAATCAGAAAAAGGAGACATTTAGTTGCATACAATATAAACGCGAAACATGTATTAAAGATTTTATTGCAAATGCGTACCTTTATGAAAAAATGAAAATCGAATCCTACATTCCCATTCGTATTCAAGATCCTCAGCAAGAAAAAGTACAAACTGTATATGTGCCTCTGACACTTGCAGCTGCCTTAGATATTGTTTCTTTATGTCAATTTACTCCTGTAATGGGTGATCCTGTGCAGGAAAAAGAGTTTTTAGATAGCGTAGCAAATGTAAAACGGGTCATGGATCGATTAAAAGACAATGAGTTTTTTCTAGTAGTTAATAGTGTAAATATCCCCTCAGATACTAGTTCAATTAGTGATATGTCAGAAATGAATGATTCTCTTGAATCAGAATTTTCGACACATCAAAAGGGAGCTATTGCTTGGAAGATGAATAATCGCTGGAAAGTGGAGCCGGTCACAGCTACTGCTGCAGGGGGCTTTGCTGTAGTTTGTTTAACAGAAAATGTGGCCTTGCGGGTGCTATTTGATCAAATGTCTTCGTCAAGTACTCTAGAAGATAGGAGTCTATCTCAAGTCCATTGTGGACCTCAAGTTATAGAATTGCTTAATCCGGAAGGAACTCTTGTAGGAATACAAAGGCCTAGAATGGGGCTTTTATTGACAGGGTATAAAATTGATGAGCAAAAATCTTTTACATTTAATGTGGGGCAGGTAGCGAGCGAAAGATGTAAAGGCGATTGTAGGATGGGAGGATATTCTCAAAGAGAGGTCCCGAAGATGTGCGCGCAGGTTGTAGAGGGACTTAAGACCTTACATGATAAAGGAGTATACCATTTAGATATCAAGCCTGCGAACATTTTATATGATGGAGAGGGGATTGTCTATCTTGCAGATTTTGACGGGGCGCTTTTCCTTTCAGATGAAATAGAAAATTTCCTATTTACTCCCACTATGATGACATGGGCAGATTATTTAGAGATAAGTGATTTATTGAATCATCAAGAGTCCTTTGCTGAAACAGAAAAGCATAATTTGCTGAGTCAATTGGATATTTTTGCTTTAGGATCTACTTTTTATCAGCTAGCTTGTCTTGCCAAAGGTGAAGAAGTTGACTTTCCCTATAAAATTGGTGTTACGACTTCATTTGATGAGACAAGAGAGGCAAAGTATAGATCTCCTTTTGCAGGGGCTTTATTTGATTTAGAAGTGTTAAAAGAGAATATGAGATCTGTATACGATGAAAAGCAGATTGATATGATTTTAAGAATGCTATCTGAAAATAGGGCAGAAAGACCTACGGCAGAAGAGATCGGGGCCGTATTTCCAAAGGCCCTATTTGAAGGCTCTATTACACATGAAAATAAAGATTATTTTGCCGGTGTAAAGGAAGATGAAGTAGAATTTCCCCCGCTTATTCAAAAGATACAAAGGGTGTTTAATATAAATTATCCAACTCTTATAGCAAGAGCTGATGGAGCTATAGATCATCTTCTAAGAGCCTAAGATTTTGATAGTGTCGAAGCTGGTCTCTAAAACGACTAGCTTCTTCAAAGTTAAGCTCTTTGGCAGCTTTGGCTTCGGTTGTTCTTGCTATGGGTCGATCTCTTCTCCAATAAGGTTTAAGAGAGAATGTTTATAGCTTTCATGCTATAGGAAATGTTGTTTTTTATGCTTGTGAAGCATAAAATTATGTTACGCGAAGTATCTTAGCTTATATGGAAAGTAAAGTTATAATGCGACCTGCTTTCTATTAAAGACCTTCTTCTAAGAGCCTAAGATTTTGATAGTGCCGAAGCTGGTCTCTAAAACGACTAGCTTCTTCAAAGTTAAGCTCTTTGGCAGCTTTTTTCATGGCAGATTCGTATTCTTTGATTCTTTGCTCGATTTCTTTTTTTGTTAGGTGACTTGGCTTAGCTTGCTCTTGCGAAGAGATGATTTCTTCTCCAAACGTTTGGCTAAGATCTTCGATACTACTTCTTTTAGTCGTTTTAGGGGTGATTCCGTGCTCTAGGTTGTATTTTTTTTGGAGCTCTCTTCTATGTGATGTGATATGGACTGTATTTTCAATAGCTTTTGTTTTTTTATTGGCGTACATAATAACACGTCCTTCTACATTGCGAGCTGCCCGGCCACAGTTTTGAATTAAAGCCGTCTCGCTTCGTAAAAATCCTTCTTTATCAGCGTCTAAAATGACAACAAGAGAAACTTCCGGGATGTCTAATCCTTCTCGTAGTAAGTTGATCCCGACCAAGACATCAAATATCCCTTTTCTGAGTTCATTGATGATTTGGACGCGTTCTAAAGTGTCAATATCTGAGTGAAGGTATTTTGCTTTGACGCCAATTTCATTAAGGTAGGTGGAAAGGTCTTCTGCTAACTTTTTGGTTAATGTGGTCACAAGGACTCGACCTTCCTTTTCTTTTTCTTTACGGATCTCCTCTAAACAGTCATCTACTTGAGATATTGCAGGACGAATCTCAATTTCAGGATCAAGAAGTCCCGTGGGACGGATCACCTGTTCGACAAATTCCCCACCTGACTCTGTAATCTCAAAAGGAGAGGGGGTAGCCGACACATAGATGACTTGGTGGATTTTTTTATAAAACTCTTCAAATTGTAGGGGGCGATTGTCATAGGCTGAAGGGAGTCTAAACCCAAATTCAACTAAGGCTTGTTTGCGGGAGTGATCACCATTATACATGGCACGGGCTTGAGGAAGTGTTTGATGGGATTCATCAACAAAAAGAAGGTAATCTGAAGGGAAATAATCAATAAGGCAAGGTGCGGGGTCTCCTGCTAAACGTTTACTAAAATGTCTAGAATAGTTCTCAATTCCTTTGCAAAATCCAATTTCTTTAATCATCTCTAGATCATGAGCCGTTCTTTCTTGAATTCGTTGTTTTTCTATCAAGCGCTCATGGGTTTCAAAAAATGTAAGACGTTCTTTTAACTCTGATTTGATATTTATTATGGCACTTTCTCTCACTTCTTCAGGGGTCACATGATGGGAGCTTGGAAAAATAGTAATAGCTTGTAGTTTTTCTTGTACTTTCCCTGTAAGAGGGTCAATTCTAGTTATTCGATCTACTGTATCTCCGAAAAATTCAATGCGATACGCAATGTCTTCTTCATAAGCTGGCATGATATCTAGAACATCCCCTTTAGAGCGAAAGGTAGCTCGAACAAGCTCATATTCATTGCGCGTATATTGCATTTGGACAAGGTGTAAAAGCACATCATCTCTTTTTCTTTCATTTCCTACTTGTATTTGCAGTTGCATTTGTTTGTAGTACTCAGGAGTTCCTAGTCCATAGATACAGGAGATGGAAGAGACGATAATGACATCACTTCTTTCTAAAAGGGACCTTGTAGCAGAAAGACGCATTCGATCAATTTGGTCGTTGATAGCTAAGTCTTTTTCTATGTAGGTGTCAGTTCTTGCTATATAAGCTTCGGGTTGATAGTAGTCATAGTAAGAAACAAAGTACTCTACAGCATTACTTGGAAAGAAATTTTTAAATTCTTGATATAATTGCGCTGCAAGAGTTTTATTGTGAGCCAAAATTAAAGTAGGTTTTTGTATCTGACTAATTATATTAGCCATTGTAAAGGTTTTTCCGGATCCAGTGATACCTAAAAGAACTTGAGAGCGTTTCCCTTGTTTTAGCCCTTCTGTAAGTTTTTTAATGGCTTTAGGTTGATCTCCCTTGGGTTCAAACGGGGTTTGTAGATGAAACATAAGAAGAGTGTAGCCTTAGTTTAGATAGGGAGATAGGAAAGCTTTAAAACAACCTTGTTTTTCTAACAAGTTGATGATCACAACACCTAAGAATAATAAAATGATGAAGTAGATAATGAGTTTGCCATAAAGACTTTGATATAAGCGGTGGTTTTTTAATGTAAGAACCATTAGGCAAGGAAGAATCCCAAGTAAAATGGCTACAAAAACGCCAGCATAGTCAAGAGCAGTATAAAAGCTATTTTCATGAGAAAAAATAAAAAGTAAAGGAGGGACAAAAGTAAGTGCGATAGCGATGCACTTTCCCTTGCCTGTTTTTTTGATTTTTAAACCATCGGTTAAAAAATCAGAAAGACTTAAAGAGACTCCAAGGAATGAAGTGATGATCGCAAAAAAAGAGAAAAAACGGCTAATAGAAGCGATCCAAGGAGACCCTAAAAAAGAGGAGAGGGGCTCTGTTGCAGGAACACCTTTACACCAAGCTTCTACAAGATGCGGAAGGGGGACGGATCCTAAGACTAACATTTCCCAGACTAAATAGACAATGAGGGGGATACTGCTGCCGATTAGTAAAGCTTTTCTTAAAGTCTTTACCTTATGATCCATATATGTTGTTAATGTAGGGATGATGATGTGATAGCCAAAGGAGGTGATTATAGCAGGGACAGCTAGCAGACTTGCCATGAAGTCATTATGAGTAAATCTTATAGGTTCTATATGGTGAGGTAAGCTGCCTATTAGAAGAATATAAGATAAAATGAGTCCGACCATTAAAATACGGTTGAGGTAGTCAACTCCTTGAGTCCCTAGATAAATGAAGGCTCCAAATAGAATAGGAAGGAAAAAAGGGGGAATAAAAGAAGGAAGTGCAATAGAAAAAAAAGAGGTAAAGGCAAGAGAAAACAGGGGCGTGCAAGCAGAGATATAAGCGGCTAAAAGAGCATAGAGGAGAAGGAGGTAAAAGATCCAGCAGACAACTTTTCCTGTTTTACCAAGCGTTTTTCCTGTCATAGAGATGAAATTAGGCTCACCTTTGACAGCTAAGTTCACATCTAAAAAGAAAAAAGCAGTAGCTAGCATCATAGCCCATACAATTATAAAAAGGCAAAAAGCGGGAAAAAATCCTCCAAAAGATGTAATGACAGGGAGGGCTAGCATTCCAGCACCAGTTGCAGTGCCTGCTATGAGTAAGACCCCTCCTAACAAGTGATTTTGTTGTTTCAAGAGAACCTAGGTAGGTTGTATACTCCAAGCAAAACTAACAGCTCAAAGCAGAAAATAAATAAGGAAAAAAGACAGATAAAGAAAAGAAGAGTATTTCCTCCAAAAAGAGTATACGTAGGAGAGCTTTTGTGTTGTTTTCTTCCTAAAAAGACAATGAGGACAGGTAAAACCCCAAATAGGGTTACCGCGCAAATGCCCCCAGCAAAATCTAAGGCTTTGAAAAATAGCTTTGGATAAGATAAAGAAAGGACTAGAGGGGGGAGTAAAGCTAAGAGACAAAGGAAGAAATTTTCTTTTCTTTTATGAGAGATTTGTAATCCATCAGCAAGGAAATGGACAAGGCTTAGTGCTTGTGCTAAGAAAGAAGTTAAAATAGCAAAAAAAGCAAGACCTTGCGCAAAAAAACCGATAGATTTAAAGGGTAAGATAGCAGAGAGAGCTTGAGAGCCTTCTTTATCTAGTTGTAAAGTTTCTATAAGTCCATTAGGTCCTTTTAAGGGGACAATTCCTAGGACTAAAATTTCCCATATAAGATAAATAGAAAAAGCTAGGAGTCCTCCTATTAAAATTGCTTTTTTTACCCGTTTTGTATCCCCTTTCATATAGCTTGTTAGGGTTGGGATCATATTATGGAAGCCAAAGGAGATAATTAAAATAGGTAAAGAAAAAAGGCTAAGGGATAGATCGTATCTTGTAAGAAGTTCTGGTTTTATGTATAAGGCTCCAATCCACACTAAGCTCAAGAAAAATAGTATTTTTCCTGCCATTAAGACTCTGTTCCAAAGATCGACTTGCCTTGTTCCTTTATAGACAATTCCACCAAATAAGAGGACGAAAAATACACTACCTACCCAGGGGGAGATGGAGATCTGATAAAAGCTTTGTAAAAAAGTAGAGCAAAGACTGCCGCTAGCAGAAACATAGGCGACTAAAAGGGCATAAAAAAGAAAAAGATAAGCCATCCAACAGAATGCTTTACCCCACCTTCCTAAAGAATAAGCTACAATAGAAAGGAGATTTACCTGTTTTGGAAACCACCCATTGGCCTCTACTAATAAAAGCGCTGTTAAAGTCATAAAAACCCAGGCGATAAAGAACATTAAAAGAGCTGGCCCAAATCCGGTGAGGCCAGTTAAGATGGGAAGGCCTAACATCCCAGCTCCTACGCAGCTTCCTGTAATGAGTAAAGCTCCTCCTAGTAGGGAGCCTGGTTTTTGACTCATAAAGCATGCTCTTTAGCTTGTTGTTTTTCAAAGGAACGAATTTCTTGTCCAAGTCTTCCTAGTTCGTATCCATCATAGTCAACAAATTTAAAAAATCGCTCAAAGGCTGGGATGCGTTCAGACACTTGCTTAGCCATTTCTTGTGCAATGTATCGATAAGCTGGATGTCCTGCAGGGGAAGATCTAAGTTCACAAATCCACTGTAGTTGTCTTAAATTCACATGAAAATACCAATGAATATTATAAGCCATGGGAACAGTGTATTGCGCCTCTTCAGGTAGTTTATCTGCAATGAGATCATAGGATCGTTTAGCTAAGTCCATAGCTTCTCGATATTTTTCTTCCATTTCAGTTCCTTTGATCTCATTTGGAATGAAATACCCATAGTTACAAGTGAGAAGTTGTCTTTCTTGCGTTAGAATCCTGTGGCGTTGTAAGTCGCGATAGATTCCAAAGTCAGCAACGATTTCAAAAGTAAAATATGCGTGTTCAAGAGCTCGCGGAGACTTATGTCTTCGGCTTTCTCTAAAGCTACTTGCTGCATCCAAGATGAGATTGAGTTCTTCTGGAGCTAATTTTTTACATTGTTTTTGTGTTTCATAAAGACTGGCTTGAGAGTGGGTAAATAGTAAAGCTCCTGCTACTTTATAAGGGGCCTCAGAATCATACCCAATAAGTTGAACTCCAGGGTGTTCCATTTTTGGCACAGATGTTGCATATTTTTTAGCAAGAATTTTGAGGTCTCCTTGCATCTGTTCTCGAAACGTAGAAAAATTTTGTTGATATTTACTAGAAATTTCAGCTCTACGGATAAAAGAAGGAATGACCTTGGCTAGTTCGGTATGAGTCTTTTTGCCAACCTCCTGCATTTCAGCTAGATTATGAATATTTAGTTTTTGGATGAGCTGTTCAAAGAACCGGCCATTGGCATAAAGTCCCATATTTGTTAAAGCGCTGGCAGGTAAAAGACCCCTTAGGCAGTCCAACACCTTGGCCCGAAGGGCTGCTGTGTAAGCTACTTTAGAGATGTCATGTTCTTTTGGAAACTTCCGTTCCATTAGTTCGGAAAGAGGGGGGATAAGTTGGGAATATGTGTCAAAGAGGGTGTTGCAGGTAGATACGTAAAGATCTCGGTAGGCTGAAGTCATTAAAATTGACTCTCGATGAAACAGATAGTCTCCATTTACTTTTTGATCAAAATAGATATAACGAGTTGATTTTTCTAAGGGAGAGCCTCCAACTCTACAGTCTTCTATGATTTTTGCTGCTATCATGGAGATGTTTTCTAGTGCCAGATGTGCTCCCCCAAGCTCGCCAATAGAATCATCTCCATAGCCATCCAAAATTCGATCATAAAAATTTTGAGCTTTTTTTACAGCCATGATCTGATCTTCGACTTCTTGATCTTCTTCTGAGTGTAACCCTGTTCTAGAAATAGCTTTAAAAGCTGTTTCTTCATTGAGAACAAATTCTTTTAATAATAAAGAGCGCAATCCCAAACTAGATCTAGAATATCTGGAAAAAAGAGCTCCCTTAATGACTTCAGGAAGATTGCGTAAAGCAAAAATATTGGAATCAGTATTTGTTACATATAGATTCAAAATTTTAATCTGACTTTCTGAGAATTCTTCATATCCGTCATTCATTTGGTACCTCGCCATATACGGTCAAAAAATAGAGTCGATAAGCGTGACACATTCGACTTGAGCAATCAAGTAAAAAGTGCAGCTCACAAGGAAGATTTTTTCTTTTAAGTAAGAATCTTCGTTTAGATTGATCTTAAACGATTTCTTAAGAAAAAAGAAAAGTTTTTCTTTCTAAGTAGTAAAATTAGATGAAAAAAAGCCTTTAAGGCATGACCCGTTTCATGAATTCATCAAATAAAGGGACTGTGAAGGCTAATTCTCCGTAAGAAGGGCTATAAATCATTCCTTTTTTTATGAGCTTAGCTCTGATGGGACTTAAATGGCTTACTTTTGTATGGAGAAGCTCTGCAACATCGCCTGCTCGATAGGGTCCTGAGCCGAGGTCCGCCATTTTTCTTAAGAAGTTTTTCTCACTTGGTGCTAACCTATCAAAGCGTACTAGAAAAAAGTTTTGATCTAAATGAGGAAGAGCGGCTGCCGTTGCTTTTTGTACAGCTGAAATTGTAATAGGGCTAGAGTTTGCTAGATTCCATGATAGATAGTCCCATTCTTGTAAAAAATAAGGATACCCTTGCGTTAGACGAAATATTTCTTTTAAGGCGTCATTAGTAAATGTCACTCCTGCCGTTTGAGCAGGTTCTTGAAGTGCAGTAATGGCATCTTTTTCAGATAAAGCTCCAATAAAAGGGAAGTTAAAGAGTCTTTCCGCGTAAGACTTGGCCTCTCCATCTAACCCGGGTAAATTAGGCAATCCAGCACCTAAAAGAACAAGGGGGAGTTGATTTTGTTGCATCTTATGCATAGCTACGATTAGAGCTGCAAGTTCTTTTTGAGTAAAATATTGCATTTCATCAATTAAAATGGCCAAGGGACATTTGCAGTCTTCCGCAGCTTCTCCGATCGCTATGAAGAGATTACATAGATCTATTTCTAAATCTCCACTATCAGCAGAGCCTCTTTCAGGCTCTATTCCCATACCGAAGGTAAGATCTCCGATGGTTAAACTTAAAGACTCGATGAAACTTCGCAAAACAGCAAGTCCCCTTTTTACCTTGTCGCTTACCAATGTTCGGTTTAATGTGAAAAGTAAGTTTTGTAAATAGGGAATCAATAAAGAGCCTAGCCCTTTACCTTCTTGAGCTTCAGTAAAAAGTACATGATAGCCCTCTTTTTTTGCCAAATGACTCATTTCGTTAAGCAAGACTGTTTTCCCAGCTCTGCGAAGTCCTATGAGGAGTAAACTTTTTTCTGAACGTTTATTTTTAATCCGCCTAAAAAGGATTCTTGCTTGTTCGAGAATAGCCTTTCTTCCAACGAGCTCTTGCGGAGGAGACCCTGCTCCCGGAGAGAAGGGATTTTTAATGGGATCCATGCTGTTTTCTTAAGTTATATCTAGTTATAGTGTTTGAAAATCGGGAAATATATTGGTTGTTAATAACTTATCTAGCCGATGTTCTTTGGATGGACAATTCATTTTGTATTTCTTGCAGCGATTGAAAAGCCTTTTTTTCTCCGAAGAAGAATGGATCTAAAATCTGCTTTTCCAAGAGGGCCATCTCGGGATGAAAGTGATGATAAGCAGCTCTATGAGTGAGGTTTTTTAGGAAATCTTCTACAGAGTAGTATTCTTGTAAGAAGGGGTAGAGTTCTAAAAAGCCTAATAAAGTATTAGGATTTTTCACTAAGCTTCCTAAAATATAAGGATCAGGTTTTTCTGTCAAAAATTCTTGAATATACTTAGATGTCTCATGAGAAGAAGAAAGTTTATGATGGGCTATGGAGAGGAGCCCTTCAAGTAAAGGCTTTTTATGAGGAGGAAAATCAAAGAAGGGGAGTTTTCCTGCAGAAAGGGTTTCTGATAAAGAACCATCTCCTCGGCATCCGACTAAACAATCTGATTGCAGTAATAGGCTTTGATAATCTTCTCTTTGAAGTTTTTTTGTTTGGATAAGAGTAAGGGTCTTCCCTTTTTCTTGTAACAAGATATGAGATTGATGTCCTTCGTAGTAGATTATTACTTTTTGGACCCCTTGTTTTTTTAAAAAGGGAGAAAAAGAGGGGAGATTTGCGATAAGGGGTTCTATTGGAAAAAGACAAAGAGTAAGGTCGGAGGGATCCTCTTGCATTTGGATTAAAAAAGTTTTAGCAAGAAGGAGACACTTATCGGGATTTCTTATGTAGCCTAGACAAATCTTGCTAGGGGTAGCTTTTTCTAAGGCAGTTTGTAAATAAGCATCTTGTAAAAAGGGTTTAAGAAGTGAGATCTTGGGAAAAAAAAGCCCTTTTTCCCAAGATCTTAGCCCTAACGCTCTAGAGCCACTAGTAGGAGAAAATCTAGGGGTATCTCCCCATCCCCCTTCCCCTATAAGCTCATAAGAAGGTCTATGTTTTGAGTTTTGCAAGATGGGATCTAGGACCTTTTTTGTATGAGGAAAGTAAGTTGGTATTTGTAAGATAACATGTGCTCTTGTAAGTGCATCTTGAGGGATTTTTACAGGAGGGATATTATCCCAGGTTCCATTAGAGTCTTCTTGATAAGGAATTAAAAAATGGGGAATTTCGAAAGGAGAAGATAAAGGCATGCGATCAGGATGTAAGGAAATAAGGCAGACATTCATAGAGTCAGAAAGAAGAGCTTTAGCTGTTTCTATTTGAGCTGAAAAATCTCCAAGGCCATCTCCTATGACCCAGGTGAAAAGAGTCACGTTTACGATGTGTTTTAGAGGGAAGGATTTATAGAGGTGGCAAAGAGCTTTTTCTAGATAGAGTCTTTTTAAAGAGGGAAGGTGAGAAAAAGACTCTTTTTGAGGAAGGGACTCTATAAAAGGAGGAAAGCAAGTTAAAGGAATTCCTAGTTTTTGAGCTTCATCAGGAGATAGTAGAGAAGATAGAAGCTCCTCCATTGGATTAAAATGTAAGGGTTGTTTGTCTAAGCTGTTTATGTAGATATTCAGCTCTTGTATGAGCTAACTCTTTTTTATCTAAAGAGACCTCTTTATGAGATTGCTCTAAGTGAGCTTTTCTACACCGAAAAAATATTTCATTAATCTCTTGATCTAGCATCCCTTTAACCCATCCAAGATCGATTCCAAGTTTTATTTTGCTAATAGCATCTAAAGCCTCTTTTGTTTCAAGTTGGTAAGAGTGCATTAACAAGCCGTAAGCTCTACTGATAGCATCTTTGATGTCAGGAGAAGCCTTTTCTTGATATTTAATTCGTTGAGCTCGTTCTGATAAGATTAACTTAGTTGCTGTAATATGAAGATCTCTTAAGATCGTTTGTTCAGTAAGGCCTAGAGTGTAGTTGTTTTTTAAAATTAAAAAATCTCCAAGTAGTTCTTCCATATTTCCTAACATCCCAGCTATGGATACACTAGGCTCTGTATGTGTTAGGAGTAGTTGAGTGAGCTGTCCTGAAGCTATAAGACAAGGTAAGTGTAGGTAACAAGAGACAAGTAAGCCTGTCCCGCTCCGTTTGGGATCAGCTGTAAGATATCCAAAACGGGAAGAAAAAGCAAAGTCAACTTGCTCTCCAATAGCCATCTCTAAAGTATTTAAGGCGCTCCAAGATTTTTCCCAATCGCCTTTGCAGTCGACCCACTGTAATGTGAGATGATCTTGTGCATTAAGTAATCCTAGGAAGTGACCGGAAGGATCCACAATAAAAGCTTGTCCTTTAGAAATCTGTTGCCATCCTTCTGAGCTAAGAAAATGTTCTGAAAGGAACTCTTTTTCTTGAGCAGTAAGAAGCTCGGCAGGTAGGTAGCTAAATGTTTGCATGTCGGGAATTTTTTCACATACTTCTTTTAGTTTAAGAAGTAGTTGAGCCGAACCAGTCTCGTTAAGTTTAAGAGAAAAAGGATGTTGCATAATATTGCGATGAAGAAAAAAAGAGGTGGCGGGCCAGATTGTATTAGCATTATGATTCCAAGGG
>ORMF011553244.1_pt1 | contig 17587 bp, 11 predicted proteins | sample 1779871 | NCBI WGS metagenome assembly ORMF01 (sample SAMEA104232316, study PRJEB22302) | groundwater metagenome | biome: forest; feature: aquifer; material: groundwater | place: USA | collected 2011-08-07 | depth 5.4 m
AACATCGCGAAGGTGACAACGGCCGTGGCCAAAGGCGACTTGTCGCAGAAAATCACCGTCGATGCGCGCGGCGAAATCTTGGAACTCAAAACGACCATTAACACCATGGTGGACCAGCTCTCGTCGTTCGCCGACGAAGTGACCCGCGTGGCGCGCGAAGTCGGTACGGAAGGAAAACTCGGCGGTCAGGCATTTGTGAAAGGCGTGTCCGGCACATGGAAGGATTTGACCGACAACGTGAACGTCATGGCGCGCAACCTGACCAACCAGGTGCGCGGTATCATCAAAGTTGTGACGGCCGTGGCCAACGGCGACTTGAAACAGAAATTCGTCATCGAAGCCAAGGGCGAAGTCGCAGCCTTGGCCGAAACGATTAATAGCATGACCGACACCCTCGCTACTTTTGCCGACCAGGTGACCGGCGTGGCGCGTGAAGTAGGTATCGAAGGTAAACTCGGCGGCCAGGCCTTGGTGCCGGGCGCTTCCGGTATCTGGAAAGACTTGACCGACAACGTGAACGTCATGGCCCGCAACCTGACACAGCAGGTGCGCGGTATTATCCGCGTTGTGACGGCCGTGGCGCACGGCGATTTGTCGCAAAAATTCATCCTGCAAGCCAAGGGCGAAGTGGCGGCCCTTGCCGAAACGATCAATAACATGATCGACACTCTCGCGACATTCGCCGATCAGGTGACCGGCGTGGCGCGTGAGGTAGGCGTGGAAGGGAAACTGGGCGGCCAGGCCAAAGTGCCGGGCACATCAGGCATTTGGAAAATTCTGACCGACAACGTGAACCAGCTGGCCGACAACCTGACCCGTCAGGTGCGCGCGATCGCCGAGGTTTCCACGGCCGTGACGCAGGGCGACTTAACTCGTTCCATTACCGTCGAAGCGCAAGGGGAAGTGGCCGCGCTGAAAAATAACATTAACCAGATGATCGCGAACCTCAAAGAAACTACGCAGAAGAACATGGAAGAAGACTGGCTGAAAACCAACTTGGCCCGTTTTTCAGGCATGCTGCAAGGTCAAAGAGGTCTTTCCGACGTGGCCCAGCTGATCATGTCCGAGCTGACGCCTCTCGTTGACGCGCAATACGGCACATTTTTCATGTCCGAAACCAACAACAACAACAACAACGACAACGATTCGACGATTTTGAGCCTGATCGCGAGCTACGGCTATAACGAGCGCAAAAATCTTTCCAGCAAATACCGGATTAAAGAAGGGCTTGTGGGACAATGCGCCTTTGAGAAAAAGCGCATTTTAATTACCCGCGTGCCGGACAGCTATGTGCGTATTCAGTCCAGCCTCGGCGAAGATCGTCCGGTTAACTTGCTGGTCCTGCCGGTCCTATTTGAAGGCGAGATCAAAGCGGTCATTGAGCTGGCCTCGTTCCATTCGTTCACGCCGAACTTCCTCAACTTTTTGGATCAGTTGAGCCATAGCATCGGCGTTATCATGAACATGATTTCTTCCACCATGAAGACGGAAGAACTGTTCCAGGAAGTTAAACGCTCTAACGCGGAACTGGAAGCTCAGGCGCGCGAACTTGAAGAAAAAGCCAAACTGCTTGAAGTTAAGAACCGCGAAGTCGAGCTGGCTTCGCAGTCCCTGGAAGAAAAAGCCGAGCAGCTGTCGCTCATTTCCAAGTATAAATCCGAGTTCTTGGCCAACATGTCGCACGAGCTCAGAACGCCGCTCAACAGCTTGCTCATCCTTTCCAAGATTCTCTCGGAAAATAAGGACAAGAACCTCAATCAGGATCAGATCAAATATGCGCAGACGGTCTATTCCGCGGGCTGCGATCTATTGAACCTGATCAATGAGATTCTCGACCTCTCCAAGGTTGAAGCGGGCAAGATGATCATCGAAGTGCGGGAAGTCCGCCTCAAGGAAGTCAGCGAATATCTGGAGCAGACATTTGTGCCTGTGGCCCAGCATAAGAAGCTCGACTTCACCATGGAAATACCGAAGAACGCCGACTTGCCCGACGCTATTTTGACCGATCAAAACCGCCTGCAGCAGATCCTGAAAAACCTGCTGTCGAACGCGTTTAAGTTTACCGAGCGCGGCGGCGTCAAAATGGTGCTGAATCTCTGTAACAAAAACCGGGTCTTCGGGGTCAAGAGCCTTGACCAAAGCGAAAAGGTGGTGGCCTTCGAGGTTCATGACACCGGCATCGGAATTCCGGCGGACAAGAAAGACCTGATCTTCGAGGCGTTCCAGCAGGGTGACGGAACGATCAACCGCAAATACGGCGGCACGGGCCTGGGTCTGACGATCAGCCGTGAAATTTCGAACCTTCTCGGCGGACTGCTGGAAGTGTCGAGCAAGCCGGGCGAAGGCAGCATTTTTACGCTTTATCTGCCGGACCGGGATGTCCCGGAATATGCGGTCACGCGCGGAGAGAGCGAAGAAGGCGACACGGATACGCCGCCGCTGCCGGCGGATGCGGATTTCCACGGCAAGAAAATTCTTGTCGTGGACGACGACAAGAGAAATTCGTACGCCATTTCCCGTATCCTTGAGCCGTGCGGCATCGAGATGCTGACCGCGGACAACGGAAAAGACGGCATTACCAAACTGCATGAACAGCCGGACATCGATTTGATCCTCATGGACACGATGATGCCCGGTATGGACGGCCTTGAAGCCACGCGGCTTATCCGCCAAATGCCCGAGTTTGTGGATTTGCCGATCGTGTTTCTCACGGCGAAAGCCATGCGGGGCGACCGGGAAAACAGTTTGAAAGCCGGCGCGTCAGGTTACATCACCAAGCCGGTCAATCCGGACAAACTGCTGGCGCATATCTGTCATCACCTGCGCAAGCCTACGGAAACACCGGTTAACTCATGAAGAGCGACGAACCGGTCAAAATCCTGCTGGTTGATGACCGTCCCGAAGGGTTGATCGCGATGGAAGCTGTGTTAAAAAACAGCGCCTATACGCTGGTCACGGCTTTCTCCGGACGCGAAGCCCTCAGCACATTGGCGGACAATGACTTCGCGGTCATTCTGCTTGATGTGCAAATGCCGGATTTAGACGGGTTTGAAACTGCCGCGCTCATCAAGAACAACGCGGCAGGCGCGCATGTCCCCATCATCTTCATCACGGCCATCAATAAAGAAGTGGCCCACGTGCACCGGGGATACACTTCCGGCGCCGTGGATTACATCTTTAAACCCTTCAATCCTGAAATTCTGCGCGCCAAGGTCTCGATTTTTGCGGACCTTTACCGCATGCGGGCGAAACTTCAGGAACAATCCGACCTTTTGATTGAAGGCGAGCGCCGCGACCGCGAATACCGGATTGCCCAAATCGAACTGAAAAACCTGCACCGCTACCGCGCGCTTGCGGATGCGATTCCGCACTTGGTTTGGAAGACCGCGGCCGACGGGACTATGCAATATTTGAACCGGTTCTGGTGCCGTTATACCGGACTCACGGAAGAACAAAGCAAAGGCCAGGGCTGGCACGAAGTGTTCCATGCGGAAGACGTGGGCCGTTTTTTAGAATCATGGTCTGCCAGCCGGCCCACAGGCGAAAGTTTTGAAGTCGAATGCCGCATCCGCCGCATGGACGGCGCCGAACGCTGGCATTTGATCCGTGTAGTGGCCGAAAAGGAAACAAGCGGGGAAATTAATTCTTGGATCGGCACTTGCACGGACATTCATGAACTCAAGCAAGTGTCGGCGAGCCTTGCGTCTATAAATGAAACGCTCGAAGCCAAAGTGGGCGAAAGAACGCAGGAGCTGCATGAAACCAATCTTGCTCTTCAGTTAGCCCATAAAGAAATCGTTGAAATCAGTGAAAAAGAACGCAGCCGGCTCGGCCAGGACCTGCATGACGGGCTTGCGCAGGAGTTGACCGGCGCATGCTTCATGATCCAATCCGTGCGGCAGGACAGCCACAATCTGCCCGCGCGCGTTGAAAAGGTCATCGGCTCGGCCTTTCAAATGATGAAAAACGCCCTGGAAAACTGCCGGCGGCTGGCGCGCAATCTATACCCCATCGAGCTCGAACAGTACGGACTTTCCATGGCGCTGGCGGAATTGGCGATGAATACGTCGAAGATTTACCAAGTCCGCTGCAAATTCTCCTTTGAAGGACCGGAGACCACGGGCGGGGATGAAATTGTGAAAACGCAGCTTTACCGCATCGTACAGGAAGCCGTGCAGAATGCGACGCGTCATTCACAATCTAAAACGATCAATATTCTTTTGTCCAATATGGAGGACCGGCTGGTTCTCCAAGTTCAGGACGACGGGATCGGCATCCCGGAAGATAAAAAAAATGGGATGGGATTCCGCATTATGCACAACCGCGCGCGCATGATCGGGGCAACGCTATCGTTCGAATCGCGTTCCGGGCACGGCACGTGCGTTCGCTGCATTTGGCAGCATTCTCAATTTCCGCAAGTACCGCAAACAAATGCTTTTGGCGCAGCAGCCAAATCGCAAGTTGTTGCTGTCGATCATACCTAACTGCGGGAGGCCCGCGACATTTTAGGCCTTTGAGGCGCGGCATGCAGCCGCCGAGATTCGATGCGAATCAAATATAAGTTTACTCTCATTCTCCTTTTTTTCACGCTCTTGCCGATCCTTCTAGGCGGCTTCTTTCTTTATGAGCACAGCCGCCAAACGCTGATTCAAAGCACCCTCGAAAATCTCCGCTCCATCGCTTCCGCCAAAGAAACTTTAATTGAGGAAATGATTTACCGGCAGGAAGAAAGAGTGCGCCTGATCACAAACCGCCCCGCGCTTAGGCGCCAGATGGAAGCTTATCTCCAAACGCGCGACCCCGCGCTCCTCCTGCCCTTAAAAGAGATATTAACGGGTTCCAGTGAATCGATTGAATGGGTCAGAAATATTGTAGTCCTGGACGTCGAAGGCCGCTTTATCGCGGCGTCGCAAGATGCGGACGTGCAGACCCCGCTTGGAAAAGAATCTCTCGCCGATGCCCGCAGCGGCTTTCATCTCTTTGTGCGGATCCACGATGGGAAGCGGTTTATCCACCTTTGCGGTCCTTTGTGGGGTGAGGGTGATATTTTGGGGATTGCCTGCATTGAAACCAATAATGAAATATTCGATAAAGCGGTGCGTGATTATACGGGGCTGGGGGAGACCGGCGAAATTGTGCTGGCGCGTCTCGACGATCAGGGCAACGCCGTCTTTGTAGCGCCCACGCGGTTCCGTCCGGCCGAGAACGAGCTGATTATTCTGCCTCCGGCGGATCCGGGCCCTACGCATCAAGCGCTCAGTAAATCTCAATCGGTTTTTCTGAACACAGTGGATTACCGGGGAGAAAAGGTCATTGCCGTCACGCGGTATATTGAAGCCATGAACTGGGGACTGGTGGTAAAAAAAGATAAAAGCGAAGTCTTTGCGCCGATTAATCATATGGGCAACATCAATCTCGGGATCATCTTGCTGATGGCGCTTATCATGGTCTTGGTCTCATTGCGCGGCGCGGCGATGGTCACCGGCCCGATTTCAAAACTCCATGACGGCGTGCTTAAAGTCAGCCAAGGCGATCTGCAGCACCGCGTGGATATTACTTCGCGGGATGAAATCGGGCGCTTATCCGTCTCCTTCAATGTGATGGCGCATAAACTCCAGCAAATGACCGATGAGCTCCGTAAACGCGAGCTGGAATTACGGCGGCACAATGAAATTTTAACCACGCTGAATGAAATCGGTCTTACCCTCTCGGGTGAATTGGACTTGCACAAGCTGCTGCAGGAAGTGACCGAAGCCGCGACCAAACTTTCGGGCGCTGAATTCGGCGCTTTTATCGGCAGCCTATCCAATCAAGAATCGGTGGAAGAATCGCTTTATGCGATTTCCGGCGTAACAAAAGAAGAATTCCGGCATTTTTTTGATTCGTGCGCGGCCCTCTTTGAGTTCACATTCTCGCAGCAAACAGCAATCCGGATTGCAGATGTGCGCGAGGACCCCCGCTGCACCCCTAAAACTATAAGTGAATTGCCCCTGGTAAGTTATTTGGCGGTGCCCGTGATTTCGCGCTCCGGCCAAGTCCTCGGCGGGATTTTTCTGGGGCACAGCAAGCCGGGCGTTTTCAAAGTCGTGCATGAACAGATGGCCGGCGGACTTGCCTCGCAGGCAGCGATTGCGATTGATAACGCGCGTTTGGTCGAAGATTTGAAAAAGGCCCAAGAGGAATTAAAAGAGGCCAATGCGGGCCTGGAAGAAAAGGTGCGGGAACGCACGGCCTTGGCCGAACGCCGCGCCGGGAAATTGCGCGAACTTGCTTCGGCTTTGACCCTGGCCGAACAAAAGGAACGCCGCCGCCTCGCGCAAATACTGCACGACCACTTACAGCAAATGCTGATCGCCGCGCGCCTCGGGCTGACCCGCTTAAAGCGCGAATTGCACGATGACCGTTATTCCCAGTCCATTGCGCAAGTCGAGGAGCTCCTCGACAGCGCCGTTGCGGCCTCGCGTTCCTTTACCGTGGAGCTGAGCCCGCCCGTTCTGCGCGATGCAGGACTGCCGGCCGCCGTGGACTGGCTGGCGCGCTGGTTCAAAGAAAAGCACGAATTAACGGTCGATGTGCACGCGGACCCTGATTTGCCCAGACCTTCGGAAGACGTCAAAATATTTCTCTTTCAAGCCATGCGTGAGCTTTTATTTAACATCGTCAAACACGCCGGCGTTGATCATGCCTCCATTCATTTAATTTCGCGTGAGAAAGAAATTGGCATCGCGGTCGAAGATCACGGCCAAGGTTTCAATCCGGAAGACCTTTTTAAAGCGGATGTCGGTTTCGGGCTTTTCCATATCCGGGAACGATTGGAGATGCTCGGCGGCCGTATAGAAATTGAAAGCGCGGCAGGCCATGGCGCGCTGTTCCGTTTGTATGCGCCGGCCGAAAAAGAAGCTCCCAAACGGATGGAAGTTCACGAAAGGGAAACGGATGCCGACGGCGACCATGGAAAAAAAAGCGGCACGATCAAAGTGCTCGTGGTGGACGACCACAAAATGCTGCGTCAAGGCCTGATCAATATGCTGGAAGGCAACCGCGGCATCAAAGTCATCGGCGAAGCCGGAGACGGCGAAGAGGCAGTCAAAAAGGCCGCGGAGCTCAAGCCGGACGTCATCATTATGGATATCAGCATGCCGCGCATGAACGGGATTGAGGCCACTCAGCGCATCAAGGCCTTGTGGCCCGGGATTCAAGTCATCGGCCTTTCGCTCCACGATTCTGAAGATATGGCCGAAACCATGCGCAACGCAGGCGCCAATGCCTACCTCAGCAAAAGCGGGCCCGTCGACGGCCTCGTCAAAACGATCCGCGATATCGCCAGCGGTAAGGTCGTTTTGCGAGTTTAAGCCCTATAGGCGAATCATCGACCGCCTGATAGTTCCTTCCGCGATTTTCGCTAGAATCCATACTTATGGATAAAGAGAAAAGCAAAGGGACGCGCCGCATAGGCATTACCGCTTCCTATGGCGGCATGAATCTGGGCGACGAAGCCATCCTGCAAAGCATCATCGAGCAGATCAAAAACAGCCTCGATGCAAAAATCACAGTCTTCAGCCGGAACCCTGAAGATACCCGCAAGCGCCATACCGTAGACAAAGTCGTGGGTCTTAAGGATGCCACCCGCGACGAAATCATGCCCGAGATCCAGGCCTTGGACCTGCTGATATTCGGCGGCGGCGGCATCTTGTTTGATTCGCACGTGAAAGTCTTTCTCCGCGAAGTCCAGCTGGCCCACGAAGCGCATGTCCCTGTGATGGTGTATGCCGTCAGCGCCGGTCCGCTTAAAGACACCGCGAATCAGCAGCTTGTCCGCGATGTTTTAAATGAAACGGCTCTAATTACCGTCCGCGATAGAAAGGCTAAGAATCTCCTCGAAGAGATCGGGATCAAAAAAGAAATTATTGTGACCGCGGACCCGGCCTTCCTGTTAAAACCCGAACCTTTTGATGCCGAAGCCCTGACCAAAGAGGGAATCGACCATCAAAAAAATTTAGTCGGAATGTCGGTGCGTGAACCCGGCGGGGCCGCGCCGGACTTAGAGGAAGAAAATTATCATGCCATCCTGGCCAATGTGGCGGATTACATGGTCGAGCGGTTTGACGCGCAGGTGGTTTTTGTGCCCATGGAACGGGCCGTCCAGGATATGCAGCACTCGCATGGAGTTATTTCCCGGATGCTGCGGCCGCAGCGCGCGCATGTCCTGAAAGGCAATTATACTTCCGGACAAATCTTGGGCCTGATGAAAAATTTTAAATTCGCGGTGGGCATGCGCCTGCACTTCCTCATATTTGCAGCGATGCAAAATGTGCCCTTTGTCGCGCTGCCTTATGCTTCAAAAGTGCACGGGCTCCTTGAGCTCTTCCACATGGAAATGCCGCCCCTGGAACTTGTCAATGCAGGCCGTTTGATCGCCCATATCGATAAGCTGTGGGACCATCAATCCGAACTCAAAGAGCAAATCCGCCAAGTTCTGCCGGAAATCAAAAAAAGCGCGCGCGATACTCATCAGCTTTTACTTCAGGTCCTTAAGGAGAAACCCGTGGCTTTTTCGGGCGAAGAAAAAGCCGCGGCCTAATTTTATGCCTCCGCTCAAACGTCCGGAAAATCCGGTAAGCATCCTCCTGCCCCGGCGAAAAGGTGTGGTGGCGGCGAAGACTGACGTCCTGGTGGTCGGCGGCGGGCCTGCCGGATTAGGCGCCGCGATCGGCGCGGCGCGGGCCGGCGCGCGCGTTATTCTGGCGGAGCGCTACGGATTTCTCGGGGGCAATGCCACCGCGGCTTTAGTGATGCCCCTCATGTCTTTTCATACCCAAAGTCTTTCCATTAAACAAAAACTGGAGACCTCCCTTTTGCCTCAAGATCACGGCGAAGGTCATCCGGTGATCGCGGGCGTGCTTGCCGAGTTTATTGCCCGGCTGGTCAAAGCAGGCGGAGCGATACGTCCCTCCGCGGATACGGGCTACGTCGTCCCTTTTGACCCCGAAATTTTTAAGTTCACGGCCCTGGACATGCTGGATGAAGCCGGCGTCGAATTTCTTTTTCACGCCTTTGCGTATGACCTCATCATGAATGGTAAAATCCGCGGCGTGGTTTTTCAAACCAAATCCGGTTCCGTGATTATCGAAGCGGATGTTGTCGTGGATTGCACCGGCGACGGCGATATCGCGGCCATGGCCGGCGCTCCTTTTGAAATCGGCCGCGAATCCGACGGCTTAGTCCAGCCTATGACTTTGATGTTCCGGATGGCCGAATTTAAAAAAGAAGCCTTTGATGCCTATGTGCGCGAGCATCCGCAGGAGTGGCGGCATGTGCATGGTCTTTGGGACCTGATTAAAAAGGCGCGCGAGCGGGGAGAGCTCAATCTGCCGCGCGAGGATATTCTTTTTTTCTCGACGCCGCACGAAAGGGAAGTGTGCGTGAATAGCACCCGTGTCACCCGCGTCCTGGGCACCGATGTCTGGGATCTTTCTTACGCGGAATGGGTCAGCCGCCGCCAAATGAGCGAAATCAGCGCATTTTTCCGCAAGTATGTCCCGGGCTTTGAGCAGTCTTATATCCTGCAAAGCGGCGTCCACACCGGGGTGCGCGAAACGCGGCGCATTCTGGGCGATTATGTCCTGACCATCCAAGATATTCTTGGGGCCCGCAAATTTCCGGACGTTATTGCGCGGAGCACTTATCCCGTCGACATCCACAATCCCGAAGGAAAAGGCACGATCCTGAAAAGACTGCCGCCGGGCCAATCGTATGATATCCCGCTGCGCGCGATTGTGCCGCGCAACACCGAAAATTTATTGGTCGCCGGCCGCTGCATTTCCGGCACGCACGAGGCGCATTCGTCTTACCGGGTGATGCCGGTTTCCATGGCCACCGGCCAGGCCGCGGGCATTTGCGCCGCGCTCGCCGCCAAGGCCCATTGCCCGCCGCGGACGCTCTCCATGCACCAGGTGCAAGCCGAACTCAAAAATCAGGGCGCGGATTTAGATGCCGTGCCGCCCGCCGCCGCGGCCGCCGCCTAAGGCCGCTTTCTGAAGTGAAGGGTGAGACAGGATGACCTTCTTAGACCATCTATTACAGGAAGCACATATTTTCCCTGATATGTTATGCTATAGCCAAGACGTAGGATTAATACATGAAAAAGCACCGGAATGCCTTCCTCAAGAACTTGTTCAGTCGGCAGGAATGGATGCGGCGGCTGTTGAGAATGCCATTGTCGGACGTTCCCGCGAATCAGCGCGGAATGGTCCTTATCCAAATTGACGGCCTTTCACGCGCACATTTCGTTAAAGCGATTGAGCAATCGTACGTTCCGTTTCTCTGGCGCCTGATGCAGAAGCAAAATTACCGCGCGTGGCCGATGTATTCCGGCGTCCCTTCCGTGACCCCTTCCGTCCAAGGCGAAATCTTTTACGGAGTGCGTCAGTGCACGCCCGCCTTTCAATTTTGGGACCGCGATAAAAGCAAAAAATACACGATGTTCGAGGAAAAGTGCGCCACGGATATAGAACAGAAAATGGAAGCCGAGGGCGGGGAGCCGCTGCTCAGGGATGGCAGTTCGTACGGAAATATTTTTTCTGGAGGCGCCTGCGAATCGCATTTGTGCGCCACGACCGCGACGTGGAAAACATTCGTAAACGGATTTAATCCTTACCCGATCGTTCTATCGCTGATCTTTTATCCGCTGACCATTGTGCGCGCTGCGGCCCTGGTCATTGCCGAGCTTTTTTTGGCCTTGGTCGACGTCTTTAAAGGAGTTTTAAAGGGCTATGATTTTGTGATGGAGGCCTTGTTCATCCTGACCCGGCTTTTTGTAAGCATTTTTATGCGCGAAATAATTACAGCGCATGCGAAAATTGATATTCATCGCGGGCTTCCTATTATTCATGTGAACCTATTTGCCTTTGACGAACAGGCCCACCGCCGCGGTCCTTCCAGCCGGTTTGCTTTTTGGAGCTTAAGCGGTATTGACGGAGCGATTAAGCGCCTCTGGCGCGCGGCACAAACTTCCGGGGCCCGCGAATATGATGTCTGGATCTATTCTGACCACGGCCAGGAAGACGTCACCCCGTATCATTTTCTTACGGGCCGGAACATCAAGACCGCCATTACTGAAATTTATGAAAATTTTCTGCGCGATGAAATTTTCACTTCGGCCGCCGCGCAGGAAGAAAAAGTCGAGGAAGAAAAAAAGGAAGTTGTGATTACGGCCATGGGGCCCGTGGCTCATGTCTATTTTCCCAGGCCCCTGACCGCAAAAGAAAAAGAGGGATTAGCCGGCGAAATCGCCAAATCCGGGCGGGTGCCGCTTGTTATTTATCCGCGGGAAAACGGAGAAGTTACTTGCTGGACGCCCAGCGGCACGTATGAATTGCCTGCCGGCATTACGGGTATTTTAGGCGCTGATCACAAATTCGCACCCGAAATTGCGAGCGACATGGTGGATTTATGCAAGCATGAGCACCGCGGTGATCTCATGCTGATGGGCTGGGCCGAAGGTTCGCCCGCCGTTTCGTTTGCGCATGAGCATGGCGCGCATGCCGGCATAGGACCCTTGGAAACCGAGGCCTTTGCCTTGCTGCCTGATTTTTCGCCGCTGCCCAGCCGGGTCAAAAAATTTATGCGGCCCGCGGATTTGCGCGAGGCTGCCTTGACGCGCATGAACAGGCTCCCTAAGAACAGGAGCAGCGCGCTTCTCTCGCAGGCGGCCTGAGGCCGCATGGCTATAAAAAAAGATTACATCACGGACTTTGATTCCAGCACGTCCATGCTTTTCGCGCTGGCGCATTATCTGCACGGCAAGGAATTCCGCGGATTAGCGATTGCGCCCCCTCCCTTCGATGTCTTTTCGACCGTTTTAAATTGGCTGCCGAAACCCTTGCGTCTGGCGCTCTACCGCTGGAGCGGCTGGCTCTGCGCCGTGCCGGAGAAAAAAGCCGAAAAAGTTGATCATGAAGAAATCGGGGAGTGGATTGTCAGCCAATATCCGCGCCGGAAATATCCGGCGATCATGATTGGCTCCTCAAACGGAGCCGCCGTGCATCTTTGCGCGGCCCTTGGCATTCCTTGGATCCCGCAGACCGTTTTGTTATCGGTGCGGCGCTCGCTGCATCCCGACGATGTCGAACTCGATGCCGAATACGGCAAAAAAATCGCCCAAAGGGTGCTGCGTAATAATCCCGACTTGGCGGTCTATCAAATGCACGACCCGCTTCAGGACAGGCTGATGGTCGCGCGCATGTCCTACTACCGCCTAAAAATGCTGAAAATGGGGCGCAATATCGAAAATTTCATCAAAGAATGCCTTGAGCCGGGCGGCACCATTATTTCACTGGAATGCCAGTATAAATGGCCGGTTTATAACATTTCGCCGGGCCATTCCTTTCAAATCGGCGGGTTCGGCGGACTCACAGGCGAAGAATATATGAGCGGCGGGCCGCAGGTTTCGGAATTTATGAAATTTAAGAACGGCAAACGCGAAAGCTGGACCTTGCCGGGCACGCCTGAACTTAAAGCCGAAGCGGAATGGGGTTTTGTGGACAATCTTTACGGCGATTGCATACGCTTTGCGGCAGCCCAGGGCTATCAGGTGCGGCGCATGCAGTTCGAAATGCCGGAAGATCTTAGCCCGTTTGTGGCCGATCTTTATCAGTCTTGGTATCAAAAGCACGGCCTGCCGGCAAAACGGCTCGTTTCGGAAAACTTTGCGCTGATCGAACCTTATTGGATGATTAAGACCGGCTCCGTTCCTTTCTGGCTGGCCTTTAATACGAAATGCTCTTACGAATCTCTTGAAAAATATTTGGACCGTTCCAGCTCATGGGATGAGATCTATGCGATGCTGATGTCCAATGGCGTGGAAAAGGCCATTGGTTTAGTCATGCCCGACGGCTGGCGGAAGCTCCTAAAGCGCGCCCGCCGTAAATCTGACTTCTTAGGCGTGAATGAAAAACGCTACCCCGTGGATTTCGCTACTTTCACAATGTATCACCGTCATTTCACGGGTAAAGTCAAAGACCGTTATCCTCATCCGCCCCGTCTAACTCTTAAGGAAATGGATGTATTCTGCGAGAACGAATTGCCGACGTGCCGTTTGCAGATGCAAGATGGCAATTTAATCGCTGCCGCATCCTGATTCAGCGTTATAATATGCACATGTCTTCCGGCATCACACGAATGCGGTTGATGACGTATAACGTGCATAGCTGCATCGGTCTGGACAAAAAATTATCGGTTGATCGGATTGCGCGGGTCATCAGCCGCGCAAAGCCGGACATTATCGCGCTGCAGGAACTGGATGCGGGGCGAAAGCACAAGGCCGGTCCCAATCAAGCCCAGCGCATTGCCGAATGCCTGGAGATGAAGTTCCACTATCACCCCGTCTATGGCAGCGGCAGTGAAAGCTTCGGCAATGCGGTACTGAGCCACTTGCCGTTCCGCGTGCGCCAAGCCGAATGCCTGCCCGGATATAAACTCCGTTCCATTCTGGAATGCCGCGGCGCCCTGTGGGTCGAGGTCGAATGCGGCGGAAAAATTTTTCACATCATTAATACTCATCTAAGCCTTTGGGGACGGGAAAGAATGCAGCAATTTAAGCGGCTGATGAGCGCCGATTGGCTGCTGAGCCCGGACCTTAAAGACCAGGTAACGGTTTTATGCGGCGACTTCAACATGACGTCCCAGTCCGCAGTTTACCGGACTCTCACGAAGGACTTTCGAGATGCCGGATTAGAAGGCCGCCATGGCCAGCCCCTCAAAACCTGGACGAGCCGCTGGCCGATCCGGCGGCTTGATTATATATTTGTGCGCGGCCATGCCGGCGTTCTTGAAACCAGCGTGCCGCATTCTGATTTGGAAATCCATGCCTCGGATCACCTGCCGCTGATCGCGGACTTCTCTTTGTGAGGGTTGGGAGCGGAGCAGTGCGGCGTGTCAACGCCGCATTTGGATAATCCGCGCCGCCCAAGCTGGATCCAGCGTGAAAGAAACGAATACCATTTTAGAGCATAACCCGCCGCAGCAAACTCGCTCAACATCAGGCATTGGCTGAAATTTTTTAAGGCGCAGCCTTGCCTTAGCCTTGGTCTTATTCACCGGATAAGTTGTAATCCTTTTCAGGTGATTCCCTGATAGGCAGCCCTCCAGGGGGGAAGTATGGTAGCCGCAGTACATTGATGGAGGCTTGTGCGGAATGGAACTGGATGAAACTCTATTAACAGCGCGGTTCGAAGAGCCCCGGCTGAAGGATAAAATTGCCTTTGTAAAGGGCAGCGGGCCCCTGGCGCTGGCTGCTTGCCGCATGCTTTGCGAAGCGGGGACCCTTGTTTACATTGCGGACTATAAAAAAGACCGCGCCTCGAAAGTTGCAAAAGAGCTTTATGCCGAGGGCCTTCAAATCAAAGCGGCCCATATCGGCATGAATGAAATTGATTCCGTGACCATGGCCGTGGAGCACATTGCGGACGAAATCGGGACGATCGATTTCTTCGTGAACATGGCCGTCAACGGCGGCAACGCGGCGCTGGTCTCGCATGCGGTCTTATCGTATATGCGCCCCAAGAAAGGGCACATTGTTAATATTTTTACGATTGCGGTATCACCGGACGACGAAGAGCCGCAGCGCGGACACCTTGCGCTGAGTCATGCGCTGCAAGCCGAAGCGCGGAAACATGCCGTAAAAACAACGGTCTTGACCCTCGGCAGCGCGAATTCCGGCCCGGATGCCGTCAGTGCGGCCCATGCTTTGAAATTTATTTTAATCCAGCCGGATGGCACGTTCATCAGCGAACTGGCATTGGAGAGTCCTTCTTAGGAGGGAATGTGGAAAATATTCAGGAAAAAGCGGCGGCTTATTTCATCGCAGCCGCGCCTAAAGCGCTGATGGCTGTGGGAATTTTTATTGCCTGCTGGGTGGCCGGCTCTTTACTTCATGCTATGACCATGCGTATGTCCAAGAGATCGCCTTCAAAGCGCGAGGTATTCAACCTTTTAGGCAAAACCGGTCAAATCTTTTTTTTGTCTGTCGGCTTGATCTCGGCGCTGGGCACGGTGGGGATGAACGTATCGGCGCTCGTGACCAGCCTCGGTTTGACGGGTTTTGCGCTCGGCTTTGCGCTTAAAGATGCGATCTCCAATGTGCTGGCCGGTGTCTTGCTGATTCTCTACCGCCCGTTCCGGCGCGGTGATTACATCAATGTCACGGGGTTGGAAGGCGAAGTTGTGGATATCGATATGCGGTATACCACATTGGATAAAGAGAACCGTCGCATGATTATTCCGAATGCCAATTTATTCACGAATCCGATCGTGATCACAAGACAAAGCGCAGACAGCGCTCTTCCAGTCAAACCCGGCAAGGCGGCATAATGCTTAATCGCCGCAAAAGGAAAATATGCTGAATCCCTATTGGCTGCAGACGGCCGCAAAACCCAACTATCCTTCATTAGACAAAGATATAACTGCCGACGTCCTTGTTATCGGAGCAGGCATAACCGGGCTCACCGCCGCCTATCTTCTTGCAAAGGAAGGCGTCAAAGTGACGGTTGTGGACAGCAATAATATAATCCGCGGGAATACGGGGCACACCACCGCGCATTTGAGCTGGTTTCTGGACTCCAGCTATTCCGAAATCATGCGTGTGCATGGCGCCGCCCATGCCCGCAAAGTTTTGGAAAGCCACCGCTGGGCCATCGATTTTATCGAAGATACCGCAAAAGAACATGGCATGAACTGTCATTTTGCGCGCGCCGAAGGCCGCTTATTTTTGAAGTCCGGCGATTCAATGGAGACGCTCGAAAAGCAGAAAGAAGGCATTGATCGTTTAGAAAACGGGCTCGTCCATATTCTTGATAAACCGGAACCAGGGGCCGGTTATCAGGGCCCCGCGCTGGTTTTTCCTAATCAAGGCCGGTTTCACCCGGGTTTATTTTTCAACGGTCTAGCGCGCGAGATTGTGAAATTTGGCGGGCAGATATTCACGAATACGGCTGTCGATAAAATTGAGGCTGAGCGTGTCACGACTCAAAACAGAATGAAAATCGAAGCCAGCCACATCATTGTCGCCGCGCATTCAACCATCCATGCCCGCTTTTTTCCGGCCAAGGAAACGCCTTATATGACTTATGCCATTGCCGCGCCCGTGCCGAAGGGGAGTCTCAACGATTGTCTTTATTGGGATACCGAAGAGCCTTATCACTATGTCCGGATCGACAAGGCGGGGGATAAGGATTATTTAATCGCGGGCGGCGAAGACCACAAAGCCGGCCAGATCGCGGATGAACGCAAATGTTTGCAGCGGCTCGAAGCATGGACGCGCCGCCAATATCCGTTTGTGGAATCCATCAGCCATTCCTGGTCCGGGCAGGTTTTGGAAACGATGGATGGACTGGCTTATATCGGCCGCATGCCCGGTCACGGACAAACCTACGCGGCCACAGGGTTCTCGGGCAATGGGATGACGTACGGCCCGATAGCCGGCAAGATTTTGAGCGATTTAGTGCGCGGACGAAAGAGCGAATGGGCCGAAGTTTACGAACCTTCGCGCAAGCCCTTGAAAAGCCTGCCGGATTTTGTCGGCCATAATCTGGATGTGGTCCGCGTCTTCACTAAGGATTGGATGCATAAAGAAGAAATCCAGCACCCGGAGGATTTGGCAGCCGATGAAGGCGCGGTCGTAACGTGCGATCACAAAAAGGTAGCCTGCTATCGCGATCCGCACGGCGAATTACACGCTTTCTCCGCGGTCTGTCCGCATTTGAAATGCGTCGTGCACTGGAATGCGGCGGAGAAGACCTTTGATTGCCCTTGCCACGGATCCCGGTTTATGCCCGACGGCAGTGTCTTGGAGGGGCCGGCAACGAAGGCGTTAGCGCGTGCCGAGATACCGGCGCCTCATCTTAAGTAATTATGAACAAGAGAGTTATGAATCACGAAAGTTCTTACGCCGATGTCGGCGCTTTTGCTGAGCCAGAATGAGCCATTGCCTGATAGGCGCAAAAAAATAGTCCTCTAGAATCATAACCACGAAAGGAGTCTCCCATGACCATGCGAAAACAGAACGGTTCTCCCGAAAAGATACAGCAGGCCCTTGACCTTCTTAATGAAGCCGCGCATGAAAAGCGCGCTGAACTTTATCAAAGCCTCGAAGGTCAATATGACGAACTTATGAAGGCGTTAAGCGAGATCACCGAATCGATCAAAGAAAAAGCGACTGATGTTAAGAAAAAAGCCGAAGTCACCATCCATAGCGGACAGAAAAAAATTGAAGATTCCGTAATCGATGCGGCTGAAAAAATGGAAGAAAAAGTGCATCAGAAACCCTGGGCTTTTTTAGGGGCTGTTGCGGTCAGTGCTTTCGTGATCGGTGCGGTATTGTCACGGAAGAAATAAATCGGGCTTCATGAAGACCCTGGAAGGAGGTGCGTCATGTTATCTTGGGCTTTAACATTTTTTGTCGTTGCGATTATTGCCGCAGTATTTGGATTCAGCGGTATTGCCGCAGGCGCGGCCTCAATCGCGCAGTTGTTGTTTTATCTGTTCCTGATTTTGTTTGTTGTCTCGCTGGTCGTCAGTCTATTTACTGGCC
>ORMF011756316.1_pt1 | contig 17578 bp, 17 predicted proteins | sample 1779871 | NCBI WGS metagenome assembly ORMF01 (sample SAMEA104232316, study PRJEB22302) | groundwater metagenome | biome: forest; feature: aquifer; material: groundwater | place: USA | collected 2011-08-07 | depth 5.4 m
AAATTCTTCTCGATTCCACCAGCGGCAACACCGGCATTGCCTACGCCATGCTGGGCGCCGCCCTCGGGTTCTCCGTCACGCTGTGCGTTCCGGAGAATGTTTCCGTTGAGCGAAAACGCATTCTACAGGCCTACGGCGCAAATATCATCTTCACCGATTCCGGGGAAGGCTCCGACGGCGCCACCAGGATCGCGCACGAACTTGCGGAAAAACATCCCGATCTTTATTTCTACGCCGACCAGTACTCCAACGACGCCAACTGGCGCGCGCATTACCAGACCACCGCCAACGAAATCTGGCGACAGACCGAAGGGCGCATCACGCATTTCGTCTCCATGATGGGTACGACCGGAACTTTCGTTGGCACCACCCGCCGTTTGAAAGAATTGAACTCCCACATCCGCTGCGTCTCTTTGCAGCCCGACTCGCCGTTCCACGGCATTGAAGGCACCAAGCATCTTGCCTCGACCCTGGTGCCACGCATTTACGATGCGTCGCTCGCGGACGACAATCTCGGAATCCGCACCGAAGACGCCCACGTCATGGCCCGGCGCCTGGCGCGCGAAGCGGGCCTGCTGGTCGGCGTGTCAGCGGCAGCCGCGATCGTCGGCAGTCTGAAAGTCGCCGAGGGCCTCAAGAAGCAGCAGCCGGCGGTCATTGTCACCATCCTCTGCGACTCCGGAGACAAGTACTTGAGCGAGCGATTCTGGAACGAGGGCTAAGATCAACATCCACCACGGAGACACAGAGACACGGAGGAAACCTTTTCTTGATTTCTTCTTTCTTTTTGATTTCCTGCTGTTTTTCTCTCCGTGACTCCGTGTCTCCGTGGTGGATTTGAAATCAATGCTGAAAATCGATCGGACTTCTTACGATGAGATTCGCCGGCACGGAGAAGAGACCTATCCCCACGAGTGCTGCGGCGTGCTCCTCGGACACATTGCTGACGACGGCTCCAAGACTGTGACCCGCATCGCGCGCGCCGGCAACACTCGCGACGACTCGCCCCACAACCGCTACCACATCGATCCGAAGGAACTCATCCGCATCCAGCGCGAAGGACGTGAGCGTGGCGAAGACATCGTCGGCTTCTACCACTCCCATCCGGATCATCCGGCCCTGTGGTCAGCAACCGATCTTGCCGAAGCGCACTGGTTCGGTTGCTCGTATGTTATTACGAGCGTCGAGAAGGGCAAGGCGGCGGTGACGAACTCTTTCCAGCTCGAAGGTACCGACGAAGACGACAAGAGGTTCGACAACGAAACAATTGTTGTGGATTAGAAACTCCCTACAAACCGTGAATTGTCATCCCGAGCGAAGCGAGGGATCTGCAGTTTTGGCGGGGCCACTAGTCCCGCTATCTCCGAAATAGTCCCGCACACCGGGCCGAGTCATGTAGACCAGCAGCAGCCCCGCGATCACCACTCCGACTGCGCCCTTCAACCGCTCGCCGAAAACAACTTGGCTGAGATCTCCCGCCATGTTGATAGCGATGATAGTGACCCCGAGAACCCAGCCCCAACGTCGCCGCCGGAACCATCCCACCGCCGCCAGACCTAACATCGGGGAGAGAATGACGAACGGTAGTGCCGCCAACCGCCCCAAGCCAGCAAGCCCCTCATGTCCCTGCTTGTTGAGCGCCCACAAGGCATCCAGAAACGTCCCAGGGATCAGCAAAATGATCGCAGCAAAGGCCGCCATGGTCGCGCCGAATACGAAGAACGCGCCAATCGGCACGAACCCGCGCGGGCGGCGCTCTCCAGTTGAAGGTATTTTCTCCGTGTCTCTGTGCCTCCGTGGTGGATTCGATTCCTAATGGTCCCCTGAATCCTGGGCCAGTACGATAGCATCTTTATATCGATATGCCGCAGATCCAAATCCCCACTCCGCTCCGCCAATACGCCGGCAAACAGGCGACCGTAGAGGTTCCGGCAAAGAACGTGGGCGAGGCCCTTGCGAGCCTCATCGCGCAACATCCGGACCTGAAGCGCCACCTCTACACCGACGACGGCAAGCTGCGCTCCTTCGTGAATGTCTACGTCAACGACGAAGACATGCGCTACCTCCAGAAAGAAGCCACGGCTCTCAAAGAGGGTGATACCATTTCCATTGTGCCGTCCATCGCCGGCGGCTGCTGACCTTATGACCTGCGCCCTGACACATCGCCAAATGACCTGCCCCGCGCGCTGTTGTCGCCGCTGCTGTCGGTAGTCCGCCGTCGAACCAGACAAAATTTCACCGAGGACCTTATGGCCACCCTGACCGAAGCCAAACCCGAAGCCGTTCTAAGTAATGACGAGATTCTGCGTTACTCGCGTCACCTGATCATGCCCGAGGTCGGCATGGAAGGTCAGCAGAAGCTCAAGGCCGCGAAGGTTCTCTGTATCGGAGCAGGTGGTCTCGGATCGCCGCTGGCGCTCTATCTCACGGCCGCGGGCGTGGGCACACTCGGCATCGTGGACTTCGACGTCGTGGATTACACCAACTTGCAGCGCCAGATCATCCACACCACCGCCGACGTGGGCCGCAAGAAGCTCGACTCCGCCGCCGACAAGCTGAAGGCCATCAACCCTTACCTGAACCTGCGCACCTTCGACACAAAACTGACCAGCGCGAATGCGCTCGACCTGTTTCGCGAGTTCGACATCGTCGCCGACGGCACCGATAACTTCCCCACCCGCTACCTCGTCAACGACGCCTGCGTGCTCACCGGCAAGCCCAACGTTTACGGATCGATTTTTCGCTTCGAAGGACAGGCCAGCGTATTCGCGACCGAAGAAGGCCCGTGCTATCGCTGCCTCTATCCCGAGCCGCCACCGCCCGGACTGGTCCCGTCCTGCGCCGAAGGCGGCGTGCTCGGAATTCTTCCCGGCCTGATCGGCGTGATTCAGGCGACGGAAACCATCAAGCTGATCCTCGGCCAGGGCGATCCGCTCATCGGACGCCTTCTGCTGGTGGATGCGCTCGGCATGAAGTTCCGCGAACTCAAGCTGCGCAAGAGTCCCGACTGCCCCGTGTGCGGCAAGAATCCGACGGTCAAAGAACTGATCGACTACAACGAATTCTGCGGAATCCGCGGCGAAGAAGCGCCGGCCGGAAACGACGTGCCCACCATTTCCGTGGAAGAGTTAAAGCAGAAGCTCGACGCCAAGGCCGACATCTTCATCCTCGACGTCCGCGAGCCGCACGAATACCAGATCTGCCACCTCAACGGATATCTCATCCCGGTCGGCGATCTGCCCAAGCGGGTGCACGAACTCGATTCCAGCCGCGAGATCATCGCGCATTGCCGTTCTGGCGTGCGCAGCGGCAAGGCGGTCGCTTTCCTCCGTCAGGCAGGGTTCAAGAAAGTCCACAACCTGACTGGCGGGATTCTGGCTTGGGCCGACAAGATTGATCCGAAGATGCCGAAGTATTGAAGGCAGTGGATAGTGGTTGGTGGTTAGTGATTAGGGTTAGCAAACTATCGCAATCGGTTTTTAACAACATGGTTTTTGGGGAGGGCACGGCTTCAGCCGTGCCGCTAAAGCTACTGAGAAGACGGGCTTCAGCCCCTGAGTGTCAACACACCGTTCGACAATCTCCCGAGAACGGCCCGTTCCGCTACCCGGCGCGGCGCCTTCGCCCCCCCATTTATCGTGGCGTGAACAAGCGGAGTATTCACCTTGACAATGGTGAGGAGCAGGGGCCAGACTTTCACTTCCCCTAGACAGACCTAAGTTCATGAATCTGGCAAATATGGAGGATCTGAATGGTATCTAGTTCACGATTGCTGATCTCGGGCGTTGTTTTCTTCGTCGCTTCTTTCGCGGCATCCGCCCAAACCATCGAATACAAGGTATTGGCGACGAACAAAACCTCTACCTCTCAGAAGGAGATGAACGAGGCCGCCGATGCTGGGTTTCAATTCGGGGGCGTAATGGGAGGTGAGACCAGTTTTGGCGGATCTGAAGTGGTAACGATTATGTATCGTAAACCGGCTGCGGAAAAGGGCCGGTTCGTGTACAAGCTGTTGGCGACCAGTAAAACGTCAACCATGCAGAAAGAATTGCAAGAGGCCGGCGACGAAGGCTTCGAATACAAGGGACAAACGGTTTACAAGTCAACATTTGGTGGCAAGGAAGTAGTGACCATTCTTGAACTCGATCGCACTATAAAGAACCGTCCCAGGTATGAATACCGGCTTCTGGCCACCAAGAAGACCTCCACCATGCAAAAGGAACTACAGGAGGCAGGAGCGGCGGCCTTTGAGTTTGTTGGTGTAACAGTTGCGGACACAACGATGGGTGGCACTGAGGTGGTCAGCATTCTGCGCCGGTTAGGAAAATGACGTTGCGCCTGACACTGCTTGCGGCCATGTGCCTGGTGACGGCGGCGGTTGCCGTAGCCCAGGCCGTCCCGGCCGCAAATACCGCGGAGGAAGCCTACCTCCAGTGGTCTGGTCCGCAGGCGGATGCCATAGGAAGAAGTACAAACGAAAACGGCAAGGTGGGAAGCGGGTGGAACGGCCGCCTTCTCAAAACCGAGAGAGCCATCAATTTCAAAATTCGTGCTGCCTGGTTCACGCCGGAGGTCATTCGCGCGTCCGCTCGTCACACGCAGCTCCGGAGCCGCCTCAGCGACGACGAAACTCGGGCGCTGGTCCGAGAAGCGGAGAACGCCGGCCAGACTGTGATCATGGTCGAGATCGATCCCAGGGAAGGTTCCGGCGTCATTCCCAGCGACTGGGAAGCGTTTCTACAGCCCAAGGGTGCATCGTCGAACTCATCGCAAGGAGTACGTGGAGTGGATACACCCGACCTCCGGAAGCTTCCGGCTCTACAGGGAGTCATGCAGAGGAATTACGATTACGACCGTTTCTGGGTCGTGTTCCCGCTTTTGCGTTCCGATGGCAAACCGCTCTTCCCAGACACCGGTACGGAAGCCGAGCTTGTAGTTCGAATCCGGGACAAAGAAGGAAAGGTGGCATGGAAAGTTCCCGATTCCATCTGCCAGCGGACTCGCATACTCGGGAAAGCGAACTGATTGTGGCTGCGGACGCAAGCCACCCGCAGCGATACATTGACGCTCCGGCGTGCGTAGCGCCCGGGCGGTTAATCTCCTGCGCCGCGTCGGATTTAAGAAGGTCCACGATCTGACCGGCGGCATCCTCGCCTGGGCCGACAAGGTTGACCCTAAGATGCCGAAGTACTGAAGCGAGGGATTAGTGGTTAGTAGGGGGCAGGCGCGCTTCTTTTTCCCAATTCCGAGCGGGAAATGCCCCTAGCGCCTGAATGGAATTCGACTGTTGACTTTTGCGCTTTGAAGGGCATAATTACTACGTCTTCCGGCCCCTCGATTTGCCTTCCCCCAGGTAGGAGGCTCCTTTGAAAAAGTGCATTTCTTCCCTTGCCGTGTGCTTCTTCGTCTTAGGAATTCCAGCTTGGGCAGGACTTGGTAGTCACAAGGCAATGTATGTCGGAGGAACCGTCTCAGAACTCAAAGAAAATACAGAGGGCACTGTCTCGACGACAGACGATCACGCTTTCGCCTTCGATCACAAAGGTGGAAAACTGGCCATACCCTACCAGCGCGTCAACAGCCTTGAATACGGGCAGAAGGCCGGTCGACGAGTCGGACTGGGAATCGCAGTATCACCACTATTCTTGTTTTCAAAGAAGCGTAGGCACTATATGACAATCGGCTATCTCGACGACAACCAAAAACAACAGGCTGCTGTATTCGAACTCGGAAAAGACGTGATAAGCCCCGTTCTCTCGAGCTTGGAGTCAAAGACTGGAAAGAAAGTCGAATACCAGGACGATGAATCCCGAAAGACTGCTACGGGCAAGTAGCTCGAAGGCAGCGTTACGGAGGCGGCATGAAAAGATCGATCGCGGCTTTTTTCATAGTGCTTTTCCTGATGGAACCTGCCCTCTGGGCCCGGTTGGGCAGCGAGAAAACCATGTATGTCGGAGGAACCGTCAACTCCATCAAGGAAGGCTCCGAAGGCACATCGTCAGCCAAGGATGAAAAGAACTTTGTCTTCAAGTATGAAGGCGGACAGTTTTCCATCCCTTATGACCGTGTCAATGACCTGGAGTACGGACAGAAGGCAGGACGTCGTCTAGGCCTCGCAATCGCCATTACCTGGATGGCTCTATTTTCGAAGAAGAGAAAACATTTCTTAACAGTTGGCTTCAAGGATGACAACGACAAGCAGCAGGCGGCTGTGTTTGAACTGGGCAAAAACATAGTGCGAGTGACGCTTGCAAGCCTCGAGGCGCGAACCGGGAAAAAGATCGAGTTCGAAGATGAAGAAGCCCGAAAAAGCGGCAGGGGGAATTAACAAACATGCTGTTAACGATCATGCTGGCGTTCGCCTTGTCTTTACAATCGCCCACAGCAGTACCAGAGAAGCCGCCGACCCCACCTGCTGAGGCAAACAACCCGAAGGCAAATACTGCAGGTACGGACACGAAAAGCGCACCTGCGATCAAACAGGATCCGGAGGTTGAGAAGCAATTACTGCACGTCAAGCGTATTTTCGTTGAAGGCTTCGGCGACGACTCCGTCTCGAAACAGGTCCAAGCCATGGTAATAAGCAGCCTGACGGAGAGTAAGAGATTCGTCGTTACAGAAAACAAGGAAAAGGCGGATGCGATCCTGAAAGGTAGCAGCTTAGAGAAGACTTCTCAGGAGTTGCACTCAAATTCCGAAGCAACCGCGGCGGGTGGTGCGAGTGGTGGCCACAGTGGGTCGGTTAACGGGTCCTTCGTGAACGGGACTGGTAGCATTTCCGGTAGTTCTAGCGGCGGGTTTGCCAGCCGCGCAGCCTCGATAGAGGACTCCAGCACGTCGATTGAGACCATTAATGACGCCCGGATTGCTGTCCGTCTCGTTGACAACGATGGTGATGTCATCTGGGCAACCACGCAGGAGAGCAAAGGCGCGAAGTATAAAGGTGCCAGCGCTGACGTTGCGGACAAGGTCGTAAAGCAGTTGCTGCGGGATGTCGAAAAACTCGAGAAGAAGACGGATGCGAAGGAACTGCCGAAATAAGACTAAGCGCAGTAATCCTGGCAGCTGAGGCCCGTGATCTCCGCCCTTGTTTTCGATCCGGGACATTTCTTCTCCCACCCTTTGCATTTCTTGGCAACCCGGTCATAATTGCAAGTCCTTATCCTCAAATTAGGAGGCTCGATGCCCTCCCTGGTTCGTTGTATCTCGTATTACGGGATGGCTCTTCTGGTCTTGTCTCTCCCCCTCTTCTCCGCCGACACGCCCGTCCTCGGCCGCAACTCCGACCCCGCCTACCAGCAACTGCGCAATCTCACGCTCGGGAGTGAAACCATCGGAGTCAGCAACCTGACGCTGCATCGCGATGCCGCCACCTTCCATCTGCGATCCGGGGCAATCTGTTTTGTCGCGCCCGTGGCCGGCAAGGTGACCGGGGCGGTCTTCGTCGGCGACGGCAATCTCGTTCTCGACGCCCCTCTGCGTTCCGAAATCGCCAGCCTCAGGTTGTTCACGGGAGAAAGCGAGTTCAGCGAGAACTTCAGCCAGGCCGTCTTCCGCTTTACCGACGCGACCTACGACGAGATCAAGAAAGCGGGCGGCGCCGCCTCCGGCGCCTGCGATGCCGGCCTCCTCCGCGACAGCCAGGACGCCATGCGCCACAACCGCATGTTGAAGTGGAACCTGGAAACGCGCCTTCTCCAGGACGTTCTCAGTTCCGAGCCCGGCGGCTTTTTCCTGGCATTCATCCACGGCAAGAAATACAACGGCAAGGAAATCTTTGCGATTGACCCCCACGGCGCGCCGCCGCTCGTCCTGCCGGTGGATCCGGAAGAAGTTGAATTTCTCACCTACGACGAGAACAAGCTGGGCGTGTGGGCGGCATTTCACTTTTCGGATGAATACAAGCAGGGCACGGCCACCGGCTCGCAAAGCAACGGCGTCATTCATATCGAGCACCAGCAACTTGAAACGACGATCGAGAAGAGCGCCAACCTGACAGGCAAGGCCACCACCACCTTTGTCTCCCGGGTAAACGGACTGCGTGTGGTGCCCTTCGACCTCTACCGCACGCTCCGTGTGGAAAGCGTCGCGGGAGAAGGCGGCCAGCCGCTCCCCTTTATTCAGGAAGACAAGCACGATGACGCTGACTTCTCGGTGATTCTCCCTAAAGCCCTGGCTGCGGGAGAAAAATTCACGATTACCACCAGCTACAGCGGGAAGGAAGCTGTCTTCAATGAGGGCAGCGGAAACTACTTTCCCGTCGCCCGCCACGATTGGTACCCCAACAACGCCAGCTTTTCGCTGGGAGAGTACACCGCTTACGACATGACTTTTCGCATCCCGAAAGGCATGAAAATTACCGCCACTGGCAGCCCCGTGAGCGATAGCAACGAGGGCGGCCAGAATGTCACCGTGTGGAAAAGCGAAGTTCCGCAGACCGTGGCCGGCTTTAATTTCGGCAGGTTCAAAGTAGAAGAGGCGAAGCTGACCACGCCCGAATACCTGGTGCAGTCCTATGCCAATGAAGAGCCTCCCGACTGGGTGCGCAGCCTGCAACATGTGGTGGACGATGATCTCCCCACCCAGGGTTCCCACATGGGAGCGCCCGTGGCGCTCGGAAATATGAATACGACTTCCATGATTAAGCATGCGTTGGCCGAGGGACAGGTATCCATGCAACTCTATTCCGACTACTTCGGTCCACTCCCTTACAAGCGACTGGCGATGACGCAGCAAACGGCTTGCAACTTCGGGCAGGCCTGGCCGACCCTGGTCTGGTTGCCGATCTGCTCTTTCTTCGATTCGACCGTGCGGCACAGTCTCAACCTCGACTTCGGCGACCGCGGCTACTGGAAGATCGTCGCGCCCCACGAGGTCGCACATCAATGGTGGGGACACATGGTCGGCTTCAACTCCTATCGCGACCAGTGGATGAGCGAAGGCTTCGCCGAGATGTCGGCTTCGCTCTTTATTCAGCTCGTCGAAAAGAATCCGAAGAAGTTCACCGAGTTCTGGAACGATGAACGCGAGCTACTGACAGAAAAGAACAAGGAAGGTTTTCGCGCCATTGACGTAGGCCCTCTCACCATGGGCTATCGGCTCAACAACAGCAAGGGCGGGTTTAACATCACCCGCGACCTCATCTACCCCAAAGGCGCGTACATCCTGCACATGGTCCGCATGATGATGTGGGACCGCCAGACCGGCGATCAGAACTTCAAGGCCACCATGCAGGACTTCGTCAAGACCTACGCCGGCAAGGCTGCCACCACCGAGGACTTCAAAGCCATGGTTGAGAAACACATGACCAAGGAAATGGACCTCGAAGGCAACCACCGCATGGACTGGTTCTTCAACGAATACGTATACGGAACCGCACTGCCCAGCTACAAGATGGACGCAACCTTCGACAAGGACGCGAACGGCGACGTGGTATTCGCTTTCAAGCTGACGCAGTCCGGCGTGGACGATAAGTTCCGCATGCTGGTGCCCATCTATCTGGAACTGGCCGACGGGCGGACCGTCAGCCTGGGCCGCGCGAGCCTGACCGGAAACTCCTCTGTCGAACAGAAGGTTCCTCTGCGCGGTGTGAAGACCGCCCCTAAGCGGGCGCTTGTGAACTACAACTACGACGTGCTGGCCTCGAACTAGAAAAAAAGACAGGGGAGAAGGCTACACCTCCCCTGTCTGCTTCGCTCGTTCAGAAAATGATCCCTACTTGGTGCTCTCGCCCATTGCCGCCTTCTCGGCTCCGCCGATCGCGAGCGCATACTTCTTGCCGGCAAAACGGACTTCCGTCACCGCCGGCGTACCGGCGCTCTTATCCATGACCGTGGCGTCACGGTTAAACGCATCCTTCAATTCGACAACTTTCGCCGGGGACTTGGTCACGACTTTCTTTCCCTGCATGACGCTCACTTCCACGTTCGACCCCGTGCCTTCCCAGCGCAGTTGGTAATCGCCCGCAGGAACTGCCTGTCCGTTGACCTGGGCTGCCGCGCTCAGGTGCAGCGAACCCTTATTGGTGCCAGCAAACGCGCTCGTCGCCACCAGTACGGCCAGCGCCAGCACTACACTCTTTGCCACATGGTTCCACTTCATATTGACCCCTTCTGCCCGGCTTTCGGCCGGTCCCAAGGGCGGCTGGTTTACGGTCTTCACGCAGGTCTTGCGTTTTCACGATAAAGTCCTACAATGCGCGTGTCAGGGTGACGCAAAAAGACGCGGGCCGCGAACTCGTGCTCTTTGCCTGGACTCGGCTCACCTGGGCCGCCAAACCAAGTGTGAGCCTGTCCCGTCATCCTGCTCAAATTTCCGTTGAGTAAGTCGAGCGACTCTCTCCACTCACCCCTTGTAAGCTCGCTTCAGGATACGAATCCCCGGTTCGGGAAGTTCCGTTATCCTCGAGACCTTGAGTTTTGGACGCGCCGCGAGGGGCCGCGTTAGCAACGCCGCCGACTTTCCGCCGCTCGTAACATCTGGGAGTTGTTTTGTGGGGCGACTCGCGCGGTGAGGGAAATAGCGGTAGAGACGCGGCTTGCCGCGTCTCCCTTGCCGGAGCTGAGACGCGGCAAGCCGCGTCTCTACTAATCGATCAGCAGAATGTGCTTGCCGCAGCGCTGAAAGCGCTGCGCTACCCAAAATCAGACTTCTTCGGGAACTGTTCAGCCGATTTTCAGCACGATCTTTCCGTAATTCTTGCCTTCCTGCATCAGCGTGTACGCCGCGCGCGCCTCTTCGAGCGGGTACACCTTCCCGACCACCGGATGCAGCTTGCCCTGGCCCAGCCACTCTGACAACTGTCTCCACGCCGAATCCATCAGTGCCCGGTTCTGGCTCAAGTAACTCAGCCACAAACCGTGGACGCTGGCACCCTTGGCATACAACAGCCGCGTGTCCAGTTGCGGAGTCTCTCCAGTGGCCGCGCCATACACGATCACGCGGCCAAACTCGCGCAGGCACTTCACGCTCTTCGCGACATGCTCGCCGCCGAGCATTTCAAACACCGCGTCGACTCCGTCGCCGCGCGTCAGGTCCTTGATCGCGTCCTGATAGTCCTTTTGCTTGTAATTGATGCCGTGCTGTAGGCCGAGCTCGCGCACTCGCGCCAGCTTGTCTTCCGAAGAAGAGGTTCCGTACATCTCGACGCCCAGGATCTTCCCGATCTGCACGGCGGCGGTGCCGACTCCCCCCGCGGCCGCATGAATCAGAACGCGCGTCCCCGCCGGCTTCTCGATCAGACCGGCTTTCCAATAGGCAAAGTACGCCGTGAAAAAGTTCACCGGAAAGGCCGCCGCTTCTTCCGCGCTCCATCCCTCGGGGACCGGCCACAGCAGTGCGCGATTTCCAGCCGTCTTGTCAGCGAACGCCGCCCATTGTGTGTACCCCATCACACGCCGCCCGCTGGCGACGTCGACCCCGGCAAACTCCCGCCCCGCGACCAGCGGCGGTTTGGGAGTGCCCGGGTACCCTCCGTGCGTGGTTAACAAGTCGGCAAAATTCAGCCCTCCCGCCTCCACCTTCACCAGGGCCTGCTCCGGTCCCGGATGGGCATCGGGAACCTTCTGCAACTCCAAAACCTCGGGCCCGCCAAAACGAGTGATGACCAATGCTTTCATGGGGTCAGTGTAGCAGTCTGCCCGCCCGTAAAGTTGTCGCCTCCGCATTGCCGGCAGCATCTATAATTGTGTCGAGTTTCCGACCCCCGCAGCCTTGGGAATACCCTGGCCGCGGAGGCGAGGGTAGCCGGCGAGATGCCGACGCTACCTGAGGGTGTAGGTGGAAACGCTTGCGCCTCCCGTGCTTGGAAAGGAAACGCTCGCCAGGATCGCTCCTGTCCGTGTTTCTTTTCCGCAAAAATCTCAGCACTTAGCAGGCAGCGCTTGGCATTCAGCCAACCCGCTTCAAGCTAAGCGCTAAATGCTAAGTGCCAAATGCTTCTTTCCGATAAATTCGGCCGCTCCATTCACGACCTCCGGATTTCGATCACGGACCGCTGCAACTATCGCTGTGTCTATTGCCGAACCGGAACCAACGGTGCGATGTATGCCGAGCTGCCGTTTGAAGACTACCTGCGGATGGCGCGCATCCTGGTCGGGCTGGGGATCACCAAGATTCGGCTGACCGGCGGCGAGCCGCTGCTGCGCAAAGGCGTGGTGGAATTTGTGCGCGAACTGTCAAAGCTGCGCACGCTCGCGGGCGAAAAGCCCGACATCGCGATGACCACGAACGGCCACCTGCTGGCCGAAATCGCCCAGCCACTGAAAGAAGCCGGCCTCGACCGCGTCACCGTCAGCATGGACGCCGTCGATCCGGACCGCTTCGCGCGCATCACGCGCGTGCCCAACGGATTTGACAGTGTGCTCGCCGGCGTTCGCGCTTCGCGTCGCGCCGGGCTAGATCCGGTGAAGGTCAATTGCGTGCTCCTGCGCGGCTTCAACGAAGACCAGATCATCCCCTTCGGCATGTTCGCGCGCGAAGAAGGCGTGGTCGTGCGCTTCATCGAATTCATGCCGCTTGAGGAAGATCGCGTCTGGACGCCGGAAATCGTCGTCACGCTCGACGAAATCGTCGCCCGCATGTCGGAGTACAAACCGCTGGTAGAAATCTCGCATCAGCGCAGCGAAACCGCGCGGCGCTACACATTCGAAGACGGCGTCGGCGAGATCGGCATCATCGCGCCCGTCTCGCATCCGTTCTGCGGACACTGCAGCCGCATCCGCATCACCTCCGACGGCAAGATCCGCACTTGCCTGTTCTCGATCTGGGATCACGATCTGCACGAACTGATGCGGCGCGGCGCCAGCGACGAGAAGCTGGCCGAATTCATTGTGAACGTCGTGGAAAAAAAAGAAGAGCGCCACCACATCGGCGAAGCGGGATTCGTGCCGGCGTCAAGGACCATGGTGCATATCGGGGGGTAGTCAGTCTTGCTTCGCGAGCTAATCACCGCAGGTTCTCGCTCTCGGCAGGACTTGTTAAGCCCGGCATGATAACCTTCACATCCAGTGGACAATGTTCTTGGATCTTCTTAAGATCGTCTTCCCCTTCCTCGGCGGTGGGCTCGCTGGCGCGTTCCTTAACGAATGGTTTCGGCGGCGAAGCGGAAAACTCCAATCGATTCCTTTGATCGAAAGAGTCAACCGTCTAGTAAGTTCAGAGCTTAAGGGCTTCACGTTGGCCCGGATAACTGGTGATACTCAGAACCCACAGTTGGAGGCGATTCGAAATGTTCGAGAGTATCAGTTAACACTCCGCAACACGGCTACCATCCATCTGCAGGAAGTGGAAATTCAGTTTGAGTTTCCCACAGAGGATATTGAAGGGTGGGCATCCAGGCCCGCAATCAGCAAGACGGCGCCGGTGGTGGTCGAGGCTGTCGTAGCAGCACCTTGGAAAAAGGGCTTCCGGTGGCGTATTCCTCATCTACCGTCGACGGATTCAATCGAATTCAGCTTCAAGGCAGTTAACCCGTCGTCCGCAGACTACGAGGTAGCGCTGTACAACACAGACTGCGTCGTAGTTGAGAAATCTAAGGGCGAACCTTCAACTGATAAGTCGACGCGCGCCGCGCGTTACCATGTCGCCAGACTCGCTTTTTCTGTGGCCGCGGTTGGGGCGCTAGGCGCAATTCTTTCGCTTTTGTTCGCTGACAATGGCAGCAAGCTTACTACAGTCAATGACTTGGGATGCACTCTGACGATTGTGTCTGCTTACGAGAGATTTCCCGGTCAGGGGGGATCGTGGCCGTGGACCCCTGGACCCTGGCGGGTATATCACCACATAGTTAATACCGGAACCAAGAATTGCCTCGTGGCGTCAGATCGGCTTGAAACGACCCCGGTGGCGCTATCTCCGGGAGACGGCGCGTCTCGAATCTTCTATTCCATCCCAAGGCCAAAACTCGTAACCCACGAAATTTCCTTTGGTGTAGATGGTGCGACGGGCAAAGCCAGGGTCGAGTTTTATGAAGATGCTGGGCACCGTTGAAAGTTGTTGTCTAAATCCCTAATCACTGTTGCCAGGCCACTGCCTTCAGTAGAACGCGTCGTACTTCGTGACCACCCAGTGCCGGTCTTTATTTTCTTCTGTCACTGAGAACAGGTCCTTGTAGGTCGCATCCTGGCTGGGGCTGGAGTAGCGTTGGCCTTTGAAGTGCAGGATGACGAGCGGCGGCGCGTCTTCCCACTCCACCAGGTTCCATGAGATCAGCGGGTGTTGGGACTCGGAGTCGCAGATGAAGTCAGCGCGCTTCTTGCGGTAGTCCTTTTTCTTCTCCCACTTTGCCAACACCTGGCGGCAGTTGCCGTCGCGCATCTCGCGGATGAAATTGCTGGCGGTGCGTTCGATCGTGCGGTCGCGAAACGGGTTCATGGTGATGCTGAGCGGCATGTGGGTCAGGGGATCGCGCTCCTCCGAGCGCGCCAGCACCGGCGGCTGGCTGCTGAGCCACCAGAGATAGCCCAGGAACACGAGCACCAGCAGTCCTCCCGCTCCGATCGCAATGCCGAGATGAGTGCGTGAAAACTGCATCTGAAAAGTTTCGGCTAAAGCTAATCCCTTCGCAAGGTTACGAGAGAAACCACCGTAACATGTGTGTGTGGGGCGGGCGCCCTCGCCCGCCAGCCGGCAGCGTTCGGGATGTTCAACGTGGACGCAACTACAACATCAAGCAGAATGTCGCCCAGTTCTCAGTGAGTCTCTGAATCGCTTCTCATATCCCTCTCATATCCCTCCCCCTGGTTTGTGTTTTCGCACTCGCAGGCGTATAGTTGGCGTTAGAAACTGTTGTGTCGTAGTGCGCAGGAATTGTCGAAGCACACCAGTGGGCGCAAGCCCACTTTTTAATTTGGGCCGGGATTGGCGCGGCGGTTTGGGCGCAAGTTGCTGAAAAGATGGCTTTTGATGAGCACAAAGTGCGGGGCCTTGCAGACCGCGTGGCGGCTTCGAGTGGACTGGAAGTGGCGGACATCGAATTCCACGGCGCCGGCAAGCACCGCATGTTGCGGGTCTTCATTGACCGTCCGGGAGCGACTCCGGCTCACGACCATCCGGACGGTGTAACGCACGAGCATTGCGCGAATTTCAGCCGCGAGTTCGGGACCATCCTCGATGTTGAGGATGTAATGCCGGGCGGATCGTACGTGCTGGAGGTTTCTTCTCCAGGACTTGATCGCAAGTTGACCAAGGCGGCCGACTTTGAGCGCTTCCGCGGGCATCGCGTGAAGCTGATGACGCGTCAGCCGGTGAATGACAACCGGCACTTTGAGGGCAACCTCGAGAGCTTCGAGAACGGCAAGCTGGTGCTCGATATGAGCGCGGCCCGCCACAAGATGCGTCCGAAAGAAGGACAGGCGCCGAAAGTAGAGATCGAATTGGCCAACGTTGAGAAGGCCAATCTGGTGCCGGAAATTTAGGTGTCAGGTGTTAGGTCTCAGTTGTCAGGATTTTGATTTTCCTGACACCTGACACCTGACACCTGAGACCTAAGCTGAGAAGCAAGCGAACTTCTGGATCGATTATGGCAAGTGAGCTCTACAACATCATCGAAGGGGTCAGCCGCGAGAAGGGGATCGACCCGCAGATCGTAGTCAGCGCGGTCGAGGACGCCATCGTCGTCGCGACTCGCAAGTACTACAAGTCGCAGGAGAATCTGCGCGCGGTGCTCGACAAGGAAAGCGGCAAGATCAACGCCTACGCGGTCAAGGCGATTGTCGAGAATCCCGAGCAGATCGAAGATCCCAACTTGCAGGTAACGGTCGAACAGGCTCGCAAGCTCGATCCCAACGCGGAAGCCGGTGGAGAGCTGCTCATCCCCAAAGTGACCGAAGGAATTCTCGGGCGCATTGCGGCGCAGCTGGCCAAGCAGGTCATTTTCCAGAAAGTGCGCGAGGCCGAGCGCGACACCGTTTACAACGAGTACATCGGCCATGTCGGCGAGGTCGTCAACGCGACCATTAAGCGTATCGAAGGCCCCGACGTAATTCTCGATATCGGCAAGGCCGAAGCGCGCATGGGACGCAAGGAGCAGTCGCGCCTGGAGTCGTTCGCCGTCGGCGAGCGGGTGCGGGCGGTGATCGTGCGCGTCGAAAAGGCTTCCAAAGGCCCGGGCGTGGTGGTTTCGCGCGCGGCGCCGGAACTGGTGCAGCATCTGTTCCAGACCGAAGTTCCCGAAATCTATGACGGTACAGTTGTCATCCGCGCCATCGCGCGCGAGGCCGGCGAGCGCACCAAGATCGCCGTCATGTCCAAAGACAAGGACGTGGACGCGGTCGGCGCCTGCGTCGGCATGAAGGGCATGCGCGTGCAATCCATCATTCGCGAATTGCGCGGCGAAAAGATCGACATCATCGAGTATCACGAAGATGCGGTTACCTTCGCCGAAAAGGCGCTCCAGCCGGCCAAAGTCAGCCGCGTCACCGTCGTCGATTCGGCGGAAAAGCACCTGGAAGTCGTGGTGGACGACACGCAGCTCTCGCTGGCCATCGGCAAGAAAGGCCAGAACGTCCGGCTCGCGGCGAAACTTTTGGGTTGGAAGATCGACATCAAGAGCGAGGAAGAAAAACGGCAGGAAGTCGAGGAGCAGATGTCGGCACTGGTCCCGCAGAGCATGACGCCGCTCGAGAACGTTCCGGGACTGGGCGAGGGCCTGGTGGAGAAGCTCAAGGCCGCCGGCGTCAGCACGGTCGAAGCGCTGGCCGATATGACGCCCGAGCAACTGGAGGCCATCGAAGGCATTGGGCCCAAGACGGTGGAAAAAATCAGTATCGCGGTCAATAATTATTTCTCGAGCTTGGAAGGCGGCGAACCGGTAGCGGCCGCAGAATCCGAAGGCACCGAGGAAGCTGCCAGCGAGGAAGCGATAGCAGCGGCCGGCTCCGCAGAGCCGGACGATGTGGCGTCGTCCGCCGAAGCCGCAGAGAATGCGGCGGACGATGTGACCGCGGAGATCGAGGCCGTCGCCGATCCTGCGGAAGCCGCCGAGACGGCGCAGACCGGAAACGACGCCGAGCCCGCGGCCGAGACGGCCACGGAAGAAGAGAAGAGCTGAAGCGGCGTGCCCATCGGACGCCGGTTCGGATCACGGCATGTTCGTATCAGGACATCGCTTTGGCGATGCAGCAGCTTCCGGAATGTTCTTTGCCCCTTTAGGGGGCCGCAAGTTTGCAGCATGATTCACTCCCTGAGGTCGATATGAGAGCTTAGCGGAAACCAGAAGGCGAGAGGGTGGATGAGCAAGATTCGAATCAACGATCTGGCGCGGGAGCTGGAAGTCAAGAGCAAGTCGATTCTTGACGCGCTCACCGAAGTCGGAGTTACCGAAAAGAAGACGCACTCCAGCTCGCTCGAAGAACACGAGGCGGTGCTGGTCCGCAAGTATTTCCGCGCTCATGCGGAAGAAGCTTCCGCCTCCTCGAAGTCTTCCCGCGCCGCTCGCGCCGAAGACGAGATCAAGACCAAGATCGATTTGTCGAATATCTCCCGTCCGGGAGACGTCCTGCGCGCGATCCAGCAAAAGACAGAAGCAGCGACCCCGGCCCCGGCACGTCCGGTAGCCAAGGCGGCGGCTGCCGCGCCC
>ORMF011073327.1_pt1 | contig 17570 bp, 10 predicted proteins | sample 1779871 | NCBI WGS metagenome assembly ORMF01 (sample SAMEA104232316, study PRJEB22302) | groundwater metagenome | biome: forest; feature: aquifer; material: groundwater | place: USA | collected 2011-08-07 | depth 5.4 m
CGGAAGTGTATAATCTGACCAACACGCCGCAGTTCGATGAGCCGCAACGAAACTTCAGCTCGCCGGCATTTGGCAAGATCACGAATACACTGAATGACGGACGGGTTTTTCAAGTTGGGTTACGGTTTTCGATGTAGAAGTAGAGGAGGACACATGCGATCCATCGCTTTTTTCATGATGTTGGGGTGTGGGGCGGCGCTTGCCCCGGCACAACTCAAACGAACAGAGATTGTAAAGCCGACCACTCCGGAAGACGATGCGAAAGCCAACAGCGCATCGGTTCCCGACGCCTATGCGATCAGCGGGACGTTTGAGCGAGTGGTGGTGCTTCGGTTCAAGTTCCAAACGGACCTATTGGCGGGAATGGAAAAGATGGTCAAGGAGCAGAAGATCAAGAACGCGGTGATACTTTCGGGAGTGGGTTCGTTGAGGAATTATCACGTGCATTCGGTGAGCAACCGCGACTTTCCATCCAAGAACGTGTTTCTGAAGGATCCGACGGCTCCGGCCGATATTATCAGCATCAACGGCTACGTGATCGATGGGAGGCTGCATCCGCACATGACGTTGACAACGGGCGAGAAGGCATTTGGCGGCCACATCGAGCCGGGCAACAGCGTGTTCACCTTCGCCATTGTTACCTTGGGGGTGTTTGCGGACGGAGTGGATCTGAGCCGCATTGACGACAAGACATTCAGGTAGAAGGAGTGGGGTTTCATGAGCTGGCGCAAGGTCAACCATCGGGGTTGGGTTCCCCGCATTGGGGCAGGCTGGCTGCTGCTCGGTTGCCTGGCCCCTGTTTCGCCGCTCCACGCGATCATTAACTCGTCGGCGCCGAACGGCACTGTGGGAGCCCCCTATTCGGCTAAGTTGCAGGATCCGTTTCCCAAACCATCCTGGTCAGTCGGCTCTTGCAGTGGCGTGGCCGCGTTACCCTCGCCTCCCGGCCTTTCGCTAGGATCGAATGGGGTGATCACGGGGGTTCCCACGACGGCGGGCAATTTTGTCATTTGCGGATTCGTCTGGAACAACAATGACCAAAACGACTCTTTCGTAGTCTCGATCACAATAGCTCCAGCCCCGAAGGGGCCTCCTCCTCCTCCGGGTCCGACGGCGCCGGTGATTACAACGGAGGCCCTCACGGAAGGCACTGTGAACCTTCCCTACTTCGTGCCTCTGGTTGCCGATGGCCGAACACCGTTTGAGTGGCGCCTGGCCGGAGGCAGTCTGCCGGACGGACTGAGTCTTTCCACAGGCGGCCTGATTTCGGGCAGACCGCAACGGGATGGAACGTTCCAGCCGCTCATCGAAGTGATGGATGGGACTTCCCTTGCCGGCCGGAAGCAATTCACCATCTTCATCCGCCCGCCGGTCAGCATCGAAAACGCCTGCCCGCTGCCGAACGGAATGCAAGGGAGCCCCTACCGGCAGATCATCGGAGCAGCCGGGGGAAGGCAACCCTACCAAATTGCGATCCTGAATGGACGACTGCCGCGGGGAGTAACCTTGGCGGATATCCTACTGGCGGGTACGCCGGCGGAAGCTGGACTGTTCGAGTTCACCTTACAAGCCGCGGACCGGGATCAGGCGATTGGGACCAAGAGTTGTTCCCTCCTCGTTGCGGGTCCACCGCAGGCCAGCACAAACGAACTCGTGTTTCGAGGGCGCAGCGGTGGTCCTCCCGTCACACAACTGATCAGCGTTTTTTCAGCCACCGCCGGACAATTGGCGGAGGTGCAACCGTCGGCACAAACCGGTGGCAACTGGCTTTCCTCATCCATCACTGGCGCGAGAACCCCGTTTGCCGCCGAGATCACCGCCGACCCTCTCAACCTGGCTCCGGCAACCTATCTCGGCTCCATCAACCTGACCGGCGGAAGTCCCGTCGCGGTTCGGTTCCTGGTGGATCCTCCTCTTCCGGGACAACTGCAGGCCGAACCGGCCGTCGTGCAGGTCTCCGCCTCACGCGGTACAACAAGTCTGGCGCGATCTCTCCTGTTGCTGAACAACGGCACTGGCGCCATCAACGTTTCCGGCCAGCTCGAGTTTCTGTCCGGGTCGGGTTGGGTTTCCACCTCGCCCCTGAGCGGAATAATCGCCCCCGGTGGCAGACTGCGGGTCCGTCTGGATTTCAACACGGCGAACCTCACCCCAGGAATCCGGCGCGCACGCCTGCGATTCCGCAACAACACCGCCGGGCAGGATCTTACGGTACCCATCTTGCTGGCGGTCAGCTCCGGCGACCCATTGCTCCAGTTATCCCAATCGGCGATAAGCTTCCGGGCGCGGGCCGGTGGCCGGGGTGTTCCATCGCAAACATTTCACGTACTGGCCGTGGGCAGTTCCGGCCTCAACTGGACTGCGGCCGCGGCAGTGGACCCCGGCCTGCCACAGTGGCTCAGCTTGTCGCGCACCAGCGGCAGCAGCGCTCCCAACAATCCTACGGCCGTGGATGTGACCGTCAACGCCGCGGGCCTGATTCCAGGTCCACACCTGGGTCAGGTGCTGGTACAAGCGCCGGTGGAAAATTCGCCTCGCTTGTTGCTGGTCGGCCTGATGGTGGAGCCTGCTTCCAACAAACCGGCACTGGAGGTGGCGCCCGCCGGTCTCACCTTTGTTCAATTGGCCGGCCAGTCCATTCCGGCACGGCAACAATTGATGGTTCACAATTTCGGCTCCGAACCCTTCCGCGCCGAGTTCCAATTGCAGGGCGACAGCAGAATCTGGAGCGTGACTCCTCCGGCTGACTTAAATATTCCCGCCGAAGGATCCGCGCTCTTTTCCGTGGCGGTGAATACGGCCGGGGTGGCCGCCGGCGTTTATCGCACGGCCCTGTCCTTCCGAGCCGCCAATGCCATGGATGTGCAAACCGTCGATCTGCTCCTGATCGTGACGGGCGGTCCACGGACCGCGGCGGATGACCAATCGCGTCAAGCCGCCATTGCCTGTCCACCCGGAGGATTGCAGGTCAGCTCCATGCGCCAGGCGTTAGGTTTTACAACCCCGGCGGGAGCCCCGCTCGCCGTCGAGACGCGGGTGACAGGCAATGACGGGCAGCCTTTGCGGCAAGGGCAGGTTGTGGCAAGCATGGTTGGCTCCGTTGGAACCGTCACTGCTCTCACCCACATTGAATCTGATCCGGGCCGATGGAGCGGCACGGTGGCCGTACCCTCGTCCGCCAATCCATCCGTGGCGTTGCAGCTAATCGCGTCTGACCCCTCGGGAGGGCTCACCGGGTGCCTGGAACTGACAGGCTCAGTGGATCCCTCTTCCGCTCCCAACATTGCTACCGGTGGGGTTCTCAGTACGGCCAGTTTCGACGTTGGCGCTCCGGTGGCTCCCGGCGGGATGGTCGCCATTTTCGGCTCCGGGCTCGCGGATGGTTCCACTAGCGCGACGTCACTGCCGCTGCCGACGCTACTCGGGTCAACCCGCGCGTCGGTGGCCGGGCGTCCCGCGCCGCTGATCTTCGCCGGACCGGGGCAGGTAAATGCGATTCTTCCCTATTCGCTCGCCCCCAACGTGAGCCTGCAACTGGTGCTGCGGCGCGGCGCTCTGTTCGGACTGGCGGAAATGGTGACAGCGCCGGCCCAGCCGGGAGTGTTTGCTGTGAACGTGCGCGGGACCGGCCAAGCCATCGCCGTGCTGGCAGCCAATCAACTGCTGCTTGCGGACACCGCGAATCCCGTGGCCCCGGGGGAAGGCCTGGTCATCTACTGCGAAGGCCTCGGCGAACTGGATAATCCCCTCGAGGCCGGCGCGCAGACTCCGCCATCCCCTCTTCGAAGGCCAGTCTTGCCGGTGCGAGTGACCATTGGAGGCGTTGAGGCCCAGGTAGTATTTGCGGGTTTGACGCCGGGGCTGTCAGGCCTGCATCAGATCAATGTTGTGGTGCCCGTTTCCGTGCAAACGGGCTTCGAGGTTCCAGTGGAGGTCACCGCCGGCGAACAATCGGCGCCGGTGGTCACAATCGCTGTGCAAAGGAGGTAAAATGCGAACCGCTTTCTTGCTGTGTGCCACACTGGCTTTTGCCGCCGACAACGCGCCAGACGCGGGGAAGAGGCTGCTGGAGAGGATTCGCCAGGACGACACGGCTGGGGTAAAGAAAATGCTCCAAGCGGGCGTTGATCCGAACACTCGCGATGATCTCGGAGCCACGGCGCTCATGCACGCCGCTCTCTATGCTTCGAACAATTGCATGCAACTGCTGCTCGACAAAGGCGCCGATATCAAGGCCACCACAAACGCCGGTTCCACCGCGCTGATGTGGGCCACCGGTGAGGAAGCCAAAGTCCGGCTGCTGCTTGACCGCGGGGCTGATCGGACGGTGAAGAACAAGGACGGGCAAACCGCATTACACCTGGCCATGCGGCGCCAGAACAATGAGAAGGTGATCCAACTCCTGGCCGCGCCGGGCCAGGATCTGCAGGCCATTGCCGAAGGGGGCACGGACAAGATGAGTGTCCAATATTTCCGAGGCGGCCCCCCCAACTTCCTTTTGTCACTGCGCGAGATCGGAGCAGAGCCGGCCCAATACTCCACCGCACTTAGAATCCCCCCGATGTTCATTGCCGCGAACATGGGTGATGGCGAAATGGTCGGGCGGATGATCGATGTGGGGGCGGACCCCAAGAAAATGGTTCAGTTCGTCACGCTGTCCATGCCTCCAGTGGGCGCGGCTGCTTTTGGCGGCAACCTGGACGGAGCCAGACGCCTCTTGGAAAAGGGAGCCGATCCAAACGCGAAGGACACCTATGGATACACAGCCCTGATGATGGCAGTCGGCGCCGACCGGCCGAGCAGGGAGATTTTACGCCTGTTGCTCGACAAGGGCGCGGACGTGAACGCTCGCGATGAAGAGGGGCGATCGGTGCTCGATTGGGCCTTGTTGCAGGGAAAGAGCGACATCTCACGCATGCTGCGCGATGCTGGAGCCAAGGAAGGCGTCAAGCCCAACCGGCCGGCGCCGCGAACCGGGCCTCCGCAATCCCCGCGTGATGCGATGGCGAAGGCAGTCGCACTCTTGCAGCCGATTGGACCCGCGTTCTTCAAGAAGACCGGCTGCATCTCCTGCCACAACCAATCGCTTCCGGCAATGGCTGTCAAGCTGGCCCGCGACAAAGGCGTTCCGGTGGACGCAGCTGTGGCCGAGCATCCCACCAAAGCCAGCATGGCGATGTGGTCTCCCTCACGCGAGAACCTCCAACTGGGCATCGGCTCGGTGCCCGGGTTCGTGGCCAATGTTTCTTATGGCTTGGTCGCAATGGCGCAAGAGGGCGCGCCGTCCACGGCCCTTACGGATGCGGCGGCACTTTGTCTGGCCCGCTATCAGGCACCGGACGGAAGTTGGGGAATCAGCGATCTGAGGCCGCCGCTGGGAATCAGCCGGATCAAGTTTACGGCCCTGGTGATTCGCGGCGCGGGAGCATACATGCCTCCTGGCCGGAGTCAGGAGTGGAAGAGCAGAGTTCGGCGGGCCATGGCTTATCTGCGCAAAGCGGAATCGCGCGGGACGCAGGATGAGGCATTTCGCATCCTTGGCTTGCAGTGGGCCGGAGCCCCGAGCGGGGAACTGACCAGGCTGGGAACGCTGCTTCTGGCCAAGCAGAAGCCCGACGGCGGATGGGCACAGATCGACGCGATGGCAAGCGACGCCTACGCCACCGGCCAGGCCATGTACGCCCTGCAAGCGGGGAGCGGCGTCGCGGCAACGAGTGATGCCTACCGCAAGGGGGTTCGTTATTTGCTCTCCACCCAGCTCGATGACGGGTCGTGGTTCATTGCCCGGCGCAGCTTCGGGTTTCAACCCTACTTCGAGACCGGCTTCCCGCACGGGCGCAACCAATTCATTTCGGCGGCGGCTACATCGTGGGCCGTAATGGCGTTAAGTTCCGCCGCGGAAGGCGCCTGGAAGTCTGACTAGAGCAATCGCCCATTCACACCGGCATTATGCCTTGCGCTGTTATACTGTGGGTGAACTGCCGCCGCGGAATGGCTCCGGGGGAGTGGTGGAATGGCAGACACAGCAGACTCAAAATCTGCCGGCCTCACCGGCCGTGAGGGTTCAAGTCCCTCCTCCCCCACCAAAGAAAATAGGCAGCCTGCCAAAGAGCTCAGGTTCCCGGGCTCAGTCTAAAGAATTCCCCTTAGAAGCCCGATAGAAGCGGGTGGTGACTCCCGCCCAAACGCTACCGGTGCTTGCCGAGGCCGCTGACGTGCTCAGCGACCAGTTACAGGTCATGCTGCGCCGCCTGGCGGTGCTGACGCGGCCGGAATCCGACCGGTTGGAAGCGCGGTTTCTGGCGCGGCTGGAGAAATTGAACTTTGATGTGCGGCAGCGGAGAGCGCTGGCGACGCTCACCTTAGGGGCCGCAGCGCGATTTCTGGCGCGGGGGTGTCCGCCGGGGGACTTTCTGGAAGAGGTGGAGTACAACGGAAGGCGGCTGGCGAAGCTGAATCTTTCGCCGAGCGCGATTGTGGTGGCTTTGGCCGAATACGATCAGTTGCTGGTCCCGGTACTGAAGAAGCTAATACCGGCCGAGGTCGGGAATTTCCAGTGGGTGCGTGAGCAGCTGCAGTTCTGCGTAATGCTGACGCTGAACAACGCCTACTACCAGGTGCGGGAAACGGAAACGCAGGCGTTTTACGAGATGTTCTGGGGGGAGTTGGAAGCGAAGAACCTGGACGATTTGATGGAGCGGTTTCTCGCGATCCTGGCGCGGTTTTGCCGGGCCGATGAAGCCCATCTGTATCTGTGGGAGACGGCGCAGGTAGGTTTTGTGCGGCGGGCGAGTTTTGGGGGATCGGGAGAGATCCTGGCCTCGCACAGCGCTGCCAAGGCGGCGAAGTTGAGAAAGCAGCTTCGGCAACCGGCGTGCTTTGCGCCCGGCGACGGCCCAGGGGTGGGTTTGGACGAACGTTGGGGTAGTCAATACGCGACATGCTGGTCTGTTCCGCTGATCTCGAATGAGCAAGTGGCCGGGGTGTTGCAGTTTGGTTTTCTGCGGCATTATGACTGGCTGCCGCGCGAACAGGAATTGCTCACGGCCGCGGCAGAGCGATGCATCAAGGCGGCCGAGAAGGCGCGGCTGGTGGAGGATCTTGCCGAGCAGCAAGCGCAGATCATGCGGCTGGCCGAGCGAATGATCCATGTCGAGGAGTCTGAGCGGCGGCGGATCAGCCGGGAATTGCACGACCAGGCCGGGCAGGACTTGCTGTGCATCCGTCTACAGATGGAAATGATCGAGCGGGATCTGCCGGAGGAGGAACGCCAGTGGAAGTCACGGCTGGGAGATATACGGGACCTGACGGAGCGTACGATCGTGGAGATCCGGCGGCTGATCGCGGCGCTGTCGCCGGCGGTGTTGGAGCAACTGGGTTTGGCGGCAGCCATCCGGCAACTGACGACGAGGTTCCGGCAGCGGCATACAAGTAAGGTAAAACTGCAGGTGGGGCGGTTGGGCGGGCTACCCAAGAACCTGGAAGTGATTGCATATAGATTAGTTCAGGAGTGCCTGAACAACATTGCGAAACATTCATTTTGTTCAAACGTAAACATTTCCGTAAGTACAGCCGATGGAATACTGCGATTGTACGTGGAAGACGACGGTGTCGGGTTCAACCTGGAGGACGCGCTGAAGAAACCGGATTCGTTCGGGTTGGCGGGGATCCGGGAGCGGGTGGCTCTGCTAGGCGGGGAATGTTCGATCCAGAGCAGGGTAAAGGAAGCAGCCAAAGCGAGCAATCGCCGAGGCCAGGCAAAAGGGAACAGGACGCGGAAGGTTCCGCGAGGAGCCGGGCTGGACGCCGCATCGGGCACACGAATCTGGGTAGAACTGCCACTGTCCCGGACAGGCTGGGCTGGCAGCGGACACGAGAGAGTACGGGGACTGGTCCCGGCGGGAAATCAAGGCTAGCCTGACGGCTAGGAGTACGGAAGGTAATATGGCAAAGATTCGTATCTTATTGGCTGACGACCACACGTTATTCCGGCAGGGGGTCCGCACGCTGATCTCGGCCGAGACCGACATGGAAGTGGTGGCTGAGGCGCCCAATGGCAGCGACGCAGTGGATCGCGCCAACGAAACTCGTCCGGATGTAGTGCTGATGGACATCGGGATGACAGGGTTGAGCAGTTTTGAGGCAACGCGGCAGATCAAGAAAAACCGGCCGGAGACCAAGGTACTGTTCCTCACCATGTACGACGATGAAGACTATCTGGTGGAAGGGATGGAAGTGGGGGCCAGCGGGTACGTGTTGAAGGACAGTCCGTCTCCGCAGTTAGTGGCGGCGGTTCGGGATGCGTTCCGGGGGGGAAGCTATCTGAGCCCGCGCATGTTGTCGCAACTAGTGGATGATTTCCGGAGCCGGATCAAGTCGGCCAACCGGTTGCCTCGTTTTGCCACGCTGACCTCACGGGAACGCGAGGTTTTGAAGATGCTGGCAGAGGGCGACTCAGTCAAAGAGATCGCGTGCACATTGAATCTGAGCGTCAAGACGGTCGAGGCGCACAAGTTCAACCTGATGCGGAAGCTGGACATTCACAACAAGGCGCAACTGGTGCAGTACGCAATCCAGAAGAAGATCATCAAGATCCCCAATCTGGCATAGAAGAGTTCTTTGCAGGACGTCCGATAACCAATCGGGGGATTGCAAGCAGGCCGGCCGCGGTGCGAAAGTACCCCGCCGGCCTCTCTTTTTTTGGAACGAGGCCGGGCGGGTGGCGGGAGGGCGATTCCGCGCTACAATTCCTGGGTAGAGCCTATGAACCGCCGAAACTTTCTCGCCGCCGCCGCGCTGCCCGCGGCTTTGCCAACCGGATTCGCCGCACCGGGACCTGAAAAACTACCTGTGAAGAAGGCGGTCCTGCTTTCGATGCTGCCGCGCGAGTTGAGTTTGCAGGAAAGGTTTGAGATGGCGGTGGCGGTAGGTTTTTCAGAAGTGGAGTGCCCGCAGACGGATGATGCCAAGGTTGCCGAGGAGATCAAGAAGGCGGCCGATGGGGCGCGAATCCGGATTCATTCTGTGATGAACGGGGACCACTGGCGTTATCCGCTATCTTCGGCGGACCCGGCGGTGGTGGAGCGGAGCATGAAGGCGATGCGGACGAGTCTGGAGAACGCGCACCTTTGGGGAGCGGATACGGTTCTGCTGGTTCCGGCCGTTGTGAACGCAGACACGAGTTATCAGGACGCCTGGCGGCGGTCTCAGAAGCAGATCCGCGAATTGATTCCTTTGGCGGAGAAGCTGAAAGTGGTGATCGCGGTGGAAGAGGTCTGGAACAAGTTTCTGCTGAGCCCGCTGGAATTCGCGCGATACGTGGACGATTTCCAGAGTCCGTGGATCAAGGCGTATTTCGACGTAGGCAACGTGGTGCTGTGGGGCTATCCGCAGGATTGGATCCGCACGCTGGGCAAGCGGATCGTGAAGCTGCATTTCAAGGACTTTCGATTCAGGGTGAATCCGGAAACGCGCAAGCGAGAGGCGGAGTTTGTGAATCTGAGAGACGGCGAGATCGACTGGAAGGCAGTGCATGCGGCGTTGGGCGAGATAGGCTATCAGGGTTCGGCGACGGTGGAGTTATCGGGGGGCGGGCGTGAGTATCTGGCCGATGTAAGCCGGCGCGTGGATATGATTCTTGCAGGCACATAAATGAAAAAATTTCTGATTGGACTGGTGGCCGGATTTCTGCTGGCGGGCATGGCGGCGGTGATCACGGTGTTTGCGGTGGCGCGGATCGCGGACCGGAAGCCGGCGATCCCTGCCTCGGCGGCCTTGGTGTTTCGACTGGAAGGGGGGGTGCCGGAGCTTGCGCCGGTGGAGATTCCCATCCCGATGCTGGAATCGCAAGCGCCGGTAACGGTGCTGGACAGTTGGGATCTATTGCGGAAGGCGGGGACGGATGCGAGGGTGAAAGCGGTGGTGTTCCAGCCGCGCTCGGTGAGTGCGGGGTGGGCCAAGCTGGATCAGATCCGGTCCAGCCTGCTGCAGTTCAAGCGATCCGGCAAGCCGCTGTACGCATTTCTGCACAACCCGGGGGCTCGCGAATACTATCTGGCGACCGCGGCCGACAAGATTTTCCTGACGCGGGAGGATCTGCTGGATCTGAAGGGGCTGCGGGCGGAGGCCACTTTCTATCGCCGCACGCTGGACAAGATCGGAGTGCAAATGGAGGTGGAGTACGCCGGCAAATATAAGAATGCGGCTGACTCATTCGTGCGCACGTCGCTGACGCCGGAGTCCAGGGAAGTACTGAACTCGATACTGGATCAGATTTACGGGCATCTGGTGGAGACAGTGGCGCAGTCGCGCAAGAAGACACCGGAACAGGTTCGGGCGCTGATCGACGAGGGCCCGTTTCTGGCAGAGCAAGCCAAGACCAAGGGTCTTGTGGACGGGCTTGTCTACCCGGACGAAATGATGAACGATTTAAAATCACGGCTCAAGGTAAAGGAACTGGCCACGCTTTCGCATCGCGACTACCTGAAGATTCCGGCGCTGAGCCTGGGATTAGATGGTAAGGAACGCATCGCGATTGTGATAGGAGAGGGTGCGATCACGCGCGGCGGCGGGGGCGACGGTTTTGGCGACGAAGAGGGCATCCAATCCGGACCGTTCATACAGATGCTTCGCAAGGTGGCCGATGACGCGACCATACGAGGGGTCATCCTGCGGATCAACTCACCGGGCGGGGACGCCATTGCCTCCGACGACATTCTGCACGAGGTGCGGCGGTTGTCGAAGAAGAAGCCGCTGGTGATTTCGATGTCTGATCTGGCGGCATCGGGCGGCTATTTTATTTCGATGAGCGGCGATCCGATTGTTGCCTATCCCAATACGTTCACCGGCTCGATCGGCGTGATCTACGGGAAGGTGAATCTTGCCGGGTTGTATGAAAAGCTGGGGTTCAACATAGAGATTCTGACGCGAGGGCGCAACGCGGACATAGACACAGCATCACGGCCGCTCTCCGTTGCGGGGCGGAAGAAACTGCGCGAGGGAATCGACTTTGTGTACCGGAGTTTTCTGGAGCGGGTGGCCGAAGGGCGGCGGCGCAAGGTGGAGGAAGTGGAGCCGCTGGCGCAGGGGCGGGTGTGGCTCGGGGCGCAGGCGAAGGGCAACGGGCTTGTGGATGAGTTGGGCGGGTTGGACCGCGCCATTGAGATGATCCGCAAGAAGGCCGGCATCAAGGCGGATGAGAAGATCCGGCTGGTGCGCTACCCGGCCAAGAAGAGCCTGTTTGAACTGCTGTTCAACGATTCAGACGAACCGAGCCTGGAGGCGCTGGCGGAGTCTGCACGGCGGTCCGCGGTGCGCGTGAAACTGGGCGAGCTTGCCCGGCAGGTTGGGCTTGACCCCGCGCAAATTCCTCTGCTGCCCATGCAGGGGATCCTGCGGGTGGCCCCGTACACGATTGAAGTTCACTGAGCTCTCTCGGAAACAGCGTTATCGACGGTATGATGATTGCTGAATGATAAAACCTAGTAGTGCGCCCTTTACGCTGGTACTGCTGTTACTTGCTGCCCAGACGGTTTGGTCCGCCGATCTAATTCTGCACAACGGAAAAGTCGTGACTGTCGACGCCGGGTTTTCGACGGCCGAGGCGGTTGCGATTACGGGTAATCGCATCACGGCGGTGGGGTCGAGCCGCGACGTGCTCGCAGCGCACCGCACGGCTGGGGTGAAACTGATAGATCTAAGCGGGCGCACGGTGCTGCCGGGATTGATCGACAGTCACGTACATCCACTCGGGGCGGGCTTGAGCGAGCTGCGGGGCAAACTTCCGCCGCTCGACTCATTTGCCGCGGTGCAGGCGTTCCTCCGGGATAAGGCTTCCACGACGCCCGCCGGGCAATGGATTGTCGTCCCACGCACGTTTCCGACGCGGCTGAAGGAGATGCGCATGCCGACGCGCGAGGTGCTGGACGTGGTGGATACGCATCCGGTGATGTTCGACGCGAGCTATGTCTGGATTGTGAACTCGCGCGGGCTGCGCGAGAGCGGGATCACGCGGGACACTCCCAATCCGGCGGGCGGGGAGATCGTGCGGGATGCGAAGGGTGAACCGAACGGGATTTTGCGCAACGCGGGCAGGCTGCTGAAGGGACTCAACCGGGCCGAGAACTTCACGCACGCGGAGAAGCTGCTGGCGCTCGAGCAGATGCTGGGCCGGTATGTGGACGCGGGACTTACCACGATCAGTGACCGCGCCGTGACCGCGGAAGATATCGAGCTCTATGATACGCTGCTGGCGCAGGGGAAATTGCCGCTGAGGGCGGTGCTCACCTGGCGGCTGGATGCATCGGGTCCGGTGGACGATGTGGTGGCGCGGTTGAAGTCTGCTCCGTACCGTGCGGGGAAGGGCGTAGATCCGGCGTGGCTCAAGTTCGGGGCGTTTAAGGTGACGCTGGATGGCGGCATGACGATTGGAACGGCCTACCAGCGAATCCCGTACGGCGAGTTCGGCAAGCAGTTGTACGGGATGACCAACCCGGATTTTCGGGGGCAGATTTTTCTTTCGCCCGCCAAGCTATTCGCGATTATGGAGACGGCGCGCGGGCTCGGCTGGCCACTGACGGCGCATGCACAAGGCGGCGGGGCGATCGACGCGCTGCTGGACTGCTTTGAAGCGCTGAACAAGACGCGGCCGATTGCGCCGACCCGGTCGCACCTGATGCATGCCAGTTTTCAGTCGCCGGAAGCCATTGACCGGCTGGCGAAGCTGGGGCTTCCGGCCGATGTGCAGCCGGCGTGGCTGTACAAGGACGGACCGGCGTTGTCGAAGGTTTTTCCAAACGGCGGGATGCGCTATTTCTTTCCGCTGCGGACCTATCGCTCCAAGGGCGTTGTGCTGGCAGGCGGGAGCGACCACATGATCGGGCATGATCGCAACTCGGCCACCAACCCGTACAATCCGTTTTTGGGGATTTGGACGGCGGTCACGCGCAAGATGACCAACGGAGCGGTGCTGCACGCGGAGGAGCGGATTTCGCGGGCGGACGCGATTCGGATGTACACCTTGTGGGGCGCCTACATGCAGCATGCCGAAACTGAGCGGGGGTCGATTGAGAAGGGCAAGCTGGCGGATCTTGTGGTGCTGGATCGAGACATCCTTACGGTTGCGGAGGATGAAATTCGCAATCTCCAACCTGTCACGGTGATCCTGGATGGCAGGATCGTGCGCGGCGGAAGCGCGGCCAAAGCGGCCGGGTGGAATGAGGTCCAACCGATTCTGCAGGCGCGTTGCGTGGGGTGCCACCAGAAGGGCGAGATCGCGCCAATGGCGTTCACCACTTATCAGGAGGTGCGTCCGTGGGCGAAGGCGATTCGGACGGCAGTGGCCAGCCGTACGATGCCTCCGTGGCACGCGGTTGCGGGCTCGCACCGGTTTCGGAATGACCGGTCGCTTTCGGCGGCTGAATCGGCGGCGTTGGTTGGCTGGGCGGATGCAGGCGCGCCGGGTCCCGCGGGAGAGGCCGCCACACCGGCGACCGTGGTGCAGAGGTCAGATTGGAAGCTGGGGCAGCCGGACCGCGTCGTGCAAGTCCCTGGCTACCAGGTGAGCTCGTCCGGTCAACTTCCCTACACGTTTCTGATTGTGCCGTTGCGTTTTGAGAAGGACACCTGGATTCGCGCGGCCGAATTCAAGATTGACCAGCGGGCGACGGTCCATCATATGAACGCGTTCATACGTCCGCCGAACTCGAGCTACCTGGCGGGCTTCCCGGTGGGGGAGTTGTTTGTGCCGACGGTGGCGGAGCGCGGCAAACGGCGGGATGGCGAACGCGTCTTTGAGCGGCGGCAACTGTTGCTCGGCTATGAGCCAGGGTATGAGCCGATGCCCTGGCTGGAGAACGGGGCAAAGCTGATTCCGGCAGGTTCCGATCTTGTTTTGGAAATGCATTTCAATCCCAACGGCAAGCCCGCGGTGGATCACTCCGAGGTTGCGCTTTACTTTGCGCGACAGACGCCGGAACGGCGGGTGATCGCGATCGACACGCTGCGCGATCTGGATTTGCAGATTCCGCCGCACGAGGCCAAGTACGTCTCGACTGCCGCGATGACGCTGGCCCGTCCAGCGGAGTTGTTGTCCGTGCAGCCTCACATGCACGTGCGCGGGGCGAGCATGGAGGTGACGGCCACGCTTCCCGGGGGCAAACTGATGGAGTTGATTCGCGTTCCGAAATACGACTTCAACTGGCAAACCACGTACGTGTACCGGGATCCGATTCCTTTGCCGGCCGGTACGCGGCTGGAGTCAGTGGCGGGATTCAACAACTCTGTGAACAACCGGCACAACCCGAATCCGGAGGCAACGGTTCGCTGGGGCGACCAGACAACGGAGGAGATGCACATTGCGTTTCTGGAACTGGTGCTGGAGGCGAAGGCTGATCCGGATACGCTGTTTCAAGCGCAGCCGAAGATGGTTGGCGCGCCGCCGCGATGAAACTCAAAAACCAGCGGGACTCTCCCAGCGGCCGGACTCAGCGGAGCGGAACAGGGCCTCGATGGTCTGCATGTTTCCCAGCGAGTTTTCGAGGGGCACGGCGAGGGCGGTTTCACCGCGCACGGCGCGGGAGAAGGCGTCTCCCTGGAGTACATACTGATCCACTGTGTCGAAGGATTCGATGCGGATCTGGGATCCATCGAGGGCGCCGCCAATGTCCACGGACAATCGTGTAGGCCTGTCGGGGGGAGCGTTGAACGGAATTTCGAGCTCTACTCGTCCTTTGGTCCCGAGGATCTGGACGCGCTGGTGCGGAACTAATTGCGTGGCGCAGGTGAAGGTGCACTGGCCGGAGGGGAATTCGAGCAGCGCGGAGGTGAGGCGGTCGACCTTTGTTTCGGGGTCGCGGTCGAGCAGCCCGGTGACTCGCAGCGGCTCTGCGGCAAACAGGTATCGGGCCACGTAGACGGGATAGCAGCCGATATCCATCAAAGCGCCACCGCCAATGTCGCGCTGGTTGCGAATATTTTTGGGGTCGCGGTTGAAGTAGCTGAAATGTCCGGTGACGGCGCGGAGTTCACCGAGCTCGCCGGAGTCGACGATTTCCTTGGCGCGGATCCATTGCGGGTGGACGCGGACCATGAAGGCTTCGGCGACGCGAACATTTTTGCGATTGCGTACTTCGATCAACTGACGGACCTCGGCGGCGGAGAGGCCGATCGGTTTTTCGCACAGCACATGCTTTCCCGCTTCAGCGGCGCGGATGGACCAGGGCACGTGCATGTGATTGGGGAGAGGGTTGTAGATGACGTCGATGTCCGGGTCGGCGAGCAGTTCCTCGTAGGAACCGTAGGAGATGGGCGCGCCGAGCTGATCAGCCGCGGCGCGGGCGCGGGCCGCATCGCGGGAAGCGACTGCTCGAACTTCGCCCAGCGTGCACCGGCACAGGGCCGGGGCGGACTTGTTCATGGCGAACTTGGAGACTCCGAGAACTCCCCAACGGACTTTGTTGTGCATCGTCCAATTTTATCCGGTTGCCGGTTCAAAGCGGCAGCTTTCTTCCGAGTAACACGCGCAAAACGGAGCTGCCGTCCGCAGCGGTAGATCGCGTGTTTCATGCCAGTTTGCGGGCGCGGACGGCGCCCTTTGCGCTTTTGAGTAACACGCGCAAAACGGAGCTGCCGTCCGCAGCGGTAGATCGCGTGTTTCATGCCCGTTTGGGGGCGCGGACGGCGCCCTTTGCGCTTCTGTATTACAGTTATTGACATGAAGCCAACCCGTACCGCACCATCCATTCTCGGGACGCTGCTGGCAGCCCTTCTTCTGACGCCGGGGGCTATAGGCCAAGTGGTGGTTTTCGAGAACGTGAACGTCATTCCGATGGACCGCAACCGCGTCCTTGAGCGCCAAACCGTAGTAGTGAGAGATGGACGAATCGCCGGGATCGGACCGGCAGGGAAGATTCCAGCGCCTGACGGAGCGGTGAGGATAGAAGGCTCGGGCAAGTACATGATGCCCGGATTGGCGGAGATGCACGGCCACTTGCCGCCACCGGACTCTTCGCGGGAGCTTGTGGAACATATTCTGTTCCTTTATGTGGCGAATGGAATCACCACGGTAAGGGGGATGTTAGGGTATCCTTCGGCGCTGGAGAATCGTGAGGCTATTTCCGCGGGCCGCCTGCTGGGGCCGCGGCTGTATGTGGCGGGGCCTGGCTTTAGCGGAACTTCCGTGAAGACGGCGGAGGAAGGCCGGCAGATGGTCCGCGATCAAAAAAGAGCCGGTTACGATTTACTGAAGATCCAGGAAGGCTTGACTCCGGCTGCCTACGAAGCGATTTCCACAACAGCCAGGGAAGTGAAAATCGATTTCGCCGGCCATGTTCCGAATGATGTTGGCGTTCGTCAGGCGATCGCCTCGCGGCAGCGAAGTATCGATCACCTGGACAACTACCTGGAAGCATTGGAGGCCAACGATTCTCCCGTCCGCGGCGCTGATGCGCAAACGAGGGCGCGGGATCTGCCTTTTCATGTGGATGAAAGCAAGATCAAGGAGCTGGCGCAATTGACGCGGAAGGCAGGCGTCTGGAACATACCGACGATGGCGCTGTGGGAGGTTTTCCTGAGTGATGCCACGGGCGATGAACTTAGGAAATCGTTGCAGGAAGTACGCTACATGCCCCGCAGCACAGTGGAGCAGTGGGTACAGCGCAAGAACAAGATGGTGGAACCGGATCAGATCTTCATGGGCTTCGGAGTCGGCGGCAGAACGGGGGCCCGGGTGATCGAACTACGCAAGAAAATGCTGAAGGGGCTCCATGAAGCGGGCGCCAGGATCGCCCTTGGTACCGATTCTCCGCAAGTGTTCAGTGTGCCGGGATTCTCGATTCATCGTGAGATCCAGGCCATGGGGGCGCTTGGATTCACTTCGTTTGAGGTGCTGCAAAGCGGCACGCGAAGCGTGGCGGAATACTTCGGGACTCTGGCCGAAACGGGTACGGTTGAAACCGGCAAGCGCGCCGATTTGATCCTGCTGGAGGCCAACCCGCTGGCCAGCCTGTCAAACCTCGAGCGGCGCGCCGGCGTGATGGTTCGCGGGCGATGGATACCGGAGAGAGAGATCCAGGAGCGGCTGGAGAAACTGGCGGCCGCGGCATCTAAAATGTAGGCTGGGTCTCCACCGGAGCTTACGGAAACGAACCTAATTCAGTTTGGCGCGATAGTGCGCCAGACCCTGTTCAAACAGCGTCTTGGCCCGGGCTCGATTGCCCGACGGACCGTAATTGTTGCGCTCCTCGAGGTAGGCCCAAAGGCGGTCGAGCATGGCGATCATGAGTTCGACGTCCTGGCGGACGATGGTGGGTTTACCGCCGAACTCGACGTAGACGGCGGCGGAGTGGGCTTGGGGCTGGCCGATGACGGCGCGCGATGGAGGTCCGGAAGCGCGGGCGGCGAACCAGGAACTGGCTGTGATGGCGACCTCCTTGGTGAGAGGGCCGCCGGCGGAGGTGGCGATGACTTCGCCGTTGTGGATCAGTTCCAGTTTGTCGATGGGCATGCGGGCGGTGACTTCGGCCGAAATGCGCGCGGTGTAGGTTGAGCCTGGCGCTGGTTTCAGGATTGCA
>ORMF010709616.1_pt1 | contig 17560 bp, 13 predicted proteins | sample 1779871 | NCBI WGS metagenome assembly ORMF01 (sample SAMEA104232316, study PRJEB22302) | groundwater metagenome | biome: forest; feature: aquifer; material: groundwater | place: USA | collected 2011-08-07 | depth 5.4 m
AAGGGTATGGCTGTTCGCCATTTAAAGTGGTACGCGAGCTGGGTTCAGAACGTCGTGAGACAGTTCGGTCCCTATCTGCCGTGGGTGTTGGAGTATTGAGAGGAGCTGTCCCTAGTACGAGAGGACCGGGATGGACGTACCTCTGGTGGACCTGTTGTCGCGCCAGCGGCACAGCAGGGTAGCTATGTACGGACGGGATAACCGCTGAAAGCATCTAAGCGGGAAACCCACCTCGAAACCAGTACTCCCTTGAGAGCCGTGGAAGACGACCACGTTGATAGGCCGGGTGTGGAAGCACCGCAAGGTGTGGAGCTTACCGGTACTAATAGCTCGATCGGCTTGATCGCTCTCATTAATGCAATGCTCATCATTCCCCTCACGCGGCTGTTCCGCGCAGAAATGCGCGGGCCGCTCCGGGAGGGCGGCCGGTTCATGCGAAGCATGACTTCGTCATGACCGCCGGCCCGCAGTCGCGGGCTATGATGGGCGGTGAGAATTCGCCTGTGGAATGCGGCAAGAAAAGCCGGGCCAGTTTGCTTCACCCTTTTGCCGACCTGGTGATTATTGCGGGGTGGCTGCACCCGATCCCATTCCGAACTCGGCCGTGAAACGCCCCAGCGCCGATGGTACTTCGTCTTAAGACGCGGGAGAGTAGGTCATTGCCAGGTCTGCCAAAGGGTGAAGTGACGCATCGAGAGCCCTTCCTCAATATGTCTCAATACGCACCGCCCAGGCTCCGGCTTGGGCGGTGTTGTCGTTGTGCGCCAGGCATAGCGCGTGGTGCGTGAGCACCGTTTGGTCGGGGTGGTAGCCAATCGCGTTACCCAGATCGAGCTGTCGCCGAAAATTGGTCAAGCGCGATTGGCTTATCGTGGCCGGGCTGAATTGCTACCGACGACAGCTCACGGCGGATTGCGTTCCTGACCCAATTTGGCGAGAAGGGTCTTAAAGCGAGCCGCCTGCGCTGCCATGCCTTGCTCCTCGGTCAAAGCAACCAACCGTCTGCAAGTGATAATTGCCTCTTCATCTTGACCAGTCTTACTCAAGATCCCGACTAGAAGCAGTCCGCAAGCGGTGGCTGATGGGATCGCTTGAATGCTTTCGCCGAGCTCGACCGCTTCACGGAGTAGAAATGCAGGTCTCTCGAAGTCACCTGGATTGTTCGCAATGAAGGCCTGCGCGAGCGCACGGGTTGCTGCAATTTCGACGCCGCGATGGCCATGGGCCTTAGCGGTTGACCGCGCTTCACTGGCCAGTCGAATCGCCTCCCGATGATTGCCTTCTGCAATACGAATAGCTGCCAGCGCAGCGGCGAGGGCGCTGTGGGCGACATTGTGGCCAAGCTTCACCGCCACCTCCAAGCCCACCAGAGCGACGTCGCTAGCGCGAGGTATATTACGCACCGCCACCAGCGCGGTGCCAAGACTAGCGGATATGACTGGTAAGAAAAGATTCACCCCGTGCTTGCGGCAAAGTTCGTAACCGTTCTCGAGGGCGTTTATAGTCGGATCCAGCTTCCCTTGGCTGCCCCAAACCATTCCCCTGCAGTACGACAGAGCCACTTGATCGTAAGTCCGCCCGGTCCGGTTCGCCAATTCCTCCAGGCGGGATAGCTCTCGGTCTGCGGCCGGAAATAGCCCCATGGCCGCGTAAGCATTTGCCTGCATCATGATACAGAGGACGAGGGTCGTACCTGTCGTACCGAACTGCTCCGTCTCACGACCTTGCGCCAGCCATACGATTGCCGGAGTAAGCGTTTCGATCGCGCTTCCATACCCCCCGTTGACGTAATGCGCCTGCCCCAGAGCAAAGCGGGCCAGGACCTCGCTCGACTGGATCCGCAGCGCCTGCGCCAGGCCAACCGCCGCCTCGCCTGCGCGGATGGCATCAATCGCCGAACTCGAGAAATTGAGGGCCCATGTCCGGTGAATTAAAGCGAGCAACCTTCTCGGCATGTCGCCGATCCGCTCGGCGAGCTCGATCGATTTCGTCAAATGATGCAACCACCGCTGAAAATCTGACGTGCCACCAGCAGCAACACGCAACACCAACCTCACATCGATGGAAGCCTGGATATTTTCTACCGTTTGAGGCAACATCTCGAGATGTTTGACTGCCTGTTCGCAAAATTCCGATGCCGCGCTGTAGGCTGAGCCGAGTAGAGCCTGCTCCGCGGCGATTCGACAGTATCTTGCGGCATCGGCATGAAGGCTGGCCAAGGCCGCGTGATAGGCCAGGAAGCCGATCCAATCCACAATTCGGTTGTCGAAAAGTGCCTCAGCCGCTCGTAGCGTTTTGGCGTGCAAGACAATCCTTACGCTACTGAGCGTCATTCCGTAGGCCACTTGACGAAAAAAATCGTGCCGAAACTCGAAGACCATGCCGCCTTTTTGTTGTGAAACCGAGATGATGTGTTGCCGTTCGAGATCTTCCAACTTTGGTTGCAATTCCGCGACAGAACTGTCGCATATGCGCGCGATCAACGATAGGGGACCGGTGCGTCCTATAACGGAGGCGGCTGAAAGAACCGACCAGAGGTCCGGGGGCAAGCTGGAAATTCGGGACGAGACGAGAGCTTCCACCGTCTCAGGAATGTCGAGCGAACTCGCTGCTGCCTCTATCGAATATTTTCCGCTTTCACCTACCAAAATACCATTCCGAATGAGATACCTGACGGCTTCCTCCAAGAAGAAGGGCAAGCCTCCGGTCAATTCGCTCAACTTTTGTTTGACAGCGTCCAGCGAAGCATGGGTGCCAAGCAATGCCGTCAAGAAATCCTGCGTTTCAGAACCGGTCAATTCCCGTAAGGCAATCGAGCTGGCGTTTGGTAACCGTTCGAGCACCGGCGATTCGCCACCTGGTCGCGCAAGAAAGATCAAAGCTGCGGACATGGTCGGTAGCCACTTGGCGAACTCACCGAGGAGCTGTAAAGTTTCTGGGTCACACCATTGTGCATCATCGACAACAATGAAGAGGGGACGATGGCGCGCTTGAAGGTGACAAATTTCGATGAAACAGGAAGCCAAGCGCCTCTTACGATCGATGAGATCGAATGTCGCCCAGTCTGTGTCACTTACATTGAGATTGAGTAGCGCCTTCAATGCGGGCACATGGTCAGAGATGGAGTCGGTAAATTGCTGCAAGATGGCCGAAAGGCGACGTTCGACGTCAAGTGGAGTGTTGTGGTCTGTGAGGCCAAGCCATTTGCGCGCGATCGACCTGGCGATGGCGTACGGCGAATGGCGGGCCGGAAGCTCGCTCTCGGCAATCCAGATTGTGCAGTTGTCTACAAGGCCCGAACTCAACGCGTCGTGAATGAAGCGTGATTTTCCGGTTCCGGCATCGCCTGTGATGCACAGGAGCCCTCCTGTGCCTTGCTTGGCTTGCTCGATGAAGGACTTGAGCAGGGCACGCTCCGGTGAGCGGCCGCAATAAGGTGTGAATCCCAATGATGCCCGAGCATTCCAGCGGGAGCGATGCTCAACGTCGAGTAGCTCCCAGGTTTCGACCGGGCGGTCGAAACCCTTGAAGGTGAACTTGCCACGAGGTTGTACTTCGGCGGCACCAGCGACGGCCCGGTAAACGTCTTCCGACAAGAGGATCGTATTGGGTTCCGCCGCCTGCTCTAGACGGCTGGCCAAGTGCACGGTAGCCCCGATCAAAGAGTTGCCGGCCTCGCCAGGAGAGACAATGACTTCACCCGTGTGGATTCCAATGCGGACAGGAAGGTTCAGCGGGGACCCAGTCTTAGCGGACTGTCGAATGGCGAGCGCAGCCCGGCAAGCGGCCAGCGGATGGTCGTCGAGACTATCCAACGCCCCAAAACCGGAAAGAATGCCGTCACCTCTCACTTCGATGACAGTGCCGCCATGTTCGCGTACTGCAGCAGCCATGGCGTTGATCAGCGGTCTTATGCGCAGCATGGCTGACTCAGCGTCTAATGCGCTGATTGCTTGCGTCGACCCCTTTAGGTCTGCGAACAGGACAGTGGCAACCTTACGGGATGTTGGGCCAATGGCGTGAGCTGACACTTCGGGCTGCAGTTGAGCGCCGCATTCGCTACAAAACTTAGCTCCTTGCGGGCTGGACGAGCCGCAGCGTGAACAGTGCGTTTCCTGTCGTTCAGACATCTTGTGGCTGTGGCGTTGGCTCGCAAAGAGTTATGCGCATACCATCCGGTAGGAGCCAGAGCAGTCTACGGCCAAAATGGTCAAGAGGTAGAGTCAGAACTTGGAGGAAGCGGAGCGGGGAGATGTTTCCAACCAGCGTGCCAGCGAGTGCTTGGTTGCGGGCGAAATCTGCTGTTTTGGAAGGCACTGCGGTGATCGGGTTGACGCCGCCGAGCGGGCACAACCACCACCGCCTCACGCGGCGGCGCGTTCTTCAACCATTGCCGCGGTATTGGCAAGCGGCAACGAGCTGGAATTACCGGGCATGCTCGACAGCGAAAAGCCGAGGCCTTGCGCCCCGCATGAGGCATGGTCCGGTCGCGCGCACGGATCGGATCTCGGCTCAATGGACGCTCCCTGTCCGGGTGTGGTAAGCCTCGGAGCGCAGCGGCGTTTTGCACATTGGGCGCGTTCTGAGGAGCGGACGGCGGATGAAAGTCGTGATCCTGGCGGGCGGCCTCGGTTCGCGCATCTCCGAGGAGACCCACCTGCGCCCCAAGCCGATGGTGGAAATTGGAGGCAAACCCATTCTCTGGCATATCATGAAGATCTATTCGGCCTTCAATCACAACGACTTCATTATATGTTGTGGCTATAGGGGCTATATGATCAAAGAATATTTTGCCAATTATTTCCTGCACACGTCCGACGTGACATTCGACATGCTCAATAACAGGATGGAGGTTCACGAGCGATACTCGGAGCCGTGGCGCGTAACCCTGGTCGACACCGGAGAGGACACGCTGACGGCTGGCCGATTGAAGCGGGTGCACAAATACGTCCGCGATGAGGAGGCGTTTTTCTTCACTTACGGTGATGGCGTGGCCGACCTCGACATGGACCAGCAGTTGGCCTTCCATCGCGAGCACCGCAAGCTTGCAACGCTGACCTCGGTGCTTGCTCCGGGCCGTTATGGCGCACTGGAAGTTCGCGCCGATGAAGTGACAGCCTTCGTCGAGAAGCCGCGTGGCGACGGCGCGCGGATCAATGGCGGCTTCTTTGTTCTGTCGCCCAAGGTGATCGAGTATATCGGGGGCGACACAGTCAGCTGGGAGAGCCATGCCTTGACGCAATTGGCCCGCAAGGGCGAGCTCATGGCCTTCAAGCACGATGGCTTCTGGCAGCCGATGGACACCCTGCGTGAAAAAACCCTGCTCGAGCAGCTTTGGGCGAGCAACAAGGCCCCTTGGCGGCGTTGGTGATCTAGTTGTGCCCTGCGCTGCCGGGGCATTGCCGGGACAGGAGCATAGTGGTGTACCGTCTCGGCGAGTTGTGCCGCGAGGCCTGGAGCTCGGGCGCGTCGGGAACTGAGACATGAGGGCAGGGCTGTCGCGAGAATTCTGGACCGGGCGCCGCGTGTTCGTGGCAGGCCCCCCCGGCTTCAAGGGCGGGTGGCTCGTCGCCGTGCTCGGCCGGCTCGGCGCTGAAGCCTCGGGTTACGCGCTTCCTCCCCATACGACGCCCAATCTCTACGGCGCTGCCCGAATTGACGAGCTCTGCCGCTCCACCTTCGGCGATGTTCGCGATCCGGATGCGCTGACAGGCGCAATGCAGGCGGCCGAGCCGGAGATCGTGTTTCACCTCGCGGCGCAGGCTCTCGTCCGCCCTTCCCTGACCAAGCCGGTCGAAACGATATCGACCAATGTCATGGGCACGACCCAGGTCCTCGAATCGGTGCGCGCGACTCCCTCGGTCAAAGCCGCCGTCATCGTCACCAGCGACAAGGTCTATGACAACATGGAATGGGCCTGGGCCTACCGAGAGAACGACCGGCTCGGCGGCAAAGAGCCCTACGGCGCCAGCAAGGCGTGCGCCGAGATCGTGGTCGAGGCCTACCGTCACTCCTTCTTTTCCGGCAAGGACCGAACCACACTCATTGCCACCGCGCGCGCCGGCAATGTCATCGGCGGCGGCGACTGGGCGCAGGACCGCATCGTTCCCGACGCCATGCGCGCCTTTTCGCAGGGACAGCCGCTGCTGGTGCGCAACCCGGCGGCCATTCGCCCCTGGCAGCACGTGCTCGAGCCCCTTTCCGGCTATCTGCGGCTCGCCCAAGCGCTCCTCGACGGCACGGCGCTGCCCGATGCACTGACCTTCAACTTCGGCCCCCAGGCTGAAGACGCCGTCCGGGTCTCGGCCATTTCCGATCAGGTCGCCGCCCGCTGGGGCAATGGCGCGTCGTGGCAGCAGGACGCCGGCTATCAACCTTACGAAGCCCATCTGCTCGAGCTCGACAGCGCGAAGGCGCGAGCTTGCCTCGGCTGGGCGCCGCGCTGGCGATTGCAGGACGCCCTCAACCACACCGTCGATTGGTACAAGGCCTTCTATGCGGGTCGAGCCATGCAGGCCTTCAGCCTTGCACAGATCGACGAGTATCTCGATGGCTGACGCACCGATGGCGCAAGGCTGCCGCGCCTGCGGGGCCCCGCTTGCGCACGTGTTCGTCGATCTGGGCCAGTCGCCGATCTCGAACGCAATGCGCGACCCCCGCGAAGCTCACAAACCCGAGCCGTTCTATCCGCTCAGAACCTTCGTGTGCGAACGTTGCAAGCTGGTGCAGATCGAGGACGTGCAGCCGGCCGAGCAGCACTTCCACGGCGCCTACACCTATTTCTCCTCCTACTCGCAGTCGTGGCTCGAGCACGCCAAGCGCTATGCCGACATGATGATCGCCCGCTTTCGGCTCGGCGCCGCCTCGCGCGTCGTCGAGGTGGCGAGCAACGACGGCTACCTGCTGCAGTATTTCAAGGCGCGCGGAATTCCGGTGCTCGGCATCGACCCCGCGGCGAACTGCGCCGAGGTCGCCGAGCGGGAGCGGGGAATTCCGACGCTGGTGCGCTTCTTCGGCAGGCAGACCGCCCAAGAGGTGGCGGCAAGCGGCAAGGCCGATGTCATCGCCGGCAACAACGTGCTCGCGCATGTGCCCGACATCAATGACTTCGTCGGCGGCTTGAGCCTTCTGCTCGACGAGACCGGGGTCATTACGCTCGAGTTCCCGCATCTGCTGCAGCTCATCGAAAGCAGCTACTTCGACACCATCTACCACGAGCACTATTCCTACCTCTCGCTGCTCGCCGTCGAGCGCCTAATGGCAAGGCACGGTCTCGCCGTTTTCGATCTCGAGGAGCTTGCGACCCACGGCGGGAGCCTGCGTCTGTTCGTGGGCCACACCGCCGGCGCGCCGGCTGCTTCCGAAAGGCTGCTCGAGTTTCGTGCGCGGGAGGCGGCGGCCGGCCTCGACGATCTTGCGACGTACCGCACCTTTGCCGCCAAGGTGCGCCGAGCCAAGCGAGAGCTGCTCGGCTGCCTCATCAAGCTCAAGAACGAGGGGGCGAGCATCGTTGCCTACGGCGCCGCCGCCAAAGGCAATACGCTTCTGAACTACTGCGGCATCCGGGCCGACTTTCTCGACTACGCTGTCGATGCGAACCCGCACAAGCAGGGCCTGCTCCTGCCCGGCACGGCGATCCCCGTCTACCCGCCGGAACGGATTTATGAGACCAAGCCGGACTATGTTCTGATCCTGCCCTGGAACCTCAAGGATGAGATCATGGCGCTGCGGGCGGACATCCGCGCCTGGGGCGGGCGCTTCATCATTCCGCTGCCCGCACCGCAAATCGTCCCGTAATTCTGCGCGCTTTTTCTGCGAAGCGCACAAGCTATTCGCAGCCAAGGTGTGCGGCCATTGACAGCCCGTTGCCGATCCGGGCATACGGGACTCCGTGGAGTTGCAGGTGCCGAGCGGCAACGAAATTGAGCACAAGCCAGGGGGCTCGTGGCGACGATGACCAAGTCTAGCCCTACCAGCATCTCCGTCTATGAGCAGGATTTCCAGCTCAAGGTGCAAGGCAAGAAGGGTATCCTTCATCCGTCGGAGGACCTGATCCGCCTCGTCGCCCGCGGTCGCATCGCGGCGACTGGTCCCGGGCAGGCGGCGCTCGACTTCGGCGTCGGCGACGGCCGGCACGTCGAATACCTGATGTCACTGGGCTACCGCGTCACGGGCACCGACGTTGCGCCGTCGTCCTTGGAAGTGACCCGCAGGCTGTTCAAGGACAGCGACAAGTTTCGCGGCATATTGCTCGAGAACTCCCCGGAGCTGCCCCTTGCCGATGGCGAATTCTCGCTGGTCCTGGCGTGGGAGGTTCTGCATTGGCTGGGATCGCCCGAGCTCTGGCTCAAAGGCATGCGAGAGCTCCAGCGCGTGCTGGCACCGGGCGGGGCGATGCTTCTAACAATGCCGACGGAAAAACACTACCTCAAGCGGCATTCGCTCGAGATCGGAAAGAGTACGTATTTCTGCAAGACGCCGAGCCGAATGGACTGCATCTTTTATTCGCCGAATTTGTTCACGTTGAAGCATCTGTTCGAGAATGATCTGGGCCTGACAGTCCAGCAAATTCTTCGTTACGAATACGGCAGCACCGCTACGGAGGCCTCATTGGACGAGGGCATGTCTTTCTACGGCTTTTGCTTGAAGCCATCGCACTGAGCGCTGCAGGCTCATGCCATGAGGGTCGTGACGGATTACGAGCTCGCAAAAGCGCCGGCGAGCCGCGGCGAGCCGATCCTTTACAGTCACTTTCCAGGCAAAATGCATGAGAGGACGCAACACGGCGGCCGCGAAGAGCACGTAATCGGCCGCCGGTATCGCGGACTGTTCGACGACAACGACGGCTCCTATGTCACGGTGACGATGGCCGGCAGCGGCGGGGCCACGCTGATCGACCGCGACTGCTACGGCGCGATCCCGGTATTCTACTCGACGCGCCGTCCGCTGATTTCCACCGACATGCGGTTGATCGTCGAAATCGATCGGCCTGAGCTCGACTCCCAGGCGCTCGCCGAATATCTCTCGGCCGCCTATCTGACCGGCGGAAAAACCATCTATGAGGGCGTGCGGTCTCTGATGCCCGGCGAGACGATCGTTTGCGACGGAACGATCCTGAAAACGAGGGCAAAGAGGATCTTCCCTGACGTCGGAGAGAGAGATGAGGAGGAGGCATCGCGCCTGCTCGAGGCCGCGCTCGACAACTCCATCGCCGACCTGGCTGCCCGCTATCCCGGCGCGCTCCTGCTCAACCTGTCGGGGGGCACGGATTCGACGCTGCTCCTGGCCAAGTTGAGAGAGACGGACCTGCGACGGGAGATAGCGACGACCACCTATTTCCACGACGATTGGCGGGACGATCTCGACGATTGGAAATATGCCGCGCGTGCGTCGGAAAAATTCGGCTCGCAGCACAGCCTCGTCAGGGTCAACAATGCAAGCGTCTGTCGCGAGCACCGGGATCTCCTGCTTCGCGCCCAGAACGTCTTCCACACCTATGCGGCCGCGTTCTATGCACAGAACAAGGTGGTCCGCGCGCTCGGCGGCGACGTGCCGATCGTCAACGGCTCCGGGCCGGACGAATCGATCATCGGCACGGAGAAGGTGGCGATCGGCGATCTGCTATCGCTGCGCGCGCTGGAGCGGGACCGATGGATCGACCACCTGATCGCCGAGATCGATTACATCAAGATTCCCGAAGCGGCTGCCATCGGGATGCTGCGCCGGCCAGGGCAACGTTTTGTGGAGACCCGGAAGGCGATCGCCGCGGAGCTGTTGGATTCTCTGGATTTTGTAGAGTTTCAGCGGCGATACCATGCGCTTACGATCCTGCAAGACCATATTCAGGAGCTGAGCGCCGTGGCGGCGGTGCTCGAGCGGCCCATCGTCTTTCCCTACCTGACCAACGACATCTTCCGGATCGTGTTCTCCACGCGCTTCGACGTCCTCAATGCGCGGGGAACCTACAAGTCGATCCTGAAGGGCCTTCTCGAGAAGGTGATGCCGAAGGATTTCGTGCATCGAAAAAAGATCGGGTTCCAGTCTCCGAGCCGTCCGTACTTCAAGAGCGCCGCCGGGTTCGGGGCCGAGCTCTCGCGCCTGCTGTCGAGGGGCGCCAGCGGCGTGCTCGACCTGAGCCGCGTCGAGCCGGAAGTCCGCAGCCGGCTGGGCGCCGACCTCGACCTGCGCGGCCGGTATGACTTTCTCGAGTGGACGGCCTATAACATTCTTCTGCTGGAGGAATGCCGGGCCGGCCATGCTTGAACAGCTCATCGTCATCGGCGCGGCGACGCCCACCATCATCCGCGTCGTCGATGACCTCAACCAGGCGGTGGATCGCAAGCTCGGCATCGTCGGCTTCCTCGACAGCGCGGCTGCGTCTTTGGGCAAAGAGTGCTTTGGGTTCCCGATTCTGGGGGACTTCGCGGCGATAGAGACCTTTCGGCCGGACCAGGTGGTCCTGATCAACACCATCGCGGGATCGGTTGCGAACCGGGTCAAGACGACCGAGCACTTTCTGGCGCGCGGCTATCGCTTCATCAACATCGTGCATCCAGGCGTCAATATCAAGTATGTCCAGATGGGGATAGGAAATCTGATTTATGAGAATGCGCTGATCCAGCCCTTCGTGACGATCGGCAATCACTGCGTGATCTCGTCGAACTCGGGAATTGCGCACGAAACGTCGATTGGCGACTACTGTTTCATCGGCCCGGCTTCGTACATTTGCGGCAAGGTGGAAATCGAGGAGAGGGTCTATATCGGGACGGGCGCCAAGGTTCTTCCCCGCCTGAGGATTGGAAGGGGGGCTCTGGTCGGCTCCGCCGCTTTGGTGACCAAGTCGGTGGAGGACGGCCAGCGGATCATCGGCATTCCTGGAAGAGCGACGTGATGTGCGGGTTTTGTCTCTCCGTCGAAGATACCGCCGTCGACATCCGTCGGCTCACCGAAAGCATCAAGCACCGAGGGCCGGACAGCACGAAGTATTTCGCCGGCCCGCGCCTGGTGTGCGGCTTCAATCGCCTGGCGATCGTGGACAGCGACAGCCGCTCCGACCAGCCGATGCTGGACGACAGCAATCGATATTTGTTGCTCTTCAACGGCGAGATCTACAACCACAACCAGCTTCGCGCGGCGCTGCAACAGCGGCACAAGGTTCACTTCACGACGCAATCGGATACCGAGGGGCTGCTGGTCGGACTAATCCACGAGGGCGCTGAATTCATTGCCAAGCTCGACGGGATTTTTGCCATCGCTTTCGTGGACCTCCAATCTCTCGAGGTGCTGCTGGCGAGGGACGTCTTTGGCGTGAAGCCGCTCTATCACTATGCGCAAGGGGACCGGCTCTACGTCAGCAGCGAAGTCCGCCCCCTGTGGGACCTGTCCAGAAGCAGCCTCGACCTTTCGAATCTCGCGCGATATCTGTCCTACGGCATCGTCGGCAACGGCGAAGCGATCGTGGCCGGCGTGAACGAGCTCGAAGCCAATACGATCAAGATATTCAGGTCTGGGCGGGCGGTCCGGACGAGCAAAATTCATGAGTTCGCTTACGACACGGTAAAGAGCGCGGATCTCGATGAGGTCGCCGAGACATTGTATGCGGCAATCGACAGCCAGCAGCCCAAAATCCCGTACGGCGTCCTGTTCAGCGGCGGGCTCGACTCCACCCTTGTCCTCGACCGCTGCCTCGCCGACACCCACCTGTTCGGCGCCTATTCCGCCGATGTCAGCCATCCGGACATGTCCGAGCGGCGCTGGCAGGAATACGTCATCGACGCCCTGCACATCCAGCACAAGTATCGCAAGATCGAGCTCGACAAGGGGCATTTCACGGTCGAGGGCATCGCGAGAATCTCCGAGGGGCTTGACTATCCGCTGTTCCATCCCAATTTCATCGGCTCGTTCCTGCTTACGCAAGCCGCGGCGGAGGACGGACTGAAGGTAATGCTTTCGGGCGAGGGGGCGGACGAGCTGTTTTTGGGCTACCGCTGGTTCTATTCTGATCCACCGCCTTCGGAGTTCTTGGAATACGTTCCACTGCAGGACCTGCAATCGGCGCTCGGGGAGGCGCCAGCGACGCCCATCGCTACCGCGGGCTTGAGCCTGCTGGAAATCTTCCAGCAGATTTATCTGCGGCGCTGGTTGCTGCGGCAGGATCTGACGGGAATGGCGAACTCCATCGAGGTGCGTGTGCCGTTTCTGGGCCTGGAGCTTGCGCGCCTGATGAATAGCCTTTCGACGAGTTTCAAGATGGGACAACAGAGTAAGTGGATTATAAAGAGATTGCTTTCGCCGAAATACCCCAAGGAGTTCGTGGAACGGAAGAAGGTCGGCTTCGATTTCCCTCTCAACGACTGGATCGGCGACGAGCACATCGATTTTCTGCGCGGCAGAAACGATTTGATTGACAGGGCGGCCTTGACTGGGATACTGAAAAAATATGAGGGATCATATATGAAGAACCGTCTCATCTTTTCGCTGGTATCGTTGGCAGTATGGCGAGACAGCGTGAGCGCCGGTTCGCAAGCATGAAACAGCGCGGGCAGCCTACAGACCGGAAATTCGAAGCGCGCAACCGCCGCATGATCGGGCGGATCGCGAAGGATCGGCGCCTCGCGCGCGCCTCCATCGACTGGATCAACACCTCTGCGCCGTTCGAGTACGCCTATCATTTCAAGTGGCTGGGAATTCCGATCATCCAGCTGCCGCCGGACATCATCGCGCTGCAGGAAATCATCTGGAAGACCAAGCCGGACCTGATCGTGGAAACGGGCGTCGCCCGCGGCGGCTCGATGATCCTCTACGCGTCGCTGCTCGAGCTGATCGGCGGCAACGGCCGGGTGGGCGGCGTCGACATCGACATCCGCGCGCCCAACCGCCGGGCGATCGAGACGCACAAGCTCGCCAAGCGCATCACCCTGATCGAGGGGTCCTCCACGGATGAGCGAACGGCACGAAAGGTCCACGCGCTCGCGCGCGGCCGCAAACGCGTGCTGGTCATCCTCGACTCCAACCACACCCACGAGCACGTGGCGCGTGAGCTCGAGCTCTATTCGCCGCTGGTGAAGAAGGGTGGCTATCTGCTCGTGTTCGACACCGTGATCGAGCGCATGCCGGCCGGCTACTTCGCCAATCGCCCCTGGGACCACGGCAACAATCCAATGACCGCGGTGCGGCAGTTCCTGCGCCGCAACGGCCGCTTCGTCGAGGATCCCGAGATGGCAAAGCTGCTGATCAGCGCCGCGCCGGGCGGGTATCTTCTGTGCGTCAGCGACACGGCGAAGGCGAAGCGCAATCCCCGCAAGCGTCGTCCCGCCCGGCAGCGCGGCGGCTAGACCTGCTGGCGCGCCAGAATTGTGCCTCGCTGGCCGAGGCGTTCTCGGACCGCAATAGGCCACGCTCGTGCCCAGATCGACGCGCGAATAGCCAAGTTGGGCCAAGTTGGGGTTGCGCATTGCCCACCGGCGCAGCATTGTTCATGCGGGCACCATGGTGGGGGCAGCTTCGAGGCGAGCAGGCTCCCGGCTCACTCGTATCGCGTAATCGGGCGACCCATGACCACATGCAAGCCGAGTGCTGCGGATCTCGGCTCGGGGCGGAGAGCTGCCTTCGCCACAGCGGCTGCCTTCGCTGCTGGCGCCGCCAGCGGAACTCGCCCTGATGAGAAGCTGCGATAGCGCCTTTGCAATCGGAGACCGGCAATGAAGGCTGGCCAGACGCACGAGGTTCTCGCACCGGGCCACGACGTCAAGATGGGCTCTGAGCGAGGCTTTGGCATTGTGTTTGCCGTCGTCTTCGCATTGATCGGGGTTTGGCCGGCGATCGCCTTGGGCTGGGTGCCGCGCTTCGACCCGGCCGCATTGCGCTGGTGGCCGCTCGCTATTGCGGCGGCTTTCCTGGTCGTTGCCCTGCTCGTCCCTTCGCTGCTTCGCCCCTTGAATTGGCTCTGGTTCAAGTTCGGCATGCTGTTGTCGAAGGTGATGTCGCCGATCGTGATGGGCCTGGTGTTCGTGCTGACCGTGGTGCCGACCGCGCTTGTCATGCGCTTGCGAGGTAGGGACCTGTTGCGCCTCAACATCGACCGGCAGACGAAGTCGTATTGGATCATGCGCGAGCCGCCTGGGCCGGCCGGGGACACGATGAGGAACCAGTATTGAGAGCCACGTGCACCGCCGCCTGGGCGGCTTGGCGATCGGCCTGTCCCGTGTTAGGCGCAATGGCTCAGGACGAGGCCAATCGAGCGAGCACCGGCGGTGTGAGGCCGGCCTGTCCACAGTACGCGCCCAAGTGCCGTGACGGCTCGAGATGGGCGAGGAAAACGCATGCTGTCGTTTGCACAAGAGCTGTGGGGGTTTCTGAGAGCCCGCAAGAAATTCTGGCTCTTGCCGATCATCATCGTGATGGGCTTGCTGGGTGGCCTCATTATCCTGAGCCAGGGCTCGGCGATTGCCCCGTTCATCTACACGATCTTCTAGCCGTGAACCCTGCAACCAGGGGCAGAATGATCGCTCCGAACCAAAGCCGCAGCCGTCACCACCGGCCCGGCATGCACCGCGAGGAAGCTCGTGCGCGTTCTCGGCATCTCCGCATTCTATCACGATAGCGCCGCGGCTCTCGTCGTCGACGGTCGCATCGTTGCGGCCGCCCAGGAGGAGCGCTTCACGCGCAAGAAGCACGACTCCGGCTTCCCCACCAATGCGGTGAAATACTGCCTGGCCGAAGGCGGCGTGAAGCTCTCCGAGCTCGACCACATCGCCTTCTACGACAAGCCGTTCCTGAAATTCGAGCGGCTGCTCGAAACCTACGTGGCGTTCGCGCCAAGGGGCTTTCGGTCCTTTAAGATGGCTGTGCCGGTGTGGCTCAAGGAGAAGCTGTTCCAGAAGGAGCTTTTGCACAAGGAGCTCGCCGCTATCGAGCCGGCCTGCAACGGGCGCGAAAAGCTGCTGTTTGCCGAGCATCACTTGAGCCACGCCGCCTCCGCCTTCTATCCCTCCCCCTTCGAGGAAGCGCTGGTGCTGACGCTGGACGGGGTCGGCGAATGGTGCACCACCTCTGCCGGGCTCGGCTCCGGAGCGGACCTCGAGATCCACCGCGAGCTGCACTTTCCCCATTCGCTCGGCCTGCTCTACTCGGCCTTCACGTATTACACCGGCTTCAAGGTCAACTCCGGCGAGTACAAGGTCATGGGGCTCGCGCCCTATGGGGAGCCCAAGTACGCGGCCCTGATCATCGACAAGCTGATGGACCTGAAGGAGGACGGCACCTTCCGCCTCGACCTCGATTACTTCGACTACTGCACCGGGCTGACCATGACCAACGACAGGTTCAGCCGCCTGTTCGGCCAGCCCGTGCGCACGCCGGAAAAGCTCCTGACCCAGTTCCACATGGACATCGCCGCCTCCGTCCAGAAGGTGACCGAGGAGGTGATGCTGCGGCTCACGCGATCGCTGGCGGCGGAGACGGGGGCCAAGAACCTGTGTCTGGCCGGCGGTGTGGCCCTGAACTGCGTGGCCAACGGCAAGGTGCTGCGCGATGGCCGGTTCCAGAAGGTTTGGATCCAGCCGGCAGCCGGGGATGCGGGGGGCGCTCTGGGAGCGGCGCTGTGCGCCTATCATTTGCAGGCCGGCAAGCCGCGGCTTGAGCGCAACGTGGCCGACAGCATGAACGGAGCCTATCTCGGCCCGAGCTTTGCTCAGGGGGACATCGAGCAGCGTCTCGAGTCCGCGGGCGCGCGTTTCGAGACGGTCTCCGCGCCCGTCATGATCGAGCGCACCGCGCGCGATCTTGCCGATGGCCGGGCGATCGGCTGGTTCCAGGGGCGCATGGAGTTCGGGCCGCGAGCCCTGGGGGGACGCTCGATCCTGGGCGATGCGCGATCGCCGAGCATGCAGAAGACCCTGAACCTGCGCGTGAAGTACCGCGAATCGTTTCGGCCGTTCGCGCCCTCGGTGCTGCGCGAGGAGGTGGGCAACTGGTTCGAGCTCGAAGAGGACTCTCCCTACATGCTGCTCGTGGCGGGTGTCGACAAGAAGCGTCGTCGCGAGATGACGGCCGAGGAGGAGGCGTTGTTCGGGATCGACAAGCTGAATACCGTGCGTTCCGAAATCCCGGCGGTGACGCACGTCGACTACTCGGCGCGCATCCAAACCGTGCATCGGGAGACCAACCCCGCCTATCACGCCTTGATCTCGGCGTTCCATGGCCTCACCGGCTGTCCGGTGATCGTGAACACCTCCTTCAACGTGCGCGGCGAGCCGATCGTGTGCACGCCGGAGGACGCCTTCCGATGCTTCATGGGCACGGACATCGAGCGCCTCGTCGTCGGCAATTGCCTGCTCGACAAAGAGGAGCAGGACATGAGCCTGAAGCGCGACTACAAGGACGCCTTCGAGCTCGACTGACGCCGTCTTTCAATGTCAACCTACGGGGGCGGCGAGTTGCGGATCCTGGAGACGTGACGGCGTCCTGACGGATGCTCGGAGTCGGTGCGCGGTGCCTGACAAGCTCAGAGACGTCGATAGCCACTTCGCATTCGGGAAGAACTGGGCTTCTTTTGCCGCATTGGTCGACGCAGCCGCGATAGAGGAGGCGCAAAGGGGGCTATCGAAGCTGATCCCAAACGAGGGGTTTCAAGGCCGCTCCTTCCTCGACATCGGCTGCGGCTCCGGCTTGCACGCGCTTGCGGCTGCGCGGCTGGGTGTCGCCCGCATCTTGGCTGTCGATATCGATCCCGACAGCGTCGGCACGACCCGGGCGCTGCTCTCCGGCCATAAGATCGGCATCCCTTGGCAGGCGGACGAGATCAGCGTTTTCGATCTTTACCCCGCCCGTCAGGGTACGTTCGACATCGTCTATTCCTGGGGCGTGCTGCATCATTCGGGCGACATGTGGGCAGCGGTCGAGACGGCCTCCGCCTTGGTAGGGCCCGGCGGGCTATTCGTCTTCGCCCTCTATCGCACGACGTCGATGGATCCGTTCTGGAAGCGCGAGAAGCGGTGGTACTCCCGAGCCTCCCCGTTCGCGCAGCGCCTGGCGCGCGGCTGCTTCATCGCGGCCTACCGCGTGGCACACGCTCGTTCCCATCAAGGCCGGTTTGGAGATTTCGTCGCAAACTACCGATCCGCGCGCGGCATGGACTTCTATCATGACGTTCACGATTGGCTCGGTGGATACCCCTACGAGACGGCCCTGGCTGCCGAGGTCGAGAGAAGGATGACGGCCCTGGGGTTCGAGGCGGAGCGTATTTTCGCCCAGCCGATGACACGTGGCCTCCTGGGCTCGGGCTGCGACGAGTACGTCTATCGTCGGCAACGGCTTGACTAGCCGCCGCCCAATTCAAACCCGCCCTCCGGATCGATCACCCCCTGCAGGCGCAGCGCCGCCGTCCGCGCCAGCCGCAAGGTTATCGCCTTGCGCCGCGCGCCGGTGAGCTTGTGCTCCGGCGCGGGCCGCACGATCTCGCCGCCGTAGCGGTCGGCGACGATGAGCCCCGTCTCCTGGGGCAGCACCTCGTGGGGGAAGCCGGGGGCCACGGCAAAGAACAGCCGGTCGCAGAACTCGC
>ORMF011348653.1_pt1 | contig 17559 bp, 13 predicted proteins | sample 1779871 | NCBI WGS metagenome assembly ORMF01 (sample SAMEA104232316, study PRJEB22302) | groundwater metagenome | biome: forest; feature: aquifer; material: groundwater | place: USA | collected 2011-08-07 | depth 5.4 m
TGCCTGTCATGTGATGCCGACATTTTTTTCGATGTAACATTGGATGGATCAAGGGGATAGGAAGTTGAGTGCGTGCCAACTGTGTCGAAATCCTGTCGTCTCGAAAAGCACCTATGCCTGTGTGCATTTGTGAACCATGCCGCGCACGAGTGGGCCAAATGGCCCTGTCAGTTGGCGCTCTGCCCCCAGCCGTTTTGAACCACGCCCCCCCTGTGGCCCTGTAAGGTAACGAATCTGGAATGCGAAGTAACGGGATATTAACCAAGATATTTTGGCGCAAGCTTCACTTTTTGGTACGTTTGACTTGTAAGCACAGAGTATTGCCGAGGTTGCCGAACATGTTGCGCTTCACGGGTGCACTGCTGATTGCCGTCGCCGGCATGCTGGCGCTCGTGGCGTTTGCGCCCGCACAGACCGGGACGCCGCCGCCCAAGGGTGGTGGAACTGATCCGCAGCCCGTCAGCATCAGCTTTCGCAACGACACCAAAATGACGCTCGTCGTGCGCGGCTCAATTGTCGTCAAAGGCATGATCCGTGGTCGGCAACCGATCCAGATCAAGGAAGGCAAGACTGGCTTCGATAACAACGTCCCGCCGGGCAAGCTTTCCATCACCATTCTTGACAACAACCAACGTCCGTTGCTCGTCAATTACGGAATCGTCGTGCCAATGGGCCGCGACTTGGCAATCGTCATCCGCACCGCGCCGAACAATCCGAATCAAATCATCCTGGCGCCGGACCAGCAGTGACCCCTTCCAACTTCCCCGAATACCGCGTTTGGCTTGCCGTTTAGCGCGACCAGTGAACCGCCGCGTGCTTGACGCCGCGCCGCGAGCGCGAAACGGCAAGCGACCATCGCGTGGCGCCGCGCCATTCAATTCCGTTCATTTCCTTGCTTGTCCCGCCGTCAGGCAGTACAGTGTCACGATACTTTCCACACTGCCTGCCCGCCTGCGCTCTCCATCATGAATGAACCCGCCGTCGAGAAACCGACCAACGTCCGCTACCGAGTGCTCGGATTCGTTTGCGCCCTGTCGATGATCACGTACCTGGATCGCGTTTGCTTCGGGTCGGCGGTCCCGTTCCTTGTGCGTGAACTCGGCCTGGAGAGCCCCGGCGATCTCAAATGGGCCATCACCGCGTTCGCGTTCGCCTATGCCGCCTTCGAGATTCCCAGCGGTTGGCTGGGCGACGTCTACGGCCCGCGCAATGTGCTGATCCGCATCGTCCTGTGGTGGTCAGTATTCACGGCCTTTACGGGTTTCGTCGGTTGGAGCATCTTGGGTTTCACGTTCGGCTTGGGCATGTTGATCGTCGTCCGCTTCTTGTTCGGCATGGGAGAAGCGGGCGCCTATCCGAACATCACGCGCGCCCTGCATAATTGGTTTCCGTTTCAAGAACGCGCCGTCGCCCAGGGCGCCGTTTGGATGGCCGGGCGCCTCATGGGCGGCCTCACCCCTTTGATCTGGTTGGTGGTCGTCGAACAATCACAATTGTCGTGGAGAGTTGCATTCTGGATATTCGGCGGCCTGGGAATCATCTGGTGCTTGTCGTTCGCCGCCTGGTTTCGCAATCGACCCGAGGAAAAAGACACGGTCAACGCGGCCGAACTGCAGCTCATCCGCGGAGGGCTGGCCGCGAGCCACGAGGCCGGCCATGGCAGCGTGCCTTGGTTGAAATTGGCGACCGATCTCAACCTTTGGACCTTGTGCCTGATGTATTTCTGCGCCGCCTACGGCTGGTATTTCAACATCACCTACCTGCACACCTACCTGGAGCAACAACATGGCGTGGCACCGACCAGCGTTGTCGGCGCCGTCTACAAAGGCGGACCGCTATGGATGGGCGCGCTGGCGTGCTTGATGGGCGGCTGGCTGAGCGATCGCTTCATTCGGCGCACCAACAATCTAAAGTGGGCACGTCGATTGTATGGCGTCGTCGGCCATGGCCTGTGCGCGGTGTGTTACTTTTCCAGCCTGTTCTCCAACAGCGCCTTCACGTTTTTCCTGGCCATTTCGCTGGCGGCCTTTTTCAACGACATTACGATGGGCCCGGCTTGGGCTACCTGCCAGGACATCGGCAAGAAATATGCCGCCATCGTCGCCGGCGCCATGAATACCATCGGCAACCTGGGCGGCGCGATCGCCGGCTGGGTCACGGGCACGCTCTTGCAAAACGCGCTCAAGGAGCACGCGGATTCGCTCCATGTCGCGGTCGATGCCCTCTCGAAAGCTCAAGCTGCGGAAGGCCTGGCGCCGGGCTACCACCTCAACTTCATTACCTTCGGCATCGTCTACGTGATTGCCGCGCTGCTTTGGTTGCGCATTGACGCCACGAAGCCGGTGGCACAGCAGTGAACGATTCGTACATCCCCGAAACGGACTCGCACTGTTTTTTCAGCAATCGTCGGGTAATATGAAGTCAGCGGCGCCCATGTGCTAACAGAACGGGACAACCGCTCATTCCACTTTGAGGTGTCGGCCATGGCAAAAGGCGCAGGCAAGGCCCGGAAGAAACTGCCCAAGGCGCTCGCGGTCGTCAACGCCGACAATTGCACCGGCTGCGAAGCGTGCGTCGAGGTGTGTCCGGTCGATTGCATCTACAAGGTGCAAGGCGAGAACCTGCCCACGCTGCAATCGTTCGTGGACATCGATCTCGATCGGTGCATCGGCTGCGACCTATGCGAGCGCTGGTGCCCTTGGGATGCCATCGAAATGATCGTGCCAACGCAGATCGCCGAGGCTGTCGCCCAAAAGGGCGGACCGGAGGACTACGTGGCCGCACATGGCGAGCGCCTGTACGCCGCCGCCAAAACAATCCAAGATTTGGCCGTCGAGCTGGCCGCCGCGGCGCCCGCGAAGAAGTAATCCAATTCGTCCAAGCCGCGGGATGAGCGCAGCGAATCCCGCGGGTCGCTCACGGCACTCATTTTCCAATCTCTTTCGACATCTCCGCCACCGCTTCAACCCACCGGTGCCCCGTGTCCGGCTCAAACCGGGCGCTGCGATAGCCGGCTTCATAGCCGCCTTCCGCAAAGCCGCGTCGCGTCGGAATGTACCCCAGGGCGCCATTGGTCAATCCGATGGTGCGCGTCGGCCGCAACGGTGACGCTTCTTCGACTTCATGTCCCAACTCGACGAAAATCTCGCCCGGCATGAACGACAGCCCGAACGATCCAAGCCGCAGCGCTGCGATCTCGGCCCGTTGCTCGCGGTCCTTGGTGCGGGCCAAAACCATAGCAGCGGGTGCATAGAGATCGTTGAACCCCAGCGGATTGACGCCCGGTTTGCCGGCGTTGCGCAAGATCTCCTCCGCCCGCTTGACGTCTTCCGCTGACGGTCGGCGCAAACGGCAAACGGCTTCGCGCGTCGCCACCCGCAACGGCGTCAGCGGGACCGGTTGGCCTTGTTGCAGTGCCGCGACCGCCACGACTCCGAGCCGCTCGCCGATGCGCCGGGCTTCATCGGGCCCGCTGCGCTGCTTGGCGTTGTTCACGTCGATGTGGTTGATGTTGCCGCAGCAGGCGTTGAAGAAGATGACGCGCCAATCGTTGCCGAGCGCCTGGCGCACGGTTTCGGATAGGTAATGTGGATAATCCGCCGAGTAGCGCGTGCCGCTGACGCAATCGGGATGCATGCCGTAAATGACGGCAACGATCTTCGCCGACTCGAAGCGCAGCGCGTGCAAGCGCGGATCGATCTGCCCGGCCGGACGAACCAGGTTGGGATTGTTGCGCCCCGGATTGGTGCGCACCGTGCCGTCCTTCATCACATAGCGGCGATAATGGGCGACCGTCGTCTCCCGGCCGGTGTGCAGAGTCAATCGTTTCTCTTCACGCGCCCGCTCAATCGCTTGACGAATCGCGCCGGCGATGCCGTCCACCGATCGTTGCACCCACTTTTCATCGACTTGGCCTGCATAGAAGCCGGGATAAATGGTCTCGGCATCCGTGGTGAACGTGCCGGCGCGCGGCAGAAACCCGCCGGTGTGAGTGTGCGTACCGTGGACGAAGACATGCCGCGGCGGCGTGCGGCAGGCCTTGGTGGTGGCTTCGCGGATGCGCCGCACGATCGCCGCCGGCACGCCGATCAGGTCGCACGCCACCAGCGCGACGCTTTGCTGCCCTTCAGCCAGGTACAAAACCTTGGCCTTGAGTGGATCATTGACGCCGGTCGCCTGGCGATCGCGGAAGTATCCCGGCATCGACCCGCCGAGCGGCGGCGTGATATCGACTTCGTCGTAGCTGGCATGCATGGTTGTTTCCTTGGATCGATTGCCGTTTCGCGCTCGCCAACGGGTTTCTGTGAGCGGCGGTTCGCTGAGTGCGCTCAACAGCAAGCCTATCATCGCCATTCAAGGGCGTATTGACAATTCGATTCTTGTCTCGGCGGCTCGAACAGGGTATCGTGCCTTCATCGTCTCTTCCACATGATCCAGGAAGCCAACCATGAATCGCAACACGTCAATGCTCGCTTGGACAATGATTCTCTTCTTGGCCGCTCCCGTGCGCGCCGACAAGCTTGTCCTTGTCGCCGGCGGCGGCAAGGACATCGAGAATGTTCCGGCCACTCAGGCCAAGTTGAACCAGCCGTTCGGCATCGATTTTGACAACCGCGGCAACATGTACATCGTCGAACTCCTTGGCGGCCGCGTTCTGAAAGTGGACACCAAAGGCAATCTCACGATCATTGGCGGCGCCGGATCGGCCGGCGACACAGGCGACGGCGGTCCGGCACGTGAAGCGTTGTTCAACAGCATGCACAGCCTTGCGGTCGGGCCTTACAATATCATCTATCTAGCGGACACCTTGAACCACAGGATTCGCATTCTCAACCCAGCCACGGGCACCGTCGACGCTCTTGCCGGCGTCGGCGGCAAGAAGGGCTACGCCGGCGACGATGGCCGCTTGCTCCAAGCCAAATTCGGCGGCATCTATTGTGTCGCCTTTGATTCTTCGCTGTCCAAATTGGTCATCACCGACCTCGATAATCGGCGCATCCGCATGATCGACATGAAGGCTGCCAAGGTTCAATTGGCTGCAGGCAATGGGGAAAAGGGCGTGCCCAAGGACGGTGCCGATGCCAAATCCGCGCCCCTCGTCGATCCGCGCGCTGCCTGCTTTGATCGTCAAGGGAATCTGTACATCCTGGAGCGCGGCGGCCACGCCTTGCGCGTCGTCGATTCCCAGGGCAAAATCCGCACCGTCGTCGGCGTCAGCGGCAAGGCCGGCAACTCCGGCGACGGCGGCGATGCCCGGCTGGCGACGTTGAACGGCCCGAAACATTTGTGCATCGATCTCGACAACAACGTCATCATCGCCGACACGGCGAATCACGTCATTCGTAAGTACCTGCCCAAAGAGAACAAGATCGTTCGCCTCGCCGGCACCGGCAAGAAGGGCGACTCCGGCGCCGGCGGCGATCCGCTCAAGGTCGCTTTCAACGAACCGCACGGCGTCTACGTCAGTCCTGCCGGCGTCCTGTACATTGTGGACAGCATGAACCACCGCGTCTTTCGCTGGGAGAAGTAGGTTAGGTTTCCAACCTGACCCGAATGCACATCGGGTCAGGTTGGAAACCTAACCTACGAGTGCTTGCGCAATGAATCTCGGACGTTGAACATTCCCCGATCCCTGGTCGTCTGTAAAGATAGGAAGCAATTCGCCGCCCTTTGGGTTGCCTCGCCCCGGCTTTTTCGGCAAGATGGAGTTATCTCTCCTGTTCCGCACGGTTTCGAACATGCAGGTCACGACGAGTACTCCAGGTCTCGCACGCCTCTTTCAGGCGTCGCCGTGGCCGCTCCAGCCGTTCGATTTTCATACGCCCACGCGCGTCATCTTCGGCCCCGGCACGTTGCAGCGTCTTGGGGAATTGGCAAGTGAGCTGGGCGACACCCGCGTTTTGCTCGTGACCGATCCGGGTCTGGAAGCGGCGGGGCATCCGCAAAGGGCTGAGCGCTCATTGCGCGACGCGGGGCTTGAGGTCTTTGTCTTCGATCAGGTCGAGGAGAATCCGACCAGCGCTCATGTCGAACGCGGCGCCGAATTTGCCAAGCCGCTCGGCATCGACCTCATCGTCAGCGTCGGCGGCGGCAGCGCCATGGACTGCGCCAAGGGCATCAACTTCCTGCTGACCAACGGCGGCCACATGGCCGACTACATGGGCTTCGGCAAGGCCCACAAGCCGATGCTCCCGTCGATCGGCGTGCCGACCACGTCGGGCACCGGCAGCGAGGCCCAATCCTACGCGCTCATCGCCGATGAGCAAACGCACATGAAGATGGCGTGCGGCGATCGCAAGGCCGCATTTCAGATCGCCATCCTTGATCCTGAAGTGACCGTGTCGCAGCCGCACCAGGTCACCGCTCTGACCGGCATCGACGCGCTGTCGCACGCCGTGGAATCGTATGTGACGTCAAAGCGCAGCCCGGTGTCGCAAATGTTTGCGCGCGAGGGTTGGAAGCTGCTCGAAGTGAATTTGGAAAAGGTGTTGCACAATCCGCGCGACCTGGAAGCCCGCGGCGCGATGCAGATGGGCGCTTTCCTCGCCGGCACCGCGATCGAGAATTCCATGCTCGGCGTCTGCCACGCCTGCGCCAATCCGCTCACCGCCCACTACGGCATCACGCACGGTCTTGCCATCGGCATCATGTTGCCGCACGTCATTCGCTTCAATGCGCCGGCCGTTGGACACTTGTACGGCGAACTGCTGGAAGAGGCTGGCTTGTGCAACGGCCATATCGACAGTGCCGCCGAGGCATTGGCCGCACGGATCGCCCATCTAATGCACATCGCCAAGCTGCCGACCAGCCTCACCTCTTGCGGGGTCAGTCGCGGCATTCTGCCCGTCCTCGCCGAGGAAGCCGGCCAGCAATGGACGGCGCGCTTCAACCCGCGTTCGGTGACGGAGGCTGACATCCTGGGGCTGCTGGAGGCGGCGCTGTAGAATGCAAAGAGATAATACAATCCGAATGGATCATGCGGCCTGTTGCGATGCCCGGAATGCTTGACCTGCATTTGTCGTCCGTCAAGCGGTTTCATGCCGCGGGCTGGATGCATCTTGAGGCATCGAAGCTCTTGTTTGCTCAATGCAGCCCCCATGCCGCATCGTTGATCGCGCATGAAGCGATGTATTTGGGCGGGTATGCTGTTGAGTGTATTCTCAAGGCATTGTTGCTTTCCCAAACGCGCCAAAAGCGCCACGCTGCCCTCGAACGAGAGTTCATTGCGAGCCTTGGGCATGATCTGGAAAAAATCAAAGCAAGGCTTGAGCAACTAAGAAAGCCTGTTTCGCTGCCTCTGGCCATGCTGCGTTCGTTTCGCGGCGTGCGCCGCCGATGGTCGTCGGAAATGCGGTATTACCCGACGAAGAAAGGCACCGACGAAGCACGCGAATTTGTGGACGCAGTGACAAGCCTTTTTGAGTGGGTCTGTGGAGGGTCATGACGATGCCGGTCATTAATGGGAAAAAACAGGACAGAACAACTCGTTTGATTTATCAGGCGATGAAGGCACGATTCCCTGCCTTGACCGACGACGTGAGCCAGGTCGTCTATCGTTACAACCCCGCTGCCATTCGCGTACGCGTTATCGACGCGTGTTTTGCCGGCAGCACATTCGCACAACGCGAACAGATGTTGACGGATGTCCTGGAATCTCTGCCTGAGGATGTACAACGTTCCATTACGCTCTTGTTGCTGTTGACGCCCAAAGAAGCCATGGATCCGACCGATTTGATGAATCTGGAGTTCGATGATCCTACCGGCTCGCGTCTCTAGTATTGGCCCCAGAATTTCAAAGCCCCAGGGCCTTGCGGCTCTGGGGCTTGAAGGGCGCCTCTTCTCTGCTGCGCTGTTCCGGCGCCGCTCTCTGTCGCTGCAATCAATCTGCTCGGTCAACTGACCCGCACCGTAAACGTCTTCCGCGTCCTGCTGAATCCGTCGCTCACCGCCACTTCGACAACAAACGACCCCACGTAATTGCGCGGTGTCGTGATGGTAAGGTGGTTGCCGTCGAGCCTGAGGCCGACGGCAGGCGCGGCCTGCAGTTTCGCGTCCCACAACAATTGCGGCTTGGCGAAGTACGACGGATCAAGCTTGGCGATCAGGTTGGCGGCGCTGAAAGTAGCCGCCAAGGTGCCGCCGTGGCGCCGCAGTTCACCGTTGGGCAGAATGAAGAACCAATCCTGGTAGCCCAGCGGGTTTTTGGTCGCCATCCATTTTTCGCCGCGGCCCATGAAGTTAGTGAAGTACGAGCCTTTGTAATTCAAATCGAGCTGCTGGTCGAGCTGATAGGCCATGTAGTTGCTGGGCCGAGCGCTGGCCGAATAGGTCAAGATGTCGCCGTTGGCGTCAGTGGCATTCAGCGTGATGGTTGCTCTGCGGTTGCGGCGGATCGTCAGGTCCGGCAACGGCCCCATCACGGGAGCCGCGTTCTGCACTTCCACCGTGAACGACGTCTTCGAGTTGTGCACACCGTCGTCGGCGGTGACTTCGACGACGAATTTGCCCGCAAAGGCAGCCGTCGGAGTGATGATGAGTTGGTTGCCGACGATGGTCAAAGTCACGGGCGGCGCCGCGGTGTTGCCCGCACTCGGCAATGCCACGGCGCTGAAGGTGAGCGCGTCGCCGTCAGGATCGGTCGCGGTCAGCGCCAAGGTCCGGTTGCCCTCGGTGCGCGTCATCGTTTGATCGGCGATGGGCGTCCACACGGGTGCTTGATTCGCCACCGTTACGTTGAAGGTGCGCGACACACTGTGAGTCCCGTCGCTGGCGCTCGCTTCGACCTGGAAGAAGCCGGTGTAGCCGGCCGCGGCCTCGAACGTGAGTTGATTGCCGGCAAGGCTCAGCGACACGGGCGGCGTTTCGGTCGGCTGAGCGTTCCACAAGAGGCTGGGGTCCGAATAGGCGTTGGCGTTGACGGTGGTCACGAGGTTGGCCGCGGTCAGGGTCGCGTTCATGGTGCCGGCCCAGCGACGCAACTCGCCGTTGGGCAGGATGCAGTACCATGTGCCGCCGGATCCGCCCAGCCACTTCTCGTTTTGCCCCCAGACGTTCGTGTAATAGTCGCCCAAATAAGTTAAGCCGAGCTGTTGGCGCAGCTCGTAAAGACGGTTGCCGGCCGCGACCAAGTGGGTGGCGAACGTAATCGGATCGTGGTTCGGATCGGAGGCAACCAGCGTGACGATCAACGTGCCGCCGGGGCTGATCGTCTGATCGGCGATGGGGCTGAGGACAGGTGTGCCGTCGCCGATTGCACCGGCGACGTTGCGGAGCGCGGCGGCCACGTCGAGCCGTGGGAAGCTGAGTCCGCTATTCGCGACGTTGTCGTTTTCGTCGTCGCCGTCGTTGACGGTGACGCCGCTCGTCTGCAAGAGTTGCAAAATGGCGGCTTGATTCGCTGGCAGGTGCTTGGCCTCGAGCGCTTCATGCAAAAGTGCCGCGGCGCCCGCGACGACAGGGGCGGCCATCGACGTGCCGGCCATCGATTGATAGGCGCCGTTCAAATACGTGCTGGTGATGAGCGCGCCCGGGGCGAGCAGATCGAGCCCGGCGCCGCGCTGCGAAAAGCTGGCGACGCGGTCCGGCCCGGTCGAGAAGTCACGGGCGCCGGACATCCAGCTCACCTGACCGAAATCCTGCGCCCATACGGCGCCCACGGAGACGACCGCCGAACTGACTGCGGGGAACGCCAGGCCGACCTGGCCGCTGTAGGTGTAAAAGCTGTTCCCCGCCGCGACGCTGATGAACACGCCTTCGCTGCTCAGCGAGGTGAACTCGTCGTCGAGATAGGTGTACGGGCTGCTGTTGTAGTTGCCGCTGCCGAGCGACATGTTCACGGCGACGATATGGTACCGCACCTGATGATCGACCACCCACTGCAAGGCCGCCTCGACGTCGCCGAACGAACCGGAGCCGCTGCTGTCGAGCACTTTCAGCGCGATCAGGTTGACGTTGGGCGCGACGCCGGAATAGATTGCGCTGGAGCTGCCGATGATGCCGGCGACGTGCGTGCCGTGGCCGTTGTCGTCGAGCGGATCGCTGTCGTGGTTGACGAAGTCGTAGCCGGCGATGACACGGTTGCCCCAGCCGCCGCCGAGATCAGGGTGGCGGTAGTCGATGCCGGTGTCGATGACGGCAACGCTGGAGCCCTGGCCGCGGACAGCGTAGTCGGCGAAAGCGCGGTCGAGGCCGATGAGCGACCCGAAGCTCTGGTTGACGGGTTGCGGAGCGTTGTTGCTTTGGGCGCTGACGTTCGCGACGGCGACGTCATCGACGTGAAAGCGCTCGGCCTGCCACTGCGAGTACGTCAGGCCGGTGGGAACGAGACGATCTTCCAGCGTTTCCACAACCAGACGCGCTCGTATCTGAGGCGCCGACACGCGCCGTGCCGGCTGGCCGGGGCGCACGCACCCCCACCGCATCCACCAAGAGAACATGCCGTGATTCCTTCGGTAACCTGGCAACCACCAGTGGCGGGCTCTGGGCGCCGCGGCTGTTGGCCCATGGCTTTGCGTCCCCACGTCGCCGTGGGTTTGCCGTTGTCGGGAATTAGCTTTGTACCGATTCTGCACAAAACATAGCTTACGCAAACTGCGCACGCAAATGCGCGGGCGGCACAATTCCGCTGGACGGCAAACTTGCTACGACCGATAACGCTTGCAGCAAGGGCCGACCGCGATGCGGCATGCTCGTGTCCTGCCGAGTTGGCCGGCCCGTCTCAAAAAGGGGACAGGACCTCTAGTGCTATGTCACACGTCGAATGATGGATCACAAGAGCCGCGCACGAAGTAAGCGGCTGCGAGTGGGCCGCTTACTTCGTGCGCGGCTCTTACTTCTGGCGACTCATCAATTCATGCGTGACAGAGCACTAGAATCACAGGTCCTGTCCCCTTTTTGAGACTCGATGGGGGCATGAAAGGCTTCGTACCCACCGCACTATTGTATAGGTGGTGTACGCCGTTCAGGCGCTGGGTTTCCGAGATCGATTCAAGTTTGTGGCAAGAAATGCCGACGACCGAACTCGCGCAGTCCACATCGTCTTTGCAAGCGATGTAGAACCTTGCTTGCCGTTTAGCGCACCGTTACGCCGGCCAGCGGCTGGTATCCAATGGCGCTGTGCATGCGGCGGCAAGCGAGCAAATCTGTAGCAGTAAAACCACGCATTTGCCAAAGCTTCACATTCGCTGGCCATCTCTTTCGTTCAATCAAGGCGGATTGATGCGTCGATGCCAGATGACAAGATCCGCCGTTTCGGAGCGCGCGTGCCTCCTTGGGCCGTGGCGGACCGATGGAACATCGCCTTGCGTCGAGGAATGGATTCCCATGAACCGGAAATCGTTGCTGCAGATCGTCGCGTGCTGTATGTCAGCGAGCTTGCTGCTGAGCCAAGCTCGCGCCCAAAATGAGCCCAAATCGCTGCCCAAGGCTGCGGAGTCGATTGCCGCGCCGGCAGGAGCGAAGGTCGAAGCTTCGGCGTGCTCGTCCGTGTGCTGCGCGCCGTGCACTTCCGCTCTGGCGTGGAATGGCAGCGACTGCATCAACGCCTACGGGCTCATTGACCAGGGATTCACCTACAACTCACGGCTGCCGCGCGATAAGCAGAATCTCGGCCGGCTCTTCGACGATCGCGCCAACGAATACCGGTTCAACCAGGCGGTCATCGGCTTCGAACGGTGCGTGGATCACGATTCGTGCCAGCTGGATTGGGGCTTCAAGGCGGAGTTCATGTACGGCGCCGACGCCCGTTTCACGCATAGCCTCGGGTTTATGGACAACATCACCCGCAACGACGCGCAGCCCGAAATCAACGAACTCTATGCGATCGTGCACCTGCCCGGCCTGACGCAGCGCGGCATGGACCTCAAGATCGGCCAGTTTATTCCGGAGATGGGCGCGGAACGGATCTTCGCCTCGGACAATCCGCTGTACTCGCACAGTTACATTTTCAATAGCGCCTTGCTGTTCCATTACACCGGCGCGCATTTGGACGTGCATGTGACGCCGCAATTGGACGTACATGCCGCCGTCGTGACCGGCGTCAACACCGGCACCTTCGACGACAACAACAACGCGGCCTCTTGGAACTTTGGCTTCAACTGGAAGTCGCAGGATGAACGGTTTTGCCTGGCCGGCGCCATGCACACAGGCCCGGAGAACGCGTCAGCCAACGAGCTGATCTTCGGCATTCGCCGGCGTGCGCGCAACATCTACAGTCTGACGGCGACCGCCGCCCTCAGCGACAACCTGACGGCGATCACCGATTTCAATCTCAATCAGGACCACGGCTTCCACGTGGAAGCGTACGGCGTGGCCCAGTATTTCATCTACAAGGTCAACTGCCGGACGAGCCTGGTGATGCGTCTGGAGATCTTCCGCGACGACGACGGCTTCTACATCGGCCAGTATGCGGCCAATGATGATCTGATCAACCTCGAACGCGGCAGGGTCGAGAACATTGATCCGCGCACCGTCAGCGGCGGCGCCGCCACCTACACCTCGTTGACTGTGGGCGTCAATCAAAAGCTGCACGACAACCTGCTCATCCGCCCGGAAATTCGCTGGGATTGGTCGTCCGGCGGCACCGCGCCGTTCATCGATTCGACGCGCAACAACCAGTTCACGATCGGCATCGACGCGATCTGGAAGTTTTAGTTCCAGGTTGGCGTCCTTGCGAAGATGCCTCGAGCGCGAAACGGCAAGCCAAGCTGGCCGGTTCGCGCTCGTGGTTTTTGCCGGGGAGGGATTTGTGCGTGCGCTAACCTGGATTGCGCACGGCCGGAGGGCGGGTTTTTCAACCCGCCCAAATTAACGGCTCTTGCGAGGATGGGCGGGTTGGAAAACCCGCCCTCCGGAGTTGTGCGCAATCCAGGCTAAACGGGCCCAGGCAAATACACTAAGCGCACGATGAACATTCTGGCGCTTGAAGTCGGCACGTCCACGATCCAGGCGGCTGTTCTTGACCAAGCCACGGGGCAACCCATCGGCGGCATCGCCCGGACCAGTGTTGCTGTCGACGTGCCGTCGCCCGATGCAGCCGAGATCCCCGCCCTGCGCTTGTGGGATGCCGTTGCCGCCACGGCGCGGCAAGCCGTGCAGCAGGCCGGCGTCGCGGGCCGGTCGGGCGCGGATATTGCCGCGATCGGCATGTCGACGTTCATGCCCGGCCTGGTGTTGCTCGGCAAGGACGACCAGCCGCTCGGGCCGATCTGGACGCACCTGGATCGTCGCGCCCGGCCCGCGGCGCGGCAAGTGTGGGCGCATGTCGGTGAAGACATTTTCGCCAGCGCCGGCAATCGCCCGCTGCCGGGCCTGATGTCGGCGCTCAGTTGGCGTCAGCAGCATAGCGACGATCCGTATCTGAGTCATCGCGTCCACTCCTATTTGCACGTCAACGGCTGGCTTGCGTTTCACATGACGGGCGCCAAGGCGTTCGACCCTGCCAACGCCAGCGTCACCGGCTTGTGCGGCACGATGACGGATCAAGCCTGGTCGCCGCGCTGGTGCGATTATTTCGAAGTCGAACCGGCCTGGCTGCCACCGATGGTTTGCGGCAGTGCGACCGTCGGCTGTTTGCGCGCGGCGCTAGCCAGTGAGTTGGGTGTTCCTGCCGGAGTGCCGGTCAAGTTGGGCACGGCCGACATCAGCACCGCCATGCTGGCCGCGCACATGGAACCGGGGGACGTGCTGCACATCGTGGGTGCAACTCAGACTCTGGCAACGCTGGCAGAGAAGCCGGCGCCGGCGCCGCGCGGCCGTTTGCATCGGCTGGGAGTGGGCGCTGACTTTGTGCAGATCGCCCACAACCCGATCGGCGCCGGCGCGCTTGCCTGGATCAAGAACTTCTGCTTTCGCGAACAGACGGAGGCGGAGTTTTACGAAGAGACGATCCCGCTTGCCCGCCAGCGCAGCGCGCGCGTCAGTCTCGATCCGCCATTCCTGGCCGGCGATTGCCTGACAATCGACGCCAGCCGGGCCGCGCTGCGGGACCTGGAGTTGACGAGCGATCGTCTCGATGTGCTGGCGGCGCTTCTCAGCGCGTTGATGCAACGGCATGCGGAGGCCATCGCCAATCTTCCTATTGCCATGCCGCTGCGGCGCATCTTCGTATCCGGTGCCGGAGTGGAATGGATGCGGGCCCTGATCCCGGACTACCAAACGAGTCGGCTGCAAACGCTCGACGAGGGCCCGCTGTGCGGCATCGCCCGGTTGTTCGCCGAACAATCGTAGTCGCAGGCTTCAGCCTGCGATGATCGCAAGCGAAAGCTTGCGACTACCGGCGGCAACGGAGGCGTCACAACCATTTCTTCAAGTAGAAAAACCCGACCGACAATACGCCGCACGCCAACATCAACACCAGCGCAAAGACGTAACCCCATGCACCCCATTGGCGTTCCGGCATCTCGTCGAAGTTCATGCCATAGATGCCTGCAATCAATGTCATCGGCAGGACGATGGTCGAGATCGTCGTCAGCACTTTCATGATCTGATTGAGCCGGTTCGACGTAGCCGCCAAATACGTTTGCAAAATGTCCGCCGCCATTTCGCGTGAGCTTTCGATCAGCTCGGTGAAGCGTACCAGGTGATCGTAGACGTTGCGGTAGTAGACCATTTCGCGCTCGTCCACGAGGTCGAATTCGCCGCGGGCCAGGCGCACCAGCACTTCGCGCTCGTAAATCAGCGTCTTACGCAGCAGGATAATCTCGCGCTTGAGCCGCAGCATGCGCTGAAACAGCGCCTGGCGTGGATTCTGCAACACGAACGTTTCCAAATGATCGAGACTGTCGTCGATGTAGTCGAGCACGGGGACGTATTCATCGACCGTGGCATCCAAAATCAGATGGTACAGGTAATCCGGCCCCCGGTCACCCTGGGCGCCGTGGCGCTGCAAGTAGGCCCGGAGTTGGTCGATGCAGTTCATCGGCTCGTAATGGTGCGTGATCAGGAGGTTCCTGGTAAGCACCGCGCTGAGCTGCGTGAACGGCCGGGCCGAGCCGTTGTGACGATTGTTCGCCTTGCCGACGTGCTGTAGGAATTCGCGCGTCAGTGGATTGACAATCACGAACAGGTAATCGGGAAATTCTTCGACCTTGGGCAAGTGCGGTGGGGCATTCGGTTCGCGCCGCAGCCGGGTCACGTCTTCCAGCGACAGGCTGTGAATGGGGAAGAACGTCTCGAAGACGAGCTGTTCCTCGTCCGGTGTCGGCTGCTGCAGGTCGATCCAGAGCACGTCCTTCGTGGCGCGCAAGGCGTCGCGCTCATCGCGCAGCGCGGCCGGATCGAGCGCTCGCACCGTTTTCGCCGTGCCGTCCCAGGCGTGAATCGTGATCATGATTCGGCCGCAGCTTGCCATGGTTGTCGCAGGCTCAACAGTACGGCCAACGCGGCCGGAAATCAACCTTGCAGCGGCATACAATAGGCGTGAAGACCAATCGGATCGATGAGGAATCATGGAAACGATGTGGCCGTGGCTGATTCCGCCGCTGGCGATCGTTGCCGGTGTGGTGGCCGTGCTCTTGGGCCGGCGGTTGCGCCTGTTTGGCCGCGAAGTCAAAGCGGTCCGCGCTCGCGAGCTGTTCAAGCTGCAACGTGAACGACTCGAAGCGCAATTCCTGGGCGCCGCCGCTAAAACGGGCAAGCCGCGCGGCCTGCGCTGGATCGATTGTCAATGGGAGGACGGCGTTGCTTTCGTCCGCGAACGCCAGACCGGCCAATTCGCGGCCCTGATCGGCGTCACCATTCAATTCGAAGCAATTCCCGGCAGCGACATGGAAGGCCTGCCCGCCGTCGGCAACCTCCGCAACGCTTCCGCCGTGTTCTTCTTCCATGGCGGCCATTGGCAAACGGTCGGCAAAGCGGTCTTCAACATGAACCCCGACGAAGCGGTGCGGCACTTTCAGAATCAGTACGAGCGCCTGACGTAATCCATATCAGCCCGCAGCGCCAGCAAGGGCTCCCCTTGCTGGCGCTGCGGGCTGGTCGTAAAAACTCGTCGTTACCGTTCGATCAAATCAATCGCTTGCACCCGATAGACCGCCCGGCCGGACTGCTGCACGACGCTGCCGTGCACGGAAACCAGGTCGCCGCTACGGACATTGTTCAGCAGTTTGCCGTCCGCCGACAGCACCAGGCTCCCATGGTGCTGATCGATGGTTTCCGGCGTGGCGTAGTGGAGGAGGTATGCGCCACCGCGGATTTCGAGCTGGCCGGTGATCCAGCTGTAGTCGCCCGGCTGGCCAACTTTGTCGGTGAAGCGCGGGCTGATTGGATTGGGCCGGGTCGAGGTCGACGGCTTGCCGAAGCTGGCGATCGGAGCGGACGCCGGCGCCACGACTGCGGGAGCCGCGCCCTTCGCCGATCCGGCTGGGCGAAACTCAATGGGCTCGACTTCGATGGTCAACGGCGCTGCCGGCGGCAGCGTGATTTGCGCCGGCACCCCCCCTGCCCCCCCTTTTGAAGGGGGGGATGGGGGGGTCGCGGGCGCGGCCGGCTTCGGCTGAACCGCGGGTTTCGCAGGCGCCGTGTTCAGCGGCGGCTCGTTCGTCGTCGGCAAGCGGCGATAGTTGAATTCGTTCGTTGTCGTCGGCATCGGTTGCACGATCAACGGTTGGCTCGTCGTCGTCGGGACGGACTCCGTGCGCGTCGTCGTGCCGTTGTCGCTCTTGCTGAACCAACCCTTGATCTTCGACAGCACCGGCCGATTATCGACCCAGCTCGTTGGTTGCGTGCCGCTGCTCCAGGTTTCCGTGGACGTCGTGGCCGAGCTGCGTCCGTTCCACCAGGCAACCGTGCGCGTCTCGGTCATCATCTCCGGCTGCGCCAGCACGCGTCCTTGCGTGCGCTTGTTGCAATTGCAGCTCTTGCCGTTCGAATCAATCACCGGCGTTTGCCCCACGAACAACACCGCCGTCAGCAAGGTAAGGGAATGGCCCACGGCTCGACTCCTTAAGTAGACCGCACACTCCGAGTTTGTGAAAAAATGGGGACTGGCTCCGGCCGTCCCTCGGAAAACCTTGGAATCATCGAGACCGGGCCGGTGCCTGTCCCCATTTTTTCACAAACTCTCCGTGTGCGGAACTCGGCGCACGAATTGTGCCGTTTACAAACTCCATCCATGTGCCCTTAGTTTCGACCGGCGCGGGGCGAAAGCTCCCTACTTATCACCTTTGCCGGAGATAGGAGGCTTCCCGAAAGCCCGCAGAGCCGGCAGGCTTTGCCCGATCGGATCAAGATGGTAAAGTTGGGCCGTCAAGCTGAGCCGCGAGCTTTCTGCGATTGGTCACGTTGTGCGTTCAAATGTGCGGCATGGTTCAAAAACGGGCGGCTGCGGGTAGCATGCGACAGTGCAACTGACCGGGCCGCTTGGGCTAGTCGGTACAGTCGTGGTGCTTTTCCGTAACCATCATAACTATAAGCCTTTGCGACAACAAGAAGTGGCGACTGGGGGCATGGTTCACAAACGCACACAGGCATAGGTGATTTTCGAGACGACAGGATTTCGACACAGTTGGCACGCACTCAACTTCCTATCCCCTTGATCCATCCAATGTTACACCGAAAAAA
>ORMF010435812.1_pt1 | contig 17555 bp, 18 predicted proteins | sample 1779871 | NCBI WGS metagenome assembly ORMF01 (sample SAMEA104232316, study PRJEB22302) | groundwater metagenome | biome: forest; feature: aquifer; material: groundwater | place: USA | collected 2011-08-07 | depth 5.4 m
CTACTTCGATGCAGCTTATTTACGAGACCTCGGCGTTACTGTCGAGGAGCACGGGAAAATGCCCGATGTGGTCGTGCATTTCACCAAAGAAAACTGGCTTGTTCTGATTGAGGCTGTGACCAGTCACGGCCCGGTGAACCCAAAGCGTCTAACGGAATTGAGGGCCTTATTTGCTGGTAGCAAAGCAGGCTTGGTGTTCGTGACCGCTTTTCTAGATCGTCGGGGACTCTTAAAGTACCTGGGAGAAGTTGCGTGGGAAACTGAAGTCTGGGTCGCGGATGCTCCAGACCACATGATTCACTTCAATGGTGAGTGTTTCCTTGGACCCTACTGAACAGTGGCGGGGCCAGAATTTAGAGAAGGGGAAACGGTGGCAGGCTTTTGTTCTTTGCCTTTATAATCAGTCACGTTGAGGAACAGACAAATATCAAATAACCAAAGCCTGACACACACCATGACCTTGGTCGGGGACATAGTTCAAATCAGATGGTCATCGAGAGATCTATAGAATTCCCCCCAGAGTATCACCAAGCGGGTGTTTCTATAATGAGTTTTTTGGGGAAGTCCTGAGAAGAAAGTATCCGGGCCATAAGGCAACGGTTCGAATTGAACAAGACGACTTAAAAGTGCGAATGATCATTGAGCCTCTGATTGGCAAACCGGAGGTATTTGAAAGAGCTTTAGATGAATACGGTCTTGTGCTCACTGGGAAACTAACGCCAGAAGAATTCGCCAACGATCCCATCTTAGCCATCAATCTGAAGCACGAATTGCGGATGGCTCAGGCGAGGATAGAGTCTCAAAAGGAATTATTGAGCTATCAGGACCTTGGTCTGCGTGATAAAGACCGCCAGATTGAGCAGTTGATGGGCCTAATAGGTCAAGCTTTCCATGCGCCGAAGCCACAACATTTCGCGATAACGGTTTCGCCCATCATAAGCGCTGTGTCCAAAGTAGAGTTCGATGCATCGAACTCTGTCACGGGTATTTCTGACAACCTGAAGCGGTTGATGGAATTTCTTGAGGGTTCTGGTGATGAAACCGCCGTAATCGAAGAAATCCGCAAGGAGCTCCAGCGAGTTGATAGTAGCGATGCTGACGCTTTGAAGAAAGCCCCAGTGATGGATAAGTTGCGTAAATTGATCGAACAAATAAGTGATGCAGAGGGGAAAATAGGTAACGTTATCAAAACCGTAAAGCAAGGTGTCGCAACTGTACAAAGACTTGCGAAGTACTACAATGATGTCGCTCAGTGGTGCGGATTGCCGCAGGTACCGAAGCCATTTCTAGGCAGAGAAGAATAGGGTTAGGGGTCTGGCTTTTGATCTAGAAAAGGGAAAAGGGGTCTAAAAGAAAAGGGGTCAAATCCGCTCTTGGCTCTTTAGGTTGGTTCGCGAGAAGGTCAGTTCAGAAAAAGGAGTTTTTATTTTGGTCAGCCGCGAACAACCCGGAGCGGAAAACCCGTCTTCAGCGCGAGATCGAGGCCACCGACCGCCAGATCGACCAACTCGGCGGAATCACGTTTGGGGTTCAGGCATGACACCTGAAAAAAGGTGAAAAAAAGGATTGAAATAAAGCGGGAAGCAGCGTATAGTCCCTTCTCAACTCAGGAAGGAACAGCAGAGATTCTCTTCACCGAAGCCACAGGCTTTATCTCCCTTTTTCTCTACGCCAGCTTCTTCGAATGGGTTTTGCATCGCTTTTTGATGCATAAGCCCTTCTGGACGTATCCGTTTCGTTCGCACGCCTTGATCCATCACGGCATTTTTCGCTCGGGACCGAGCTATTTTCTCGCGAGCGACGAGCATCGGGAGAAAATCACCTTCGCCTGGTGGAACGCGCCTTTGATCATCGGTCTGCACGCCCCCGTCATACTTTGGATCCAACATCTCCTCCAGACGAACATCTTCTTTGGCGGGATAGCGGCCCTCGGCCTCTATTACTTCCTCTATGAATATCTCCATTTTTGCATGCATGTCCCTAAGGAGCGTTGGATCGAGAAGACGACCTGGTTCCGCTGGCTCGACGCCCATCACCATATGCACCACAAGCGCCACTTCAGCAATTTAAACGTCGTCCTTCCCCTGGCCGACCTCGTCTTTGGATCGCTCGTCCCGGCCAGAGACAGTATCCCCGCGCAAAAGAGAGTCCCGCTCCCATCCCTTTCCAGCAATTGATCTTTCCCTTTTGATCGCGTAGGCTTGGCTTCTCAAGACTTTTAGAAAGTTCATCTCTAAGCCCCTAAGACTTTCTATCGCCTTAGGGGCTTTTTATTGGATCAGACTAGGAGGCAGTCATGAGCGAGCGTGGTGTTTTGAAGGAAGATGAAGCCCTGTTGAGAGAGATCATCCGGAGCATCGATAAGAAGCTGGACTATACCCTCCGCGACGGCAGCGACGCGCGCGGCCCCAACTTTATGCTCCACCTGACCCGGCAGGGATGGGAAGGGAACATGTCCCTCGGCCTTAAGGATCTCCAGACGGCCCAAACCGACGTGGTCCATCGAAACCAGATCCGCCAAAAAATCAAAAGGCTCAGGGACAGCATATGGGACAAACCGCTGATCAGGGATGTCCTGGGAATCAAGGCGGCCAACATGCTGAGAGAGGCCAATAAGGGAGAGGGCGCTCCCAAGCCCTATTTCATGCGGAGGCCCATGGGAAATAGGCGGTAAGTCCGGGTTCAGTGATATTGCTCAAAGTGTCGCAAAACTTTGTCTCCAGGCTGGGCAAAAGAGAAGAAGATGGCCACGGCACACGAAAAACGGTTGAGACTCCGCGAGCTCATGGCGAAGCCGGAGTTGATCGTGGCGCCCAGCTCCTTTAATCCCTTGAGCGCCTGCTTGATCGAGTCTGTGGGCTTCCCCGTGGTCCATGTTTCGGGGAGCGCCGTCAATCGCTTCCATGCCTATTCCGACCTCGGTCTTCTGGGGCTGGCGGAGATGGTCGCTCTACACGAGAGGATCGCCGAGGCAACCCATGTACCGATCGTCGGCGACGCCGAGGCGGGCTTTGGAGGGCCGCTCCACGTCGCGCGCTCCGTCCGCGCGTACGAACGCTCCGGGGTCGCCGCTATTCATATAGAAGATGAAATCGTGCCGAAGGACCCGGACCCGAAGGCCCACTCGGTCATCGCCATTTCCCAGATGGTTGAAAAGCTGAAAGCCGCCTTGGACGCCCGGACCGATCCCTCCTTCGTCATCATCGCCCGGAGCAACGCGCGCGCCTCGGAACCGCTCGATCAGGTCATCGAGCGGGCGGCGGCCTACGCGGAGACCGGCGTAGACGCGCTCTGGCCGGGTGTCAGCGCCAAGGAGGAGCTCAAGGATTTAAGGCGCTTTTTTTCGATTCCCCTGGTGGGCGTGCCGCGCCGCGCTCAGGTCTCGCTCAGCGAGTATGGACAGTACGGCTTCAAGATCGCCTGCATTCCAGGCATCGTGGGCCAAGCCGCAACTTACGGTATGGCCGAGCTCCTGGAAGTTTTTCACAGGACGGGCTCGGACGAGGAGTTCTGGAAAAGACATCCCGAGGCGGAGCGCTGGCGGGAATGGTTCAGTAGCCTCGGCCGAGACCAAGAGGAAGGAATCCTCAACCGGATCAAAGGACACAGCAAAATTAAAAAGTAAAAAATTTTCCTTCCTATTGTCTATTGCCTACTGCCTGTTTTTTTACTTTTCCCTTGGATCTCTTATTCCCGCATCCGGCAGCTTCAGCTCGCCGCTTCGAAGCAGCTTGACCGCCTGGACCAGGCTTCGGGCGGCGTTGCGCACCTCTTCCTGAAAGTCCGTCTCCTGGTCGAGATCATCGTGGCTGGTCGCGTAAGGCTCGTAGTATCCAATGTAGCTTTCCACCAGGGCGGATTGGCCGGCGGGAATCATCCCGATATCCGTGAGCCAGTCCGTCAGGATGCGCCGGAGATTCTCCACGCCCGCGGCGTCGCCGTGCACCACGACGGAAAAGACGCGCCCCTCCAGATGCTTCGGATAGTCCCAGCCCTTGAGCTCCAGCTCCTTCGCCCTCATAGGATTCTTGCCGCCGGTCGAGGTGGGATCCGGATTTCCGCCGTCGGCGCAAACCAGCCGGTCGATCATGAGCTTCAGCGAGCTGGGCGCCTGGTACCAGTTGACCGGGCAGACGATCATCACGCCGTGGGCCGCGGCCCAGCGGGGATAGATCTCCGCCATCCAGTCGCCCACCTGCCCCAGCGCATGGTTGGGATAGCAGGAGCAGGGCCAGTTGCAGAGCGGCATGGCCGTGGAGACGCAGGCCTTGCACGGGTAGATCACCCGTCCATACTCCGAGGTGAGGCGGCTCAGGTCGAGGAGATCCGCCTCGAAGCCCTTCTCCGCCGCGATGATCTCCTGCGCCATCGTGACCAGACGAAAGGTCTTCGACATTTCGCCCGGGCAGCTCTGGTCGCTTCGCGATGAGCCGTTGACGAGGAGGATGCGCGATGCGGAGGCGCGCTCTTTCTGCCGCTTTTCGGCCTGCGCGATCGCTTTCTTCGCCTCCAGCCATTCTATGGGGAGCTTGAAGTTCGGGTCGGCGAATCCCCTGCCCGCCGCCCGCGCGCGCGGGCTCTTCCTGTACTTGTCGTAACCCTCCCATGCCTTCTCGATGATTTCCTCGATCTCTCCTTCCAGCTTCTCGAAGGCGGGATCGTAAAAGCGATCACGGATGCGTTTAGTAAATTCCTCTTTCGTCAGCTGAACGCTAGGCATCCCTTTTCGGACCTTGAGCTGCGCCATTTTCACCTCCGAAAAAATGATTAGGAGGAGTATCCAATATAGATCTCACTGTCAATCCAGACCGTTGAAAAAGGCCCATCTACTGCGTTGTGCTCGACCGCCTCGCTCCGACGTACTGCTCAAGTACGCCTCCGCTCGTCGGTTTCTCGCACGCCTTGTATCTGGGACCTTTTTGACCGCTCTGATGATCGTGCTCGTTACCCACGCTCGGTCGAACACGAACCACGAACACGAGCTACGAATCCGGTGCTCTATCTAAGATATCTCACGCGCGCCAGAGATCGCGGAAGCGGACCGCCACGACCTGCTCGTAGGACACGGGGCCGGGCAGCAGGCCGGCGGATTGGGCGAAGCGATTGAGCGAAACGACCGCCTCCTCGGAGATGACCGGGTCATAGAAAGGCGCGTCCCGTTCGACGATCGTCGCAATCAACTCCGCGGCCTCCTGAGGAAATCGCCGCCGCCCCACTTCGCGAGCCCGCGCCGGCTCCAGCCGTAAGGCGCGTTGAGTTTTCACGATTGCCCGGACGGTGGCCGCGGCCAGTTCGGGCTCGCGCTCGATCAGCGCCTCGGTCATGGCGAGCCCGGCAAACGTGAAGCGCCGAACCTGAGAAGGGTCGTCGCCGCGCCTGACGTCGACGAGGATCTTCCCCGCCCCGCGCCGGACGGCGGTCTCGCTCCCCATGGCGTTGGCCCAGAAGCCGTCGATCCGGCCCGCTTCCAGGGCTTCGGCCGCAAAGAGCCCGAAAGAGACGCCGGGCGCTTTCGAGCCGGGCAACCGCACGATCTCGAGGTCCCGGTCGGGATCGAGCCCCGCCTCGATTAGCAACTGTCTGAGCGCCAGGTCCGGTCCTTCCGCCGCCGTGAGGCGGAGCCCCTTCAGGCCGCGGATGTCGCCGCGCGTTGCGGGAAGATCGGCCCGGACCACGACCAGCCAGGGCGTCCCCTGGGAGAGCGCGACGATGAGCTTCACCCCTTCCCAGCCGGGAAAGGCCGTCAGGAGATCGTGCACGGAGCCTGCCGCCATCGCATCCGCGCTGCCGTCCCTGAGCGCCCGGGTCGCCCCGAGCTGCGGGACCAGCTCCACGCGGGCATCCAGACCCTCGGCCCGGTAAAAGCCCAGCTCTTCCGCGGCGAGCGCGGGAAAACAGGTATTGCTGACGAGGTCGACCGCTGCGATGCGCATCTCTATTTGTTCCAAACGAAGCAACCGCCGCGAGACTATCCGAAAGCGGAGATCAATGGAATGAAGTCGAAGGAGAGGACTGGAGCTAGGTCAAGCGTGCGCCTCGGCCCAATGGGTTCCGGTATGCACGTCCACGGCCAGGCCGCACCGGAGCTCCGCGGCGTTGACCATCTCTTCTTCGATCAACGCGCGCGCGCGCGCCAGTTTTTCCTCCGGCACCTCGAACACCAGCTCGTCGTGCACGGTCAGGAGCATCTTGGCCACCGGCTCCCGGCTGAGGGCCTCGGCGACGCCGATCATCGCCTTTTTGATGATGTCGGCCGCGCTGCCTTGAATCGGGGCGTTGAGCGCCATCCGCTCGCCCAGGGCCCGCAGCCGGTGATTCGAGGATTGAAGTTCCGGGAGATAGCGGCGCCGGCCGAACAGCGTGGTCGTGTAGCCGTCGATCCTCGCCTTCTCCACCTGAGCGGCGAGAAATTCCCTCACCTTCGGAAACTGCGCATAGTACGTTTCGATAAAGCCCGCCGCCTCGTCAATCTCGACGCCGAGCCGCTGCGAAACGCCGTAGGCGGACATCCCGTAGGCGATTCCGTAGGAGAACTGCTTCACCCGGCTCCGCATCTCCGGCGTCACGTCGCCCGCGGCGACGCCGTAGACCTTGGCGGCGACCGCCACATGAAAGTCGTGCCCCTCGGCGAAGGCGCGGCAAAAGGTCTCGTCCTCCGAAAGGTGCGCGAGCACCCTCAACTCGATCTGGGAGTAGTCGGCGGAGAGGAGCACATGGCCGGGGGGCGCGACAAAGGCGCGCCGGATCCGCCGCCCCATCTCATCGCGGATCGGGATATTTTGCAGGTTGGGCGCCGTCGAGGAGAGACGCCCGGTCGCGGCCGTCGTCTGCTCGTAAGTCGTATGGATCCGATGGGTTTTCGGATCGATAAGCGCCAGCAGCGTCTCGGTAAAGCCGGTCTTCAGCTTCGCCACCTCCCGGTATTCGATCAGCGAGCCGATGATCGGATGGGCGCCGGCGAGCTTCTCCAGCTCCGCGGCGTCCGTGGAATAACCGGTCTTGATCTTCCGGGTTTTCGGCAGCCCCAGCTTCTCGAAGAGAATGCGCTGGAGCTGGAGCGGAGAGTTGACTTTGAAATCCTCTCCCGCCTGATCCTGGATCGCGCGCTCGAGCGACGCCATTTTCTCCCCGAAATCGACGTTCAACTTCTCCAGGTAGTCGCGGTCGACGAGAATCCCGTGGTGCTCCATGGCCGCGAGCACGCCGACCAGCGGGAACTCCAGCGCCGCCGCCAGATTCCAGATGCCCTGATTACGGAGCTCTGCCTCCAGAGGCGGGGCGACGGCCTGAACCGCCACCGCCTCCCGGGCCACGAGACGCTTCTCGTCCGCGCCGAAATCCAGACTCGCCTGCTCCCCCCCTTCGGTTCCGGGCCGCGCCTCATCGATGGAGACGCCGAGATAGCGGCTCACGGTGTCGCGCACGGCGTAGCCGGAGGCGCCCGGTTCGAGGAGATAGGCGGCGATCTTGGTGTCGCAATAGAGCCCCTCGATTTCAACGCCGGCGGCGAGGGCGGAGCGGAAAAGCGCCTTGGCATCGTGGGCGATCTTCGGCCGGCCCGGATCCTGGAGAAAGCCGGCAAGCCGCTCGATCGCGCCGGAGAAAGAAAGAACCTTCGCCTCGCCCGGCCCATCGCACAGGGCGAGCCAGTCCCCGCTCCAGGCGAGCGCCACCGCCCCGCCGCCGCGAAGATCTCCCTCCGAAGCGAGATCCGAGATCGATTTCAATTCGAGCGCCGGCGCGGCCTCCGCCGGGGCGTGCATCTTGAGCCCTTTCAGCCGCTCGTAAAGAGTCCGGAACTCGAGGGAGGTGAAAAGCTTTCGGACCTCTTCCTCGTCCCAGGGCGAGAGATGAATTTTCGCCGGCTCGATCTCGAGTGACACATTATCGAGCAGCCGGCCCAGCTCCTTGTTGATCCGCACCTGGCCCGCGTGCGCCTTGATCGCATCGCGGAGCTTCGGGGTGAGCTCGCCGGCATGGGCGATGACCTGTTCGATGTCCCCGTATTTATTCACGAGCTGGGCGGCGGTCTTGTCGCCGATCCCCGGAACGCCGGGGAGATTGTCCGAGGTCTCGCCTTTGAGCGCGACGAAGTCGATCCATTTTTCGGGCGGGACGCCGTATCGCTCCACCACGGTCGGGCCGTCGTAGCGGATGACGTCCGAGATCCCCCGCCGGGTCATGATGACCGAGACGCCGTCGCGGACCAGCTGGAGGAGGTCCCGGTCGCCGGTGACGATCACGGTCTCGCATTTTTCCTGCCCGCACTGTTTAGCCAGGGTCGCCAGGAGATCGTCGGCCTCGTAGCCTGCCAGCTCGACCATCGGGATCTTGAGCGCTCCGAGCACCTCGCGGATCAGCGGAAGCTGCTGGCGGAACGCGTCGGGGGTTTCGGCCCGCCCGGCCTTGTATTCGGCGTAGCGGTCGAGCCGGAACTGCGGCGCCCCCTTGTCGAAGCAGACCGCGATGCCGTCCGGGCGCTCGTCCGCCAGAAGCTTGATCAGCATCGCGGTAAAACCGTAAACGGCGTTGGTAATCTGACCCGACGAGGTGACGAGCGTGTCGGGCAGGGCGAAAAAGGCGCGGAAGGCGAGCGAGTGGCCGTCGAGCAAGAGCACCTTCCGCCGGTCGCTTTTGACGCCCGCCGCCGCGCCGGCTTTGGACTTCCCGGAGGGTTTGGTGGCTTTAGCGTTCACGGGTTGAGTCTATCTATGGATCACGACTGCGGCAAACTCTGATCCGTCGATGGGGAATTTTAATTTTTTTCTTTCTTCACTTATCCCACAGCCTCTCAAGGAGATCCTTCTGCTTGAACGTCAATTTTCGTCCCAGCCCCACCTGCCTGGCCAGGCTCCCGATGAAGCTCCGCTCCCAGTCCGAGAATTTGGGATCCTTCGCCTCTTCACTCAGGCAGGCCACCAGGTACTCCTCGCGGGACTTCTGCGTTTTGGGTCTCTCGGGCTCTTTGGAGACACCTCTCACCAAGCGTAAAGCCATAGATGCGCCGCTCCTCAAATTTTTTGCATACCATTAAGCCAATGCAATCTTTGCGTCAAGAAAAATTATCGAGTGTGGACGCAAGGTCGGCGTTTTTTACGGCCCGGCTGGGAGCGACTCGAAGGACCGATGCGCCGGACGAGGAGTTTCGATGTAACACAACTCTATTGCATCGGGCCGGAGAGGCGCTTCCGGCCGGGCGTACGGCAGATGGGCCTTTTTCACCGGCCTTCCAGTGACTCCCAGCGGGCGTAGGATACTTCCAGCTCCTTCGTCACCGCCTCCAGGCGCTCCAGCGCGGCGGCGATCTGATCGCGCGGCTGCCGGTGAAACCCGGCATCGCTCAGCGCCGCATGGAGTTCCGCTTGCTCCGCTTCAAGCCGCTCGATTTTTTCTGGGAGCGCTTCCAGCTCGCGCTGCTCTTTATAAGAGAGCCTGCGGTTTCCGGCGGCCGGCTTGTTCTCCGGCGGGACAGTGCGCGCCGTCGCCAACGGGCCCGCGCGCTTCGCCGGCTCGGCCCGCCCCGCGGCGATCTGCTGGCGATAGCGCTCCCAATCCTCGTAGCCGCCGACGTATTCCCCGACCCTGCCGTCCTCCTCGAAAACCAGCGTGCTCGTGACGACGTTATCGAGAAAGGTCCGGTCGTGGCTCACCAGGAGAAGCGTCCCTTCGTAATCGGCCAGGAGATCTTCCAGGAGCTCGAGGGTATCGACGTCCAGATCGTTCGTCGGCTCGTCCAGAACCATCATGTTTACGGAGCGGGTGAAGATTTTCGCCAGCAAGAGCCGATTGCGCTCGCCGCCGGAGAGCGCCTTCACCGGTGAGTCGATGCGCTCCGGCGGAAAGAGAAAATCCTTCAGGTAGCCGACGACGTGACGGCGGCGCCCTTTGACCGCGATATAATCGGAGTCGCTCATGTTCTCGCGCACCGTCTTTTCGAAATCCAATCGCCCGCGTTGCTGGTCGAAGTAAGCGATTTCGAGCCGGGTCCCCATCACCACCTGTCCCTCGGCCGGCGCGATTTCGCCCAGGATCAGCTTGAGCAGCGTCGTCTTGCCGCAGCCGTTGGGGCCGATGATCCCGACCCGATCGCCGCGGAGGATCGCCGTGGAGAGATCACGAATGACCGGACGGTCGCCGTAACCGAAACTCACCCGGCGCAGGTCGGCCACCAGCTTGCCGGAGAGCGCGCCGGCATCGATCCCGAAGCGGGCCTTGCCCAGCGCCTCGATGCGTCCGCTCCGCGCCTGCCGCATCGCCTGTAATGCCCGGACCCGCCCCTCGTTACGCGTCCGGCGCGCCTTGATGCCGCGGCGAATCCACGCCTCTTCCTCCGCCAGCTTCTTGTCGAACCTGGTGGCCGCGCGCGCCTCGATCTCCAGGAACTCCTCTTTTTTCTGCTGGTAGTGGTCGAAGTCGCCGGGAAAAGAGGTCAACCTCCCCCGGTCGAGATCGACGATGCGGGTCGCCAACCGTTTCAGAAAGGTGCGATCGTGGGTGATAAAAATCAGCGTGCCGCGGCCGGCGAGCAGAAATTTTTCAAGCCAGGTGATCGCGGCGATATCGAGATGGTTGGTCGGCTCGTCCAGGAGCAGGAGATCGGGCTCGCTCACCAGGGCCCGCGCCAGCATGACCTGCCTGCGAATCCCGCCGGAGCAGCCGACGAGACGCTCTTCCGGCGGTAGGCCCAAACGGGTCAAAACGGTCTCGACCTTCCGGCCGATATTCCAGCCGTCCCGGGACTCGATCCGCGCCTGCAGCTCCGCCAGGCGCGCGAGCGACGATGGCTCCGCCACCCCGGCCTGATGGGTCGCATGGTGGTACTCCGACAAGAGCGCGCCCAACTCCCCCAATCCGCCGGCCACCACTTCGAATACGGTCTCTTCCGTATCGGCGGGCACCTCTTGTTCGAGATGGCCGATGCCGAGCGTCTCCTGGCGCCAGATCTCGCCTTCGTCCGGCGGCGCCGCGCCCGTGATGACCCGGAACAAGGTCGATTTGCCGGCGCCGTTACGACCGACGAGGCAGACCCGCTCGCCGGGCTCGATTTGAAAATCGACATGGGCGAGGAGCGGCAGATGGCCGTAGGCCAGTGATACGTTGTCGAGGCGAAGAAGAGTCACTCCTCGATGACCACGGTCGCCCTGGCCACCCATCCCCTCGACCGAAACTTCTCCGAGACCAGCTCGATCGTATGGCCCTTATAAGCCACCTTTTTCATCTTCAAGCTTTCTCAATCCGCAAACCTGTTATACGTCGCCGCAAAAATAACCCCACCAATCGCCCCGTCGACGGCGGCGTAGAGGGTGCCGACGATCACGCTGCTGAAGCTTCCGACGACCTTATAGCCGGGATAGACCGAGCTTACGAGATCGAGAAAGACCTTGCCGTATGGAGGCGACAGAAAATTGAGCAAGGCAACTATGAAAACCGTGCCGCCCCAAAAAAGGGCCAGTGTGATGGTTAAGGATTTGACCGAAAGTTTCATGGTAGGATCCTCCTGCTGATAAAAATTGAGCCCGCCTTTTTACTTTTTTCCTTTTTACTTTCTTTATCTCTTCCAGCCCTGCTTCGATAGGTCCACCCGCTGTCCGACCGGATCCCTTAAGAAAACTTCGGCGAACCTACCGTCGCGCGGAAGGCTTTGCGAGCCCTGGACGGCCCCAGCCTCGAGAGCAGAGCCGACCGTCGCTTCCGGGTCGTCCACCTCGAAACCGAAGTGATCGATCCCCTGCCGGGCGCCCCGCGCGGGAAGAATCGCCAGATTGATATACCCGTCCGAGAGATAAACGGTTTCCTCTCCCCGGGAGACTTCCTTGAGCCCGAACACTTTCATATAGAAGTCCGCGAGCTTCGGAATATTGTCGGTCCTGACCGCGATATGCCGGATTTTCGCCATGGCGTTTCTCCTTTCGTCGTTTAAGAGGTCTTCGAGATCTTAGTCGAAGCCGATCGAGATTGGCAAGTTCGTTCGGGGCCTGAAGGGCCGAACACGGCAAAAATTGCGTTATTCAGCTATGCGAATTTCCCGACCCCGACCGTTCGCGTTATCCGTTATACATGCTAAAGTATGGAATATGGCAAGCGAGACATTTAAAAAGCGCCAGAAAGAGATGGCCCGCCAGGCCCGGCAGAAGGAGAAAGCGCTTCGGCGTCTCCAGCGCAAGGAAGAAAAAACGAATACCGAGCCGCCCGCGGATGGTGAAGATCCGGACCTCGCAGGGATCTACCCCGGCCCACAGCCGAAGCTTTTCTGACCGCTTTCCAGCCGATTTCAGTGACAGGGCTGCTTCCACCGCGCCGGCAGGATTCCTCTCCCGGGCCGAGACGGTCAAGGATCGTGATAATTGAACTGGTTGTGTTGAATGGTGTTGATGAAAAAGAGCGCCAGGGGGCGACCCGCGCTCCCGGCCAGCTCGAGCAGATGGGAAAGAGCGCGGTCCCTCCGAAAAGATGTTCGATAACCGATTCTCTCGTACGCTTTTATTTCCGGCAGGCTCTCTCCGTAGATGACCGCGGCTTGGCCGCCGATTAATTTTTCAGGCAGGCCCTCAGCGAGCGGAAATCCCTGGCCCGCATTGTTCCCGATCAGCACATAATCCGCGGCGGCGTCCAGCCCCCTCAACGCGTCCAGGATCCCCGGCAACGAAACCTGATCCCAGTTCCTCATCTCAAATTTGGCCTGCTCCGCGGTCAAAAGAGCCGGGTATCCCTCGGCGACCCGGTAGAGACCGTCGCGCCGGGTGAGACGGACCCAGAGAAGCGGCGGCGCCGTGACGAAATGGCCGAGCGTCACTTCGTTGTCCAGGATCAAGACGACGAACTGATGAGAGGCAAGTGGTTCGAGTTCCGTGCGTAGAGTCATGATGCAGTTACCTACCTACGGGTGGGTGTCCGAAGACCAATTCTCCGCCGCGCCTGCGAGCGCCGGGAGAGAAACAACCAGGGCCAAACCCCATCCGAGTTCTATGAACCGCATGCAATCGCCTCCGGCTTGAGCGGATACGCCCGAACCATATCGCGGGAGTTATCCGGAGTCAAAAGATTCTTTCGCAAACATCCTTAATTTTTCCTTGTCAGGGACAAATATCGGAGTAAAATCAACCTGCTCCGATCCTTCGCGCTTAGCATCAGCTCAGATGGCGACTCAACATTAAGAGGCTCATACAGTAATTCACGATCTTGTCGAACGCTTCGAGCGCAACATCGGCTCCTACCTTAACCAAGCCTATAACGAAACCCAGGTTCGCCGTGAGTTTATCGACCCTTTTTTCGAGGCTCTCGGGTGGGACATTGTCAACGAAGCCGGCTATGCCGAAGCCTATAAGGACGTTATCCACGAGGATGCCGTTAAAGTGGGAGGCGCCACCAAAAAGAACCCAAACGACAAAACTCGCCTTCAGCGCGAGATCGAAGCCACCGACCGCCAGATTGACCAACTCGTCTATGAACTTTACGGGCTAACGGAGGAGGAGATTAAGATTGTGGAGGAGGTGTCCAAGTGATGTGCGATCGTTTCGGCTTTCTGCCTTGCGACTGGAGTATCAAGTTCGATGGCGGCGATATTTCTCCGATCCCGGAGATCTATAAAATCAGGAAAGCGGTAGAGAAGAACACCAACCAAGACGGATTCTTGTATCCTCCGCGTTCCTGGAGAGTCAGGTTAGAACCAAGGACTAGCAGAAGGTTGGGAAAAATCCCTGGAAGCGAACGTCCCGCTCTTCTCCACCCGGTTGCGCCCTCTCACGAGCTAAGTCTAACCGCTCGACTTAACCAAAAAGAACTCCGTAATGGGCCGGGAGGCTTTCTCATCCACTTGCTAGCCTACCTATTCGGTGTCAGGCTCCAATTCCATGATTGGCGGTTCGACAGTCGTGTACCGATTCGAATGGCGCAGACCCATAATATTCACTTTACCAATGCTACAGCAGAGGATTTCCTCTCGCATTGTTATCGAGCTTGGCAAGGTTGGAGTAACCAAGAGCAATTGCTGATCACCAATGTGCTATTTATGCATTCGCGAGCCCCGTCATACGAGTGGGACTGGGAACGTTTTGTGATTGAGTATATGGTGCTTGACGGTTGCTGGAGGTTAGCCGAACTCCGTCACGACATCAAAGGGAAGAACCATTCGCAACGAATTAGTAGACTTTGCCAAAAGTTTGGCATCTCTTACGACAGAAGCCGCGTGGGCAGGATCGTTGCCCTTCGAAACGACCTTTTTCACGAAACGCTCTGGGCTGGCTCCCAGCCCGGCACGGCAGTGAGCTCGGATGCGTTTCTTCAACCCTCTAATCTCCGCCGACTAAATCAACGGCTGATTCCAGCATTATTCGGGTATAAGAATGCTTATGTAAACAGCATGTGGTGGTCTATAGGCGCTTACTCGTTTGATAAGCAGTAAATGACGGAGGAAATACCCGTTAAGCAAAAATGACTCTTGAATATATATTTGATCCCAGAACGGCAAGAAGCATCCTGCAACTCTATCCCAAGCTTCACCAGAGACTTGCTGAACCAGCAGTTGAAGGCAGAAAGGCAGTAAACTTTCAGGCAAGAAAGACGCCACGAGAGATTTATAGAGTGCTTTCAAATCAGCATTATCAGCACCTAGCGGATTTGCTTAGCACGGTGGAGTATTGTCTAAAGAGCGGCTTTGAAGCACCTAAATTGCTTAAGACCAACGTTCGACAGGATTTCGCATCCTCGGTATCTGAGCTGCTTTTAGCCGAATATTTTCTTAGGCGAGGCTTCTCCGTCCGCAGTCCAGAATCGGAGAAAGGGAATGAAGTTGTTCCCGACCTGGTTGTTGACGCGGCTGTGCCGATAAGCATCGAGGTGTACACTCCGCGAGACTGGATGGGAATGAACGATTTTGTAGAGGATCTGCGAATTGGAATCCTTCATCTCGACCTTCCCTGGGATTTCCATTTTGAAATTTTAATAGAGTTGATCAGCCACTTCGACCACGACGAAAACCCTTTATGGTTTAACCCCTGGAACTTTTCGGAAGCAACTGAGACGCCGAAACAGCGGTTCACAAAAATAGCTCCAGCTTTGGCTGAGATTGAGGCGAAGCTAAGTGGATCTAACGACGCGTTTATTATTAAGAGGCTTGATCACGAACACAATATCTCGGTCGAGGTGCGTTTTGAAGAGATCCAGAGAAGCGAGCGAGATCTGCCATCCAGATCTGGAGGCATATCAGTACCTACGCTTACCGGTCATGCCCCGGAAGTAATGTTTGATCAATTTGTTGAAAGACGACTTTTAAAAAAAATACGGAGTGGACAGGCTCAATCCATTCAAACTGGAGGTCTTGCCGCTGTCTTCGTTGATGTTAATAGATTGGGTTATTCGTACGAGTTTTCGCATCCGTGGTACCGTAAGAAATTCTCACAAAGCCTTGAAAAGCATCTTGAGCATGGCGATTTAGATATCGATGTGGTCGCCTTCTATTTATCTAGGGTCAACGAGAAGACCGTGACGGAAATTCTCCTGCTCTTTTTAAAGTCCGGCATTCCAGACGATGTGCTGGATATGTTAATGATCACCCGACCGGAGTGAGAGGACCGAGGGTCAAATTGGACTGCGCCCCTTGGACTGGGGGGTCTTGAAGTGAGATAGGAAGAGGGGCCAAATCCGCTTTTGGCTCTTTAGATTGGTTCGCAGGAAGTTCAGTTCAGAAAAAGGAGTCTTTATTCGGATCAACCGCGAGCAACCCGGAGCAGAAAACCCGCCTTCAGCGCGAGATCGAGGCCACCGACCGTTCGATCAACCAACTCGTCTACGAACTTTATGGGCCGAAATCGGGTCATGATCGAGGGGTTGAAAAAGGAGGCAGGCAGGGTTTTCCTAAATCATGGCCAAACGTGCTGCTCAGTTGGTGAGCCAACATCTGTTGAGTGCACTATTTTTCGGCCAGGCTGAGTTAGGTTATACTTATAGACGTTGGGCATATGAGCAAATTGATATTTATACCTCATGGAGAACGGTGGGATGCCTGATAGCGCAACTCACCTTTTTGACGTGCCTACGCCACTGGGCTTCTCAGTCCGAACGACTGCGAGTTACTGGGCTCTCATTGAAGGGAAGCATCCCGAAATTGCCGGGCGACAAACCGAGGTCGAGGCCTGTCTCCGCTCCCCGGATCAAATAAGGCATAGCAAGCTGGACAAAACAGTCTACCTGTTTTACCGGTCTCGACCACCTTATCACTTGTGTGTTATCGTTAAGCGACTCAATGATACCGGCTTCGTGATAACATGCTATTTAACGGACAAAATTAAAGAAGGAGACCAGATATGGCCCATATCCGCGTGATCCACGACCCGGTTGGCGAAACGCTGACAGTTTACTGGGCAGAACCTCGCACTGATCAAGTTTGTGAAGAGACAGGGGAAGGCATAGTCCTTATCAAAGATGCGCGGACAAACGAGGTCATTGGTTTTGAACGCCTCTATTTCAAGCCGGAGCCCGGAGCCAAAACGATCACTGTGGAGACCAGGGAGGTTACTCTGTAGCGACAACAACCTATGGAGCGCAAAACCGAGTAAGGGGTCAAATCCGCTCTTGGCTCTTTAGGTTGGTTCGCGGGAAGGTCAGTTCAGAAAAAGGAGTCTTAATTCGAATCCACCGCGAGCAACCCGGAGCGGAAAACCCGCCTTCAGCGCGAGATCGAAGCCACCAACCGCCAGCTTGACCAACTCGTCTACGAATCCGTTATTCTTGCGAACACCCGCAGTCTCACACTGCCCGGCGAAGGCGACGCTCACGAACTTTCCGTCTGAAAACAGGCGCGGATTTGCGCAATGGCGCAGATGTGATAAAGGAGGCGGCAAGGAAGATGGCGCAGTTCGGGGAAAGGAGCCGACCATGGAGTGGATTGTAAAATTGCGGGAGGATTTAGATCGCCTGGCCAACGAGCATGCCGAGCGGCTGGCGTCCGGCCGGGGCTATGACCGGCCACCCACGCCCGAGGAGCCGAAGATCCGGCGCGGGATCCGGCGCATGTATTTCACGCCCACGCGTCGCGCCTGCTGGGCTTATGTGCAGGCGGCCGCGCCGATCGACGTGAAGAAGGTCATCTGGCATCACGAGCGGGACGAGCTGATCCACGATCCGCGCGCCGGCGTCGGGCACGTCGACATCGACAAAAAGGAAGATATCGTCGCGGTCCCGCCTCTGCCCGCCGTGCGGGTGGCGACCTATGGCTGGCTCTATATCGTCATGCACCGGCCATGGCTGCAGGGCCTGGCCTCCTGTCATATCCTGGAGCGCATCAATGACGCTACGGTCATCAAGGGAAAGACCAACATCCAGCAATCCGCGGAGCGAGAGATGAAGGCCCGTAACCTGAAGGCCGCGGATCTGCCGTTGTCGGTCAAGGTCCATCTGGAGGCGGATACCGAGCACAGCGAGCTCGTTTGGGAAGTCTTCGAGCGGCATGTTGCCGGTGAGGAGAGCTACCAGCAGGCCCTCGACGGTGCTATCGAATCGCTCGAATGCCAGGAGATCTACGAGCGGGCCGTCTCCGAGGCCCTCGTCCTGCTGCAAGA
>ORMF012179783.1_pt1 | contig 17550 bp, 4 predicted proteins | sample 1779871 | NCBI WGS metagenome assembly ORMF01 (sample SAMEA104232316, study PRJEB22302) | groundwater metagenome | biome: forest; feature: aquifer; material: groundwater | place: USA | collected 2011-08-07 | depth 5.4 m
AGCAATGACGCCGAGCGAGGCCGCCGCTCCGTCGCGCGTCTCGACCGATCCGTTGCGCGCCGCGATGGCGGTGCAGGAAGCCAGGCTGCGCCAAGTCGAAGCCGAGTTGAGCCCGATCACCCTCCTCGTGCCGATGGACGGCATGGTGAGCATGATCTGCCGCCGCTCCGGTGAGGCCGTGACGGCCGGCGAGCCGATCATCGTCATCAGCGCACTGCACTCGGAGAGCGTCGTCGGTTACTTGCGCCAGCCTTTTCCGGTGGAGCCGCGCGTGGGGATGTCCGTCGAGGTGCGCACGCGGGGCCTGCGCCGGGCCATGAGCCTCGGAAAGATCCTCGAAGTGGGCACGCAACTGGAGCCGATCGCGCCCGCGCTCGTGTCGCCGCTCCGGACCGCCAACATCGAACTGGGCCTGCCCATCCTCGTCAGCCTGCCCCCCGGCTTGAAGACGAGGCCGGGCGAAATCGTGGACTTGCGGATCGATCCGCGCCCGAAATAGCGGCTGGTTGCAGGGCCGGCTTTCGTCTGGTGGGCCGGGGGTGCGAGGTGCGAGCCACACCAGCCCCGGCGACGGACCGCGACGTCTTGGAGTGTGCCACGCAGCGGCGCTACATCAGCTTCAACTTCGGCAAGTCCTGCGAATCCCCCAAGCCCACCGGCTCGTGCCGGCGGTTGACCACGATGAGGTCGTCGATGTCGCGCTCGTCAAAAATCTTCAGCGCCGTGACGGCGAGCGCCTCTTCGCGCACGCAGATCGGTGTGCGTGTCATCACGGCGGCCAGCGGCTTGCGGAGCAGGTCTTCGTCAGTCGCGCTGTTCCGGCGAAAGTCGCCGTCGGTGAACACGCCCGCGAGTTTGCCGCGCGCGTTGACGATGCTGAGGCTGCCCGACTTGGCCTTGGTCATCACGAGCAGGGCTTCCTTGACGGTGAGCGTCTGCGGCGCCACGGCGTTGCGCGCACCGGTGCGCATGATGTCGCTCACGCGCAGCAGGAGCGCGCGCCCGATTGCGCCCGACGGATGATACTTCGCGAAGTCGTGCTTCTTGAAGCCGCGCGCCTGCAAGACCGCCATCGCCACCGCGTCGCCCATGACGAGCATCGCCGTGGTGCTGGCGGTTGGGGCGAGGTTGAACGGGCAGGCTTCCTTCGGCACGCGGACGTTGAGCACCACGTCGCTGTGGCTGGCCAACGTGGAGCGCACCGCTCCGGTGATCACGATCAGCTTGACCGAAAAGCGCTTCAGCGCCGGCAGCAGATTGAGCAGTTCTTCCGACTCGCCGGAGTAACTCAGCGCGAGTACCACGTCGCCGTCAATGACGATGCCCAAGTCGCCGTGGAGTGCATCGACGCTGTTGAGCACGACGCTGGTGGAGCCGGTGCTCGTCAGAGTGGCGGCGATCTTCTGACCGACGTTGCCCGATTTGCCAATGCCAACGACGACGATCTTGCCGCGCTGGCGCAGCGCCTCGACGATCGTGTCCACGGCGCGCTCGAAGCTTTCGTCGAGCTGGGCGCGCACCTGCTTGAGGGCGTCGAGCTCGATGTCGAACACTTCCCGGGCGCGGGCAACGTGGCTCATCGAGGCGAGATTGCCGAGGACGATTCCGCGTGGCAACGAGGAATGAATGTCGTCACCGATTCGCGTCGGGCCAGAGTCAGCGGTCTCCCAGAGCAGCAGGCGAGCGATGCAAGCAAGAGAAAGGAAGCGAGCGTTGACGTGCGCGGTGCAGGCCGCGCGGGCCGCCGGCGGGTTGATGCGCCAGCATCTGCGCGCGGCCAAACGGATCAACTCAGCCGCGCAGCACGCCATCAAACTCGAATTGGATGTCCGCTGCCTGGTGACGGTGGAAACGCCGGGACTGCCCGGCATCGTGGCCTTTGCCGTGGGAGAAGTGGTCTTCGATTCGCTCAACCCGTTCTCGCAAGACAGCCTCGTGAAGTCGAGCTGGACCGCGCGCGTGGCGCAGGTCCTCGACATGCGGGGCGTGCCGTTGACGTTGGCGGATTTCCCGTCCGACCTCCAGCCCGCCACGAAACGCACGCGGGTGTCCAAGGGCAAATACATTTTCAACGACTTGCAGGCCTCCCTCCAGCGGCGCGTCCGCTACGATCCTTTGGGCGGCCGGCTGGAAATGATCGGCCTGCTCAACGACAAGGAAATCGGCGACCGCACGCTGACCGCGGCGCCACCGGCGGTGTATGCCCTCGAGCCAAACATCATGACCGCGGAAGAGCAGACTGAACTGCGCAACCTCTCCATCAGCCAGGACTGGCGGGACGCCGTGGACGACCTGGCCAAGCTCACGCGCAACCCGACTCTGATCGATTCGGACAGCTCCAGCCTGCCGATCCCGTCCGACACGAACTACCAATCCAAGCTGGAGAAGTTCTGGCGGCACTATTTCTTCGGCGTGTTGCCCCAAGACTCGAGCAGCTTCACCGGTTTAAGCAGCTTCCCCACCGTGGCGGGCATCGCCGCGACGGACCCAGTCCCCACGCCGATCAGCATCGACGACGCCGATGCCGACTACCTGGTCGGGCTGGAGCCAAAGGCGCTCTACAACGGCAACGGGCAATTGGTGACCGTGACTGAAAAGGAGCCGCCCTTCGATCCCAACAATCCGCCCCAGCAATTCCCCCGGCCCGTCCGCGATCCGAAACGCCCCGCCCCGCTGCGCGGGTTCGGTCCGGGTCTGGCGCTGCTCCCCAACGCGGGCTTTCTGGATCCGGACGGCAACCTGCCGGAGATCAGTTGGGTCACCGTCGCCGAGAACAACGATCCCAGCCAGGAAGGCTCGCCCATCACACTGCACGTGATCATGGTGGACCGCCGCGAGCGCTATCGCGGCGCCATCCAGACCATCGCCTCCGACAACGTCTTTGACGAAAACCTCATGCTCCGCCACACCGGCGACTTCGCCGCCAAGGCCGACGAGCTTTTCTTCGAGTGGTGGTATCGGCCCGACGACGGCAGCTTGAACGTGCCGCCGCCTGACTTGGTCCCGGCGGGCCAGCCGAATCCGTGGAAGCTCTTCCCCGACGCGACGGGCAACCGCGGCAAGAACCGCTATCAGATCACGCTCAAGGGCAATCCCAACGCGCCCGAGGCCCTGCTGGCCGACACATGGTGGTTCTGCCGCTATCGCCACCGGAACGACGACGTCGAAGGCACCAATTGGAACGTCCCGCAGAAGGACACCGGCGGCAGGGTCATCGACGACCGCGTCAACTTCACCTGGGCCGGCGCCGGCAACTCCGATCCGTTTAACGACTTCGACGGCGATGGCATCAAGGACTTCCGCGCGCAACTCGCGCAAGGCTGGATCAAGCGCGTGCTCGATGCGGTCAATCCCTACGAAGCCCGCATCCGCGACTTCGAGGGCGACAATCCTTCCACGCGGGTCAGCATGATCTCCCAGTTCGGCCCGCGCTTCGAGGGGCCAGTCGCGCTCAACCCGGCCAAGAACGTGATCGAGAACGTGGGTTTGATCGAGTTGTACGAAACGATCCTCAAACGCGGCCGCGACTTGAGCATCGACCTGACGCGGCCAGTCTCCACACCCGCCATCGCCAACGCCCTGGAGCTCGTCACCACCCGGCTTTCGGATTTCTACGCCATCCTCGGCAACGAGGCCTACACCGACGCGCAAGACCCGACCGTCGGCATCAACGACGGCGACGTGGCCCCCTTCGTGTTCGCCTTCCAAAACCAGATGTCCTCGCTGCTGGAGGAAGAGCTGGCGTTGCTGCGCGGCGTGGACGATTTCTTCGCCCGGCCAGTCTATAACCGGCTGTTCTGGAATTTCACCAAGGGCGAAGGCGAGGCCGCTTACGCCAGCAATTACAGCGTGAGCGACGTCAACATGGACGGCTTCATCGACGAGGACGACGCGATGATTGTTTATCCGCAGGGGCACGGCGATGCCTGGGGCCATTACCTCACGGCGATGCGCAACCGCTACGAGCTCCTCAACCACAAATTCTTCAACTGGGTCTCGCGCTCCGAGTTCTACAACCTCCAGGACATCGTCATCAAAGTCGATTTCCTGGATGAACGGAAGTTCGCCCAAACCGCCGCCGCCAAGGCCAAGGCCGGCGCCGAAATCGTCAACCTGACTTACCGGGAGAAATACGTCGAAGACCCGAACGCCCAGTGGCAGGGCTACACCGACAGCAACGAGGACCGCGCCTGGGGCGTGCAGGAGTGGGCGCGCCGGGCGGGCCAGGGGGCCTACTTCGATTGGATCACCGCCAACGCCCTCCTGCCCTCGCTGCATCCGAACGAGAACCTCGAAGGCATCCAGCGCGTGGATCGGTCGGTGAACTCGGACATCACCGTGATCTCCGCCAACCTCAATGCGGTGCAGACGACCTTCGACCAGGCCAACGCCGGCGAGAACCCGCTCGGCATCGCCCGGGATGCGCTGGTCTTCGACATCGATCCCACCTTCCTGGAAGTCGGCTCGACGGCGCAGATCGGCACGCGGGCGGTCCAGGCGCTGATGCACTTCGACCAGATCTACGAACGCGCGTTGAAGATGCTGGAGCACACCAAGGCCGTGTGGGACAACGCCAACGAGAACCGCAATCGCCTGCGCGCGGTCGCCAACAGCGAGGCGGAATTCCGCAACGAAGTCTTCCAACAGGACCTGGCCTACAAAAACCAGCTCATCGCCCTGTTCGGCAAGCCCTACGAGGGCACCATCGGTCCCGGCAAGGTCTATCCCGCCGGCTACGATGGTCCCGACCTCCTCCTGTTCATGTACGTGGACGTGCGGCACGTCGATGACAGCACCGTGCCTGGCCCGACCACGACCTTCGCCGAATTCGACGCCGATGGGAAGCTGACCGACGGCGAGATCTACGACTCCTTTGTGAATGGCCAGGGCAGCGGCGAGGCCCCCCGGGCCAAGCTCGCCGACATTCGCAACATCCCGCCGGAGTTGCGCCTGTATCTGAGCGAGGACGTGCGCCGGCTGTTCGCGCCGACGTTCACGCGCGATGGCAGCACCGCGGCCCCGATCGAGGCGCGTAGTGGGCTTTACTCGGTGAAATACACCGACCTCGTCGCGCCAAAGGTCGAATTGTTGAACTTGACGTCCTTCCTGCCGGTGACCGCGGCGGGCTACACCTTCCAAGCGCCGCGCGAATGGGGCAAGCGGCTGGCCGTCGGCGAACTGCAAACGCTCATCAACCAGATGATCCAACAAGAGGCGGCGATTGCCTCGGCCATCGGCGCTTGGGATTCCCTGCAGGGCGATATCGTCCGCCCCTTGCGCCTCATCAACGCCAAGTACGACATGTCGGCCAACATCCGCCTCAAGAACGAGGTCTTCACACGCCTCAAGAACATCACTCTCAATGTCCGGAAGGCTATCGAAGGCGGTCGCGCCATCAAGAAGACCCTCGGCGAAGTCGTCCAATTGACCGCCCAGACCACCACCGAGGTCTTTCCCCGCCAGCTCCCGATTGTCGGCCTGGCGGTCTCCCCCGGCGACGCCCTCGCCCCGGCGCGCGGCGGCATCCAGATTGCGGCCGCAATCGTCAAGACGACCCTGCTCTCCGCGGAGAACATCCTCGCCATCGCGAAGCTGGCTTCGGAGATCTCGCTGGACATCGCCCAGAACGAACTCGACCTGTTCGAGAAGCGCGAAGCGGATGCGATTGCCGCCAAGGAGTTGCTGGTCGAGCTGGAAAACAAGGTCGGCGACGAACCGATCAAGCGCATTGACGTCTTTAAGGAAATCGAGGCGCTCCGCGCGCTCTCCGATCAGTACCGCGCCAAAGTGGACGAGGGCGTCCGCCTGATCGACGAGCGCGCCGCGTTCAACAAGCGCGTCGCCGCCCAGACGCAGCGCGAGCGCTATCAGGACATGACCTTCCGCGTGTCGATGAACCACGCGCTGCAAGTTTATCGGTCGGCGTTCAACCTGGCGGCCAAGTACGCCTACCTGGCGGCCAAGGCCTACGACTACGAGACCAACTTCGATCCCGACGACCCGGGCTCTCCCTCGACGATCCTGGCCGAGATCGTGCAGGCGCGCACACTGGGCAACTTCGACGGCGTCCCGCGCATCGGCCAGGGCGGCCTGTCCGAGGCGCTGGGCCGGCTCAAGGCCAACTACGAGGTGCTCGAAGGGCAGCTCGGAATGAACACGCCGCAAATCGAAGTCGGCAAGGCCTCGCTCCGCACCGAACTGTTCCGCATCCTGCCGCCGGATCCCGACGCGCCCCCGGTGCAGCCGGATGGGCTTCCGTCGCCCGGCACGGATTCCGGCGAACTGTGGCGCCAGACGCTGCAGGACGCCCGCGTGGCCGACCTGTGGATGGTGCCGGAGTTCCGGTACTTCTGCCGGCCATTCGCGGCGGAGTCCGATGCCGAAGGCAACCACCTGCCTGAGCCGGGGATTGTCTTGCGGTTCGGCACGGAGATCGCCGCGGGCAAGAACTTCTTCGGCAAACCGCTCAGCGGCGGCGATCATGCGTATGACCCCAGCCTGTACGCGACCAAGATCCAATCGGTCGGCATCTGGTTTTCCGATTACCTGAGCGCCAGCGTGCTGGGGGATCTCCCCGCCACCCCGCGCGTCTATCTGGTCCCCATCGGCAGCGACATCATGAGCGTGCCCACGAGCACCGATCCCAACGTCGTCCGGATCTGGCACGTCGTGGATCAGAGCATCCCCATCCCGATCCCCGCCCGTGCAGCCGCACTGGACATCGCGAACTGGGTCCCGCTGCTCGATGGCCTCAACGGCCGCCTCGGCGAGCCGCGGCGCTATCCCGCCTTCCGCGCCTACCACGACGGCAGCAACGAAGTGAACACCGACGAGTTGGTGGCCGACACCCGCTTGGTGGCGCGCTCGATTTGGAACACCCAATGGATGCTGATCGTCCCGGGCCGGCTGCTCAACGCCGATCCGAACGTCGGGCTGGACCGCTTTATCGAGCAGGTCAGCGACATCAAACTGGTGTTCCGCACCTATGGCCTTTCGGGACGATAAAGCGAAGCAGAATTGGCGGCCTATGACTATGATCCCTGCCAGACAACTTCACCTCCGGTGGCGGCCCGTGGCCGGCGCGATCGCGTGGGCCTGCGCGCTCGCCGTTCTCCCGGCCCTCGCGGCCTCCATCACCGAGCCGTCCACGGTGTTTTACGGCAAGATCGTCGGCACCGGTTCGGCCCGGCCGTTCCTCGTCACCGACGGCCAGCTCGAATGGACCATCCGCCGCGCCGACGGCGTGGACGTGACCTCGCGCGCCTCCTTGCGCCAGCTCAACGGCGGCGAGTACTGCTACCGCCTCAATGTCCCGCACGAAGCCCTGGCCCTCGGCATCAGCCCCTCGCGCGTGAGTGTTCCGCTGGGCGCGGTGGAACAAACCCATCAACATCTCCGGATCACCGTCAACGGCCAGGCCGCGCGGATCGTTGGCCCAAGTGGCGCGACTTTCGACGCCAGCCAGGCGCGCCGCGCCGCGACATATCGGTTGGATCTCGAAGTGCCGTTGGTGGCGCCCGATGCCGACGGCAACGGCCTGCCCGATTGGTGGGAAACCAAGCACGGCCTCGACCAACTCGCCGGCGCCGACCCCGACGGCGACGGCCTGTCGAACCTCCAGGAATACCTCGCCGGGGCCGACCCGTTGCGCAACAACCGTGCGCCGGCTCTGGCCACGACGGAAGCGCTGGCCTACGCCGACGGCACGACGGTGGTCATGCTCAGCGCCATCGACACCGATAGCGCCGCGGCGTCGTTGACCTACACGCTCACCAAAGCGCCGACCGGAGGGACGCTTCACCTCTGCAACGGACGGCCGGACGCCGCCGCGCCCGACCTGGCTCTGGCGGAAGGTTCCCAGTTCACGCAACAAGACGTTCGCAGCGGAAAGCTGCGCTTCGTCCAGCGCGGCGAAGCGCCTTACGCGATCAGCTTTGAGGTCAGCCTGCGCGATGAAGACCCCAGCCACGAAGCCGCGTCGGGCCGCGTCACGCTCAAGCTGTATCGCCCGCCGGCCGCCGTGCTCGGTTCGGCGTCGCCGGAGCGACTGCTGGCGCTCGCCGGCGGCCACGAGGCGATTCCCAGTGTCGCCCCCGAAGAGGAACGGCGCGTCAAGAACTACCTCCTCGGCAAGCACGCCGGCTACGTGATCTGGGATGGCGCGGCTGCTGAGAGCGACGCGCAGTTGGCCGCGCCGAGCGCCGGCGTCGAACGCGCCGACTACGCCGCGAGCTACGTGAGTAAATTCGGCAACGACCGCAGCCACGTCCTCATCGGCGGCTCCGCGAAGAACACTCTCACGGGCGGCATGGAAGCGGATGTTCTTTTGGCCGGCTCGGGCACGGAACTGCTTCGCGGCAACGCGGGCGCCGACCGCTTCGTGTTCGCCACTCCATCCGGCAGCGCCAGCACCATCGCGGACTTCAGCATTGATGACCGCGACGTCATCGACCTCTCCTATGTGCTCCGCGGCGAGTCGCAGCTCCTGCGCGACTTCGTGCGGCTCGGCGCCACTGGGGCGGATGCCACACTGCAAATCGATGCCGATGGCCAGGGTGGCAATTTCACCGACCTCACCCTCAGCCTCGCCGGGTTTGCGCCGGACGCAGCCGATCTCCACGCCCTCGTCGAAAGCGGCGCGCTCGTGGCCCGCGGCCTCAAGTTGCTCCCGCGCGTCGTCATTGCCGCCAGCAAAGCCGCTGCGAGCGAGAACGGTCCTGAAGCGGGAGAACTCACGCTCACGCGTCTCGGCGGGGCGGACTCCGAGTTGACCGTCAACCTTTCGTTCGGTGGTTCCGCGGTGAACGGGGTTGATTACGCGAAGCTCGACCCAACCGTCATCTTCCCGCGCGGCGAGCGAACGGCGAAGGTGACCCTCACGGCGTTCGCGGACAGCCAGGCCGAGCCGACCGAGAGCGTGGAAGCTGTGCTCCAGGCCGGCGACGGCTACGAGCTGGGCGCCTACGACCGGGCGGTGGTGACGATCGAGGACCTGATGGCCGTGGTCTCAATCGAGGCCCTTGAGCCGCTCGCCGTCAAAGAGCCGCTCACCCCCGCGGTGTTCTTGCTCAGCCGCAGCGGATTGATCGATCGCACCGTGCTGGTGCGCCTGGACATTGCCGGTTCAGCCGTCAATGGCGCCGACTACCAAAGCGTCCTCCGCTTCGTGAACCTGGCCCTGGGGCAAACCACGGCGCTCATCCAGATTGTGCCCACCGCCGCGGCCGCGCTCGGGAGCGGCCCGGCCAGCGTCGAGATCGCCATCACGCCGGACTCCACCTACAAGCTCGGTGCCGACACTCAGGCGCGGGTGGCCTTGATCGAACGCCGCGCTTCGTTTGCCGCTTGGCGCGCGCGCGAGTTTCCGAACTCGACGGGTCCGTTGGCAGCCTTCGCAGCCGAGGATCCCGGCGGTCACGGTGTGCAGAACTTGGCGCGTTACGCGTTTGGTCTGGACTCAGCCAGGCCCGACCGCAGCCGGCTGCCCAAGTGGGCCGTTCGTGACGGCCATCTCACGGTTGATTTCCGGCGCCGTCTCGATGCGACCGACGTTGATTACGTGGTCGAAGCCTCCGCGGACTTGGCCACATGGGACTCGTCGCCGGCCAGCGTGGAGCGGCTCGCGTCGGCCGCTTACGGCGGCGATCCGGCTGCCGTGAGTTTCCGCGCCCGGCCGGCGATCAAGGACAAAGCCAAACTGTTCCTCCGCGTGCGCGTCCTTCACCGGCCATGAGTCACCGGCCTTCATCCATGAGCCTCTTTAAGCCCACCGCCTTTTGGACTGCGCCCGCGCATTCCAAAGCGAGAATTGTCTTCACCCTGTGCGCCGCGGCCCTGGCCCTCACGCTCGCGTCTTGCAGCAAGCCCACCCATTCCATCGTCCTCGCCACCGTGGGCGAGCGCGCGATCACCGCCGATGACCTTCGCCAGGAAGCCGAGCGCCGCCGGGCTGCGCGGCGGGCCGTGCCGGACAAGGAAACGCTCCTTCAGGAAATGGTGACCTACGAGGCGCAAGTGCAGAGCGCCCGCCGGGCCGGCTTGGCCGATGACCCGCAGGTCCAGCGCGAAATCGGTTTGATGCTCATCGGCAAGTGGCGTGAGCGCGAACTGGTCGCGCGCCTGGAAGCCGTCCAGGCCACCGCCGAGGAAATCAAAGCGGAATACGAGCGGGAGATCGCGAAGCACACCCGGCCAGCGAAGGTCCGTTTGGCCTTCCTGTTCCTCCCGGCCGGTCCGAAGGCGAGCGAGGCCAGCCGCGCGGAGATTCGCCAGCGGCTCGAAGACGCGCGGCGCAAAGTCAACGCCGACCCGCCGCCCGGCGGACGCGGCCCGGCGGCGACTGGCTTTGGCGCGCTGGCGCTTGAGTATTCCGACGACCAAGCCAGCCGTCACCGCGGCGGCGACATCGGCTGGCTGGACGCCGGCAGGCTCGATTACCACTGGCCCAAGCCCGTGCTGGAAGCGGCCTACGCTCTCGACAAGGGGGAGATCAGCGGCGTGATCGAGACCGAAGCCGGATGTTACCTCGCCATGAAGACCGACGCCCGCGAAGCCTCCGTCACGCCGTTTGCGCAGGTCGAAGCCACGCTCCGGCACTCGCTGCTGCTCAAGAAAAAGCGCGAACTCGAGGAAGCCTTCCGCCAGGAGGCAGTGCGTCTCGCCGGCGCGCAAATCCATCGCCAGGCCCTCGCCGCAGTCGAGCTCCCATCCGGCGCCCCGGCCCTCGCGCAGCGCGGCCAAGCCGGGCCGCCCGGCCTGCCCGGCACGAACGAATCCAACCCATGACCACCGACCGGCCAACCCGCTCAGCTCCGACGATTGCGTTGCCGCTTTTCCGAACCTGACCAAGTTATGGAACCATCGAACAGATTACGATCCCGCCGAGGTTCTCCCGCGGTTCGATTTTTGCCGCTGCTCGTCACGCTGCTGTTGGCGGCCCCTGGCCTGGCCTGGGCCACCCCTCCGAGTGTGTCCTTTGGCGCCGCCCCGGCGGACATCCTCGACACAGACACGAGCGAACCGTTTGACACGATTACGGTCACCGATCCGGATGGCGGCACTGTCAATGTGGAGATCACCTTCCTCGATGTACGCGGCACGTTCCCGGTCGGCGGCGGTTTGACCAAGCCTGCCGCGGGCAGTTACGCGTTGAACGGCCTTACTCCCGCGGTGGCGCAAGCCTTCCTGCGGGACCTGGATTTTACGCCGAACTCGAACCGCATTCTCGACGGCGTGGTCGAGACCACCACCTTCACCGTGACGGTCACCGATCCGACGGCTGCCTCGGACTCCGCCACCGTGGATTTGGACGTCGAGGGTGTGAACGACCCGCCAAGCGTCTCCTTCGGCTTTCCTTCCCCCGCCAACATCTTCGATAACGCGACCAGCTTGCCGCTGGACGAAATCAACATCAGCGACCCGGATGCTGGCGACACGGTGACCGTCCAAATCGTTCTGACCACGTCCCCTGGCACCACTCCCGGACAACCCGGCACCTTCCCGATCGGGGGCAGCCTCACCAGTCCCGTCGCGGGCACTTATGTCCTCAGTGCCAGTTCACCGGCCGCGGCGCAGGCCTTTTTGCGCGCGCTCGTCTTCACGCCTGTCATCAACCGCATCCCGGTCACCGAGAGCGAGCTGACGATCTTCGACGTGACGGTCACTGATGGCTCGGGTGCGGACGACCTAGACACCGAGGACGTGCGGGTCTATTCCTTCAACGATGCGCCCCATTTCACCGGCACGGTCACCGCGCTCATCAACGACAACGCCAACGCGCTGCTCTTCCCCACGTTCAGCCTCACCGATGTCGATGTCGCGCGCATCGGCGGTTTCATCGTGCCGCAGCCGGTCACGGTGACGGCCACTGTGCCCGGCGGGGAAGGCGGAGTTGCCTTCGGTTCCTTCCCGGTGTTGTCGCTGACGTTCACTGCCACGGGCACGCCGGCGGGCGCGACGGCGGCGTTCCAAGCCGCGGTGTTTACGCCGGTGCCGAACCGCAAGCCCGTCGGCCAGACCGAAGCCGCCAGCGTGACGATCACCCTGTTGGACTCGCTCGGCGAACCCGCGCCTGAGAACGGTGTGCGCGGCTTCTCCATCCTTTCGATCAACGACCCGCCCGCCGCCACCGCCTCGGCCATCCCGGCGTCGTTCCCGGACAACCAGGATTTGCTGCTCTTCCAGCTCTCGATCACCGATCCCGATCCGTTCGACAACACGTTCACCGCCGATCTGCTCGCGGTGAGCGACCCGACGTTCCAGTTCGGCACGTTCGATCCGGCGAGTCCTTCCTTCACGGGCAGCCGCGATTTCGTGCAGACCGCCGTGCAAAGCATCTTCTATCGGCCGGTCCGCAACAGCGTGGCGGGCTCGCAGGCGGTCAGCGTGCAATTCCAGATCAAAGACCCGCACAACGCGACCGCCTTCGCTCCCGTGGCCTTGACCATTCAAGGCGTCAACGATCCCCCGAACATCGTCGGCGTGCCGCTCACGCTCATCCGCATCAGCGACGACGAAACCATCAAGCCCTTCAAGACGGTGACGATCGAAGACCCCGACGGCTTGGGCGCGCAGTTGGTGAGCGTCACGATCGTCATGGACGACCCGAGCAAGGGCAGCTTCTCGCCCGCCGGTCCGTTTAGCAGCATCACCTCCGCCGCGGCCACCACCGCGATCCGCGCGGTGGACTTCACGCCGACGGCCAACAGCATCCCGGTCGGCGAGACCGTCACCCTGGTCATGACCATCACCGTGACCGATGCGCTGGGCCTGCAGCGCTCCAACGACAAAACCACCGTCGTCATCACCAGCGTCAACGGCGCTCCCAAGATCCTCGGCGTGCCGCCGCTGGCCTCGCAGCCAGTGTCGATCCCGCCGACGCCGCCCGTCGAGCCGTTCGCCGGGATATCCATCGAGGACGACGACACGCCGCCGAGTGTGACCGTGACGGTCTCAATCGACAACCCCGCCAAAGGCACGCTCGCCAACCTCGGCGGCTTCGTCGAGCAACCGCCCGGTTCGGGCGCGTTCACGTTCACCGGCGCGCCCGGCGACGCCACCACGGCTTTGGCGGGTCTTCAGTTCGAGGCCGACCCGGAGTTCCTCTTTCCGCCCAACGCGCCCGGCGGCACCACCTTCACGATCAAGGCCGTCGATTCCGTCCTCAACACGCGGACCGAGACGCTCGCCATCGTGCTTCAGGGCGAGGCGCGCAATCATTTGGTGACCCGCCTGGATGACGACCGCGACGAAGGCTCGCTCCGCCATGCCGTCGAAGTCGCGGCGAACGACGACGTCATCACCTTCGCGCTGCTGGAATACCCGGCCGTCATCCGGTTGGATAAAAACCTCGGCCCGATTGATCTCAACCGGAACGTGACGCTCAAAGGGCCCGGGGCGGACATGCTGAGCCTCAGCGGCGATTCCGACGGCAACCGCCAGCCCGACACGCAACTGTTCCGCGTGAAGGCCTTTGTGGCCATGGAAGGACTCACTCTCACGCAAGGCAAGGCCGGCACGGGCGGCGCCGTGTACGTGGGGCCGACCGGCCATCTCACGATGCGCTACTGCGCCGTCACGGACTCGCGGGCCACCCAGTGGGGCGGCGGCATCGACGTCGATCAAGGCAGCCTGGCGATGGACCACTGCTTTCTGGGCGGCAACAGCACCGACGGCACGCTGGGCTTGGGCGGCGGCGCGGTGTCGCTGTTCACCGATCAGGTCTGCTCGTTCGTCAATACCACTTTCTCGGCGAACCGCCAGCAATCTGCCAACGGCTTCGGCGGCGGCGCCCTTTACGTCGAAAACCTCGATCCCCAATCGGAGCTTCTCGTTGCGGTCACCCACTGCACTTTCGCCGAAAACCTGGACGCCGCCGAGGGTGGCAGTTCCATTCACGCGAATGTCTTCGGCACGTTGGTCGAAGTGATGAATTCGATCTTCGCGGACGGCCGCGACAAAAACTTGGAAGTGGCCGGCGCGGGCCGGATCGTCTCGCTCGGCGGCAACGTCTCCGACGACAGCACCCGCACGATTCTCACACAGGGCGGACAGCCGAAGCTGGTGACGCTGCTCGATCACGCGAGCGACGCCACGGAAGCCAGCCAGCCGGTGGGCCCGCTCAACGCGCAGTTGCGCCCGACGCCGGGACACCCGCCCACCGCCGGGAGCCCCGCGATTGGCCGGGCGATCCCACCGGCTGAGGCCACCGACCAACTCGGTGTCATCCGCGACGGCGATCCGGACTCGGGCGCGCTCGAATTCAACGCCACGACGCGGCTTGTCATCAACGAAATCCAAACCACCGGTTCGCCGGCGGACTTCGTCGAGCTGTACGTCCTGCGTGATTCCATGCCGGTGAACATCGGCGGCTATTCGCTGTGGATCGATGCCGACAAAAAGCACGTCTTCGCCGCCAACACCATCATCCAGCCGGGCTTTGGGATCGTCGTCGCCGACTCGCTGATCGGTGCCAGTGGGACGCCGGTCGCTACGCCGTCTGAAGGCTCGCCGCTGGGCTTGGGCGAACGCGGTCTTGTTGAGTTGCGCCTGCCCGGCGACGGCCCGGTCGTGTTGAGCGTCTCCTATGTCGGGGTCTTCGTTGACCCGGGCGATCCGTCCCTGAACCTGAGTTTCCCGACCGACTCGCTGACCCTGGCGCCGCAGTTCCGCGGCTTCGCGGACTTGCCGCACAGCCTCGTCTTGCCGCCGCCGGTCGGAGGCGCGGATTTGAGCCACGGGGGCGATACGTCGTCTCCCGGCAAGGATACCGGCGGCACGCCGTTCGGCAGTCCGAATGCCTTCCCCTTCGCGGTGGCTGATCAGGTCCTGACCGGCGAAGACGATCTCTTGAGTGTGCTGGTCCTCGCCAACGATCTGGATGCCGACGGCCTCGACAAACTGGTCATCGTCGATGTCAGCATCGCTTCTGCTCCAGGCGTGGGCAACAGTGCGACTGCCGCTTCGGCCAGCGGCGCGGCCCTGGCCATCTCCCCCTCCGCCGCCCCATTGCGGGGCCTGGCGATTGGCTATGATCCGCGCGCTGCCGCTGCCCTGCAGCAACTGCCTGAGGGCATCAAGAAGACCGACACGTTCCACTACGAAATCATCGACATCGGCACGGGCTCGATCACCGCTTACGCCTCCCATGCTGGCGGCACCAAGACCAAGATCGTCTCGGCGGCGCATCGATTGGTCGATACGGACGTGATCCGCATCTCGGGCGCCGGCACCGCGGCCTACAATGGCGAGCGTGTCGTGACGCGCATCGATGACGACTCGTTTTCGATCCCGGTGGCCTTCATCGACGACCCGGCCACGAGAGGCTCGTGGGAGACCAAAGACCCGCGCCATCCGACCGCCCGCAGCGAGGCCAAAGTCACTGTCACCGTCCTTGGAGCGAACGATCCGCCTGCCCCGGCGAACGACACGGTGGCGACTGACGAGGAGACGATCCTCCGCCTCATGGGCGATCCGAATCTCGCCGGATCGATCACCGTCTTCGACACGGACCCGCAGTATCCGCCCCCGCGCCAGATCTCCGGTGTTAGCCTCTTGAGCAACGATGATGACATCGACACCGACGACCACGCCTTGTCGCTCAAGATCGTGGGCGTCCTCAGTCGAGTGAACGCGCTCGGCGGCTACAGCGGCACACCTGGCCAGACGCCCGTCACCGTCACGGCCACGGCCCACGGCTTGGAAGACGGCACGGTCATCCTGATCGCTGGCTACGGCGGGCATCCTTCCTACAACGGCTATCACACGATCACCCTCATCGACGGGAACACCTTCTCGATCCCGGTGCACTTCGTGGACAACCACTCGACGAAGGGCAACTGGGTGGTTCTCAACGACGGCAACCGCCTGAGCACGACCACCGACAAAGGCGCGGCGGTGAAGCTGGAAATCCGCACCGACCGCATCGAGACGAGCATCATCTATAACCCGCGCGCCTCGGCCTACCTCAACGGCCTGGCCGTGGGCGAAATCGAACCGGATTCGTTCTACTACGCGGCGGAAGACAGCCACGGCGCCGTCGGCCTCGCGCGGGTGAGCGTGAACGTCTCGGGCGTGAACGACGACCCCGAACCGTCCGCCGATCCGGAATCGCTCTCTGCGCTCGACACACTCCTCAACGACGCCCATTCGCACACGCTGGAGGATGTGCTGGCCGACTCGGCGGTGCTCTTCCACGTGCCGCCCGCCTCCGGCCTGCCGAGCCGCTCCGATGCACAGGTGCAATTTACTGACGCAGCCGACACCGGCGCGGTGCTCACGTTTTTCCTCACGGATGTGGCCACGACGGATGAAGACACGCCGCTGATGATCCTTTCGACCGACCTGCTGCTCAATGACAGCGACGTGGACCGCAGCGATGATCTGTCGGTGCTGTCCGTCGCAAGTTTGAGTCACGGCGGGGCCGCCGTCTCCCTCAGCGGCGATCAGGCGACGATCGGTTACAATCCGACCGTCTCGTCCCTGTTGAACAGCCTCGCCCGCGAAGAGCCGTTCCTCGACTTCTTCGAGATCACCGTCACCGACAGCCACGGCGGCAACGTGCCGGTCTTGGTGGTCGTCATCGTCATTGGCGCGAACGACACCCCCAGGGCGGTGGACGACAACGTGACCACGACCGAGGACGAAATCCTCATCGTCGGCCCGCCGGGACTGCTGGCCAACGACGACGAAGACGACATCAACGGCAACCCGCCCGACAACCGGCTTCGTCTGCTGCCGGTCAGCGGCGTGCCCACGGCCGTTGACGCGCGCGTCACCATCACCGGCGACACGCTCAAATACAACCCGACCTTCTCGGCGTTCCTCAACGGCCTTGGCCCCGGCCAGACCTATGTCGATTCCTTCCAGTACGCGATGATGGACGGCAGTTTCATCTTCGCCAACAACGACTTCTTCAAGGTCGCCGCCGACGGCGCGGACTACCGGCTCAATGTGCTCGCCAATGACCGCAACCTCACCGGCGCAACCGCCGCCTTGAGCGTCACCACCGTGGGCGCGCCCCATCGGGGCGGCACCGCGGCGCTGGACGCAGCCACGGGCGAGATTATTTACTCCCCGGAAGTAAACTTCGTAGGGGATGAAGTCTTCACCTACGAAGTCACCGACGAGGAGGGCAACGTCGATCGGGCGCTGGTCACCGTGCGCGTGACGGTCAACCAGCTCAACGGGAACCTCCAGGCCAAGGCCGACCAATTCACCGTCGCCAAAGGGCAGTCTCCGCTGTTGGACGTGCTGGCCAACGACAACCTCGTGCCCGCGCCGGGCCAGAACCTCACCCTCACGCGCATCGTCACCGCGCCGGCTTCGGACGAGGTGGAGATTGCCGACAACCGGATTCGCTACCGCCAAACCGCCGCCGGGCCGTTCCCGTACAGCACGACGTTCAGTTACGAAGTCTCCGGCGGCGGACCGTCTCGCGCCATCGCCACGGTCAGCGTCCGCGTCGTCAACCGCGAGGGCACGCTCAGCTTGCGGGCCGACGCCTTCAGTCTGGCCCCTGGCACCAGTGACAATTCTCTCGATGTCCTGGCC
>ORMF010331711.1_pt1 | contig 17546 bp, 14 predicted proteins | sample 1779871 | NCBI WGS metagenome assembly ORMF01 (sample SAMEA104232316, study PRJEB22302) | groundwater metagenome | biome: forest; feature: aquifer; material: groundwater | place: USA | collected 2011-08-07 | depth 5.4 m
AACCAAAATTAAATTCATGTTTTCAGGCAAGCCCCCAACATTATGATGGGACTTAATATTTTTTGAATGTTTAGATCCAGCAGACTCTATAACATCAGGGTAAATTGTTCCCTGAACTAAAAACTTGGCACTTATTTTTTTGGCCTCTTTATCAAAAACTTCAATAAATGTTTTACCAATTATTTTTCTTTTTTCCTCAGGATCGTCAATCCCTTCTAAAGCCTTCAAAAATTCTTTTTTAGCATCTACAATAACCACATTCATTTTGTAATGCTCTTTGAATACTTTTTTCAAAGTCTCTGTTTCATCTTCTCTCATTAACCCTGAGTCAACATAAACAGAAGTTAAATTTTTTCCAATTGCTTGATGAACTAGCAATGCAGCAACTGATGAATCAACACCTCCAGATAATGCACATATAGCTCTTTGCTCTAAAACTGAGTCTTTAATATCCTTTATTAAGCTTTCTACAAACTCTTTATTTATTTCAGCTTTTTTAGGAGTAAGTCCACAAATTTTTAAAAAATTTCCCAAAATTTGTGTCCCAAATTCTGTATGCACCATCTCAGGGTGAAATTGTATTCCGTAAATTTTTCTTTTTTCATCTGCCATAACTGCATGAGGAGTTGTTTTACTTTTTCCTAAACTTATAAATCCTTTTGGTAACTCTGTAACTTCATTTCCGTGATTCATCCAGATAGATGATTCTTTGGATACATTTTGTAATAAGGGTGATTCATCAGCGCTATCATTCAATTCCAATACAGCAGGACCAAATTCTTTTTTTTCACCACTTACAACTTTTCCATTTAATAAATATCCAATTAGTTGATGTCCATAACAAATTCCTAAAATTGGGATACCTAGTTCAAACATTTCTAAGTTCGCAGTTGGAGCTGTTTTATCAAAAACATCTGCTGGACCGCCTGAAAAAATTATTCCCTTGGGTTTTGAATTTTTAATTTTATCCAAAGCCTGCTCAGGTGTAACAATCAGGCATTCTACCCCAAGCTCCTTAATTCTTCTTGAAATAAGATGTGCTGTTTGTCCTCCAAAATCAATTAATATAATCATTTTAATTTAGTATAAGAGTGCATAGTATCTAGTGATGAGTCATAATAGATTCATCACTCTTATCTTCTTATACTCTTATCCTCCTTTACAAGCTTAATAATATTTTCAAAAATTTGTAAGCCGTGAGGTTTTTTAATTCCCTCTCTTCTCCAGTTCGGGTATTGGGTCGCCTCTACAAATTTTTCAGGATGCGGCATCATACCAAACACTTGTCCGGTCGGATCAGTAATTCCTGCTATGGCATTGGTTGAACCATTTGGATTTGCAGGATAAATTTGGGTAGGTTTATTATCTTTATCTACATACCTAAAAGTTACTAAATTTTGATCTTCTACTTTTTTAACGATACTATTTTCTGCTAAAAATTTTCCTTCGCCATGATTAACACTATACCAACCGCCATCTTTTATGCCTTTCAAAAATGGTGATTTGCTATTTTTTACAGTTGAAAGTTTTACCCATCTACACTCAAAGTGACCACTGTCATTATGCGCTAAAGTTGCATCCATTTTCCCCAAATTTCCAAAAGGCAAAAGCCCGGTTCTGATTAAAGTTTGAAATCCATTACAAATACCAATTATCACTCCACCTTTTTTTCTAAAACTTTCCAGTTCATTTTTTAGAAAACTTATCATCTCTATTGCCAATATTTTTCCCGAGGCAATATCATCCCCGTAAGAAAATCCTCCCGGAAAAGCCAAAATTTGAAAATCGGAAAGTTTTATTTTTTTACTCCTTAACTGGTTAACGTGAACAAATTGAGACTCTCCTCCTGCTTTATCAAAAGCGAAAGCCAACTCTACGTCACAATTAGTACCATCTGATTTTAAAATACAAACTTTAGGTGCCAGTACTGAGCTTTGTCGAAGTGTCATGCAAAAATTTCCTCCATTGGTTTTTTCCAAGCTTTTTCCAAAGTTGAAACTTTTACATTAAATAGATTATCTACAGCTATTAAAGGTTCGACTGTGGTTTCTCCAATTATTTTATGGTGCAAGTCTTTAAATAATTTCTTTGCCATATCTTCATTTTCAACTTCCACTAAAAATGTTCCTGCTGTCTCGTTGAATAGACTATTTGGATCACTTACGTTAATCTTTGCACCCACCCCTCCACCTAAACACATTTCAAAAAGGGCACTGATTAACCCTCCTTCTGAGATATCATGCGCAGATAAAATATTTCCTTGATTGATTCCTTTATGCAGAGTCTCCAGAACCTTTGGCAAAATTTTCAAATCAACTTTTGGAAGTTTATCCCCAAGTTGCCCGAAGGTATCAAAAAATGTTGAACCACCCATACCTTGCAAATCTTGTTTACCGACCAGAACAATTGTTGAATCTATTTTTTTAAAATCCAATGAAGCAGTTTTTGAAACATCAGGGATTTTTCCAAAAACAGAAATACAAAGAACTGGTGGAATTTTAATTACCTCATCAGTTCCCCTATACGTAGAAGACAAACTATCTTTTCCTGAGATGACTGGAATTTTTAAAGTTTTCATAAAATCTACAACTGCATCAACTGATTTGTCCAAAGACCATAAAGACTCCTCATCTGGAAAAGGCCACACAAAGTTTTCAATCAACGAGGCGTCTTTGTAATCTCCCCCAACAGCTACATAATTGGAAATAGCTTCAGTTGCTGCCCAAATACTCCCCCAATAAGGATCTATTTTATTTAATACGGGATTTAAACCATGAGAGACAATCATTCCGAAAGGCTTATTAAGAAGCGGCCTAATTACAACTGCATCAGAGGGGGCATCCTGATTAACGCCCAAAAATGGAGGCAAAACAGAAGTACCTTGAACTGTATGATCATACAATCTAACAATTGCTTCTTTGGAACAAACATTACCATGGGAAACAATTTTTTCCAAAATATTAATCCAATCTTTTTCATTTTTAGGGTGAGTTAGATCCTTCGCTAATCGCTCAGGATGACTTTTGGGTTTTAATGCTTTAAGAGTCTTTTTCGGCAAACCATGGTGAAGAAATTGCATATCTAAGTTGCTTACAACTTCGCTCTCAAAAGTCACATTCAACTTTTTGGATCCATCAAATTTACCAATTACAGTCATTTCAACATTGTATTTTTGACAAATATCCTGAAGTTTTTTGATGTTCTTTTTTTCCAAAACTACAATCATTCTTTCTTGAGATTCAGATACCCAGATCTCCCAAGGCGAAAGACCTGGATATTTTAAAGGAGCATTTTCCAAATTGATTGTTACCCCTAAATCCTCGCCTATCTCACCAATACTTGATGAAAATCCTCCACCCCCACAATCCTGTAAAGCTCTTATCAAATCATTATCCCTTGCCTCAAGCAAAGCATCAAAAACCCTTTTCTCTTCTATGGCATTCCCAATTTGGACTGCAGTTGAATTAACATTAATAGTTCTATCTGTCATTTCCCCAGATGAAAAAGTAGCGCCATGAATCCCATCCCTACCAGTTCTACCACCAACTACCACAATTAAATCATTTAATTTTGGAGTGCCTTTTTTTGCATATTTTTTGGGCATAATACCGTATGCTCCTACAAATACTGTGGGTCTAGCTCTAAAATCTTCATGAAAATGTATGGAGCCATTATTTGTCGGAATCCCTACCCTATTTCCATAATCCCTTACCCCAGCAACAACTCTTTTTAATAGATACAGGGGCGGCAGAGTACCTTTGGGCAATTTACTACTCGGAAAACTTGGGGGAGCAAAACAAAACACATCTGTTGATATCACATTTTTAGCACCCAAACCTGTTCCAGCAATATCCCTAAATACTCCACCTGATCCAGTCATTGCCCCACCATATGGTTCTATGGCTGAAGGCGAGTTATGTGTTTCACCTTTACCGGCAATTGCAAACCCATCATAGAAATCCATAACTCCGGAATTATCTATAAAAGCTGAGACAATATTTTTTTTGTGCTTTAGGGCTTCATTTTTTACTCTTTGAAATAAGGGGCCTTTTTTCTTACCATCAACAATTAAATCTGCTTTGAAAGTCTTATGTCCTGAATGTTCACTCCAAGTTTGGGCCAGAGTTTCAAGTTCTAAATCTGTGGGATCTTTTTTAATCCTTTGATAATACTTTTGAATAACTTTCATCTCTTCCAAATTTAGGAAAAGTTTATCTTTTGAAAGCTCCATTAATTCTTCATCTCCCAAATCTCTGATAGAAATTGTTTGAGTTTTACCAACCACTCCTTCAATAATCAAGGTTTCAGATTCCTTTTCAACTAAACTTTCAGTTAAAGGATTATAAAGTTTTAATTTTTCAACAATTTCTAAAACTTCATTTCTCGTGCAACCATAAAAAATATATTCCCAGGAAGAATCTGCGGCTTTAAGATTAATTTCTAAATCTTTGGCAGCTTTCATTATTGAATCAGCTTCCGGGTTCATTACGCCTGGTTTGTAGGCAATTTCTAAAACCTCACCTCGGTTTTTTTCAGATTTATTTATTGTGTAACTTTGATTAATAGACTCTGATAATAATTTCTCAGCTAGTATTTCTGCTTGAGTAATACTTATATCTTCTAACCGATATACCTTTATGGCTGTAACTTTTTTAACTTTTGCCAGACCCAAGATTTTATGAATATCAGATAATATTCCCTCACCCTTTAAATCAGGTCCTATTTTTGTTGTAACTCTTATTTTTTGTATCATTTTTTTTCTTTTTTACCCGCCGAAGCTCGGCGAAGGCGGGCCATGTCTCTCCATCCAATATCTGTTCTGAAGTGTAAATTATTCCCTTCTATAGAAATTAATTTCATTGCTTTGTATGCTTTTTCTCTTGCATCAGCGATATTCTTACCTTCACCTACAACATAAAATAACCGTCCTCCAGTTGCGTAAAATTTATTTCCTTTTCTTTTTACACCAGAACCAAAGATTTTAACACCTGGTATTTTAATAGCGTCCAAAAGTCCTAAAATTTCTTTATCTTTTACTTTTGCATAATTACCGGGATAACCCTTAGAACAACCCGCAACAGAAACTCTAACTTTGTTATCAATATCTATTTTTAGATTTTTCAACTTACCATCCAATATGGACTCTATAACCTTTAAATAGTCTGTTTTTAGAGAAGGTAAAATAACTTCTGCTTCAGGATCTCCCCATCTACAATTAAACTCAATAATCTTAATTCCATCTGATGTTTTCATAGCCCCTAGATATAATATTCCTTTATATGGACGTCCCTCTTTTTCCATTCCATCCATTAATGGAATAAGAATCTTTGTTTCAGCTTCTTTTAAAATTTCTTTTGTGACAACGCTTGTTGGTGCAACGCTTCCCATTCCCCCTGTATTAGATCCTTTATCTCCATCAAAAACAGTTTTGTGATCCTGGGCCCAGCCAACAATTTTAAAATTATCTCCATTGCACAGGGCAAATAGGGAAAACTCCTCACCTATCAAACCCTCCTCAATCAGAAAAGTTTCACCAGATTTACCAAATTCATCCATTGCTGAAATTGCTGAAATTGCCTCTTTTTTATTTTCGGCCCTGATTACTCCTTTACCGCCTGCCAGACCAGCTGCTTTAATAAATAGAAGTTTGTCGTCATTTCCTCTTACATACGCAGTCGCTTTACTCTTACTTGTAAATGCTTTAAATTCAGGAATTGGCAAGCCATACTTAACCATAAAATTTCTTGACCACTCTTTATCCCATTCAAGCTGTGAAGCTTTTTGGGTAGGACCAAATGCCTTAATTCCTAACTTTGTAAGTTTATCAACATAACCTGCTGCAATAATGTCGTCTTGGGCAACATCAACCAAATCTATTTTTTCTTTTTTACAAACATCAACAATTTTTTCAAAATCCCACATTCCTACATCAGGATAATTTTTAATTTTAGAAAAAACCTGCCTACCGGCAGGCAGGTCTGTTAAACCATTACCAGGAGTCATAACAACTTTTTTAACCTTGCTGCTTTCTGCGTATTTTTGCGCTAATGCGTGTTCTCTTCCGTTTTGACCAATTACTAAAATGTTCATAGGTTATATTTTGGAAACAGTTCCATTGCCAATTTTTTTGCCTCATCTAAAACATTTATATATTTTTCTTGTATCAAAGGCTTTTGCCTCTTAAAACCTTTGGCCTTACCATTTATAAACATTTTCAAAGTAGCGATAACATTTTGATGTTCCACTGGATAAAATTCTTTTTGGACCATGTGTGTTGCATCTATTAATTCTTGGGGATTTTTTTTAATTTCATCAATTGTTGTTAATTTTTCTTTCTTCGGGATTTGCATTTGTTCTATCCTTATTAAATCTCCCATATCAAATTCTTCAGTTACAAAGTGGGTATCAGATTCTGCTGATATTTTTTCACCAGTTACCCAAACATAAGCAAGCAGCGCAGAATTTACTCTGTAGGGAGTGGACATACCTGGGCCGCCAAAATCCGGTTTGCCAGGATCCATAGGACCTGGGTGTTGGTTAAAAATATTACCCTTATATTTTTTAACAATTTCTGGAGAAATTAAAAGCAGCCAACCCTGAAGGGTAATAATATCTATTTTTAACTCATCCAAAAGATCAAATAATTTCTTATCAAATTCTTCTTTTTTTAAGTTTTCTTTATCCAGTACAAAAGGGGTGATTCCTAGATTTTTAACTCGCGTGTTACCTGCAGCTTGCGGATTGCTGGATATAACAAATAAGTTTACATCGCCCAATTGTCCATTTTTTGCTGCTTTAATTGTTGCTTCTGCTGTGGTACCTCCACCTGAGATTAAAATTGCAACATTCTTTGTCATGCTAAAGAAAAATCTACCTCATTTGCTTTTTCACCAATATCAACTGGATATTTTCCCGTAAAACAAGACATACACAATTCATTTTCAGGCAAACCAACAGCCTTTAGCATTCCAGCAATTGAAAGATAGTGCATGGAATCAACCCCCAACTCTTTGCCAATTTCTTTCACATTTTTTACAGCTGCTATTAATTCCTTTTGGTCAGGAGTATTTATGCCATAAAAATCTGGAAACTTTACCGGCGGTGAGGAAATAAGAAGATGAACCTCTTTGGCTCCTGCTTCCCTTAGCATTCTCATGATTTGTTTTGAGGTGGTTCCTCTAACTATTGAGTCATCAATGATAATCACCCTTTTACCTTTTAAAATATGCTTCATGGGGTTTAATTTTAGCTGAACAATTCTATGTCTGGTATGAACTTCAGGAGAAATAAAAGTTCTGTGAATATAACGGTTTTTTATAAGTCCCATCTCAAAAGGGATGCCTGACTGTCTCGAGTAACCAATGGCGGCAGGAATTGCGCTGTCAGGAACAGGTATAACAATATCTGCCTTTATTTTGTATTCTTTTGCAAGCTCTGCCCCTAAATTTTGTCTTACTTGATCCACACTTTTACCCATTAAATAACTATCTGGTCTGGCAAAATAAACAAATTCAAATATATCCAGGTTTGGTTTTCCTTTCTCTATTTGAATACTTTTTAATCCTTTATCAGATATAACCACCATCTCACCAGGTTTTACTTCCCGTATAAATTTTGCTCCCACAATATCCAAGGCACAAGTTTCTGAAGCCACAATAAACCCGCCATTTAATTTGCCTAAAACCAATGGACGTATTCCATAACTATCCCTTACTGCAACTATTTTTTCATTATCCATTACCAAAAGACAAAATACTCCGGTAAAAAGCGAATATGCTTTTTTGATTGCCTCTTCCAAAGAAAGTCCTTGTTTTACGTAAAAAGCAATTGCTTTAGCAATCATCTCTGAATCATTGGAATCATTTATAGAAACTTTTTTGGATTTGAAGAATTCTTGAAGTTTTTTGGTTGAAGGTAGGTTGCCGTTATGGGCAACAACTATTTTTTTATTTTTTTCTACATTTTCTAGGATTGGTTGGGCATGTACATCTGTGGAGTCACCTGAGGTTGAATAACGGTTATGACCGATTGCTAAATGACCTTTTAATTTTTTTAAGTCAACTTCATCAAAAACATGGGCAACTAAACCCATTCCTTTGTGAATATAAATTTGTTTACCGTCTGATGATGCAATGCCTGAAGATTCTTGTCCCCTGTGTTGAAGTGCCCAAAGGCCAGGGTGTACTAAACGTGCTGCTTCAAATCCGCGCCCGTATACTCCGAAGATTCCACATTTCTCTTTAATCTCGTTTCCCATAGCCTAATATAACTAAAATTTTGCTATAAGTCAAGGGAAGTTGCCAAGTTTTAAAGCAAAGGCGGTTGAGTTGCACGATCTAAAGGAGCAGATTGTCTTATAGAATCAGTTACTCTTGCATTTTCAAAACCAGTCGCTTTTTGTAAAAGAGCATTAACTTGATCATAAACATCTTTGTTTTGTAAAATCTCCATATAGGATTGATACTCTCCTAAATTAAACGATTGCCATTTTCTAATTCTATTTATATATTTCCTATTTTCTTCATCCGTCATTTTAATTTTTGAATAATCCCCATATTTTTGACTTAAGTAGGTAACCTCATTATCTAATCTTTCCAATGTGTATCTGGCCCAATACAGCTGACGGTACTCCTCAGTAGAAAAACTTTTGCTTGGTTCAAGTTTCTGAAGAGTTTTTTCTGAATCTTTTATAGCCTCCTGCCAGGAAGGACTTGCATCTTCAGATAGATAAACAAGGTAATAGTAATCAACCTCATTGTTAACAGATGGTTTATAAATTGTAGCAATCAAACCGTCAATATTTATAGTGTTAATAAAAAACAAAACCCCGACTGTAGGAATAATGAACAAAGCAAAAAGCATTTTTTTTTCTACATCTTTCATAATCCTTACTAAAAGAGCGCTTAACATACAACCTAGCCAAATCAAGAAAATAAAACCAAAGATTCTGGCCCTGGTCAAACCGTGAGCTAATTGATAAAGATTAATTCTTTGTCCTGCAGATATTAAAAGAAAGACTATTTCCAAGATCAAAACACTGCTTAAAATTTGGACATATAACTTTTGGTTTCCGGACAGCTTATGTAAAAATTTCAAAACATATAACATAACACAGGCCGCAATACCTGAAACTGCCAACAGTTCAAAAAATCCCTTACGGACATATTCTGAATAAGTCAAACTAGTGATTCCTAACTCTAATAGTTCCCGTTCTCCAGCATTTGAGAAAAAATAATTAAATTGGACAATTAAAAAAGCAGCAAAAAGAAAAGATAAACAGCCAAGTATAACCATTAGTTCGTAAGATTTATGCGACGCATCTTGTCTGGTTACATCATGTTCTTTCACTTTCTCACGAATTATAGTTGCTCCTGATGCAACAAGACCCACAAAAATAACAACAGATACAATCAGTCTTTGCCAAATATCAGAAAATAAATTAGAGACCAGTTTATTAAAAATCGGATCAGCTTTGGTCAGAAGGAAAAGTAGAATTAGAAATAAAGGCACTGATATAACAAGACCCCGAGTCAAAGCAGTATATATCCCAGTTTCTTTATTTTCAGAAGCTGCATCTTTTGAGGAAAACAGACTTAATGCACTGGAAATAGAACTGGTTAGAGCCACAACAGGAATTTGTAAAAATTTAGGGATTTCAAAAGAAAAAATAAAAGAGTTTTTATAAAAGTACAATGCAGATGTTGAGAAAAAGACAGCAGAGATTAGATTAATGAACCTTACCACCTCATTTGCCCTAAAACCCATTAGAAAACCAAAAACCGTGCTCAAAATTGAACAACTGATTCCCAAATTTATATTTGGGGAATCGTTTTTTTTAAATAAGAAGTAAAACAAATTTAAAAGAAGAAATAGTAAACCTGTTCCTACACCATTATCTGTTTGAAAAAAGAGAAGATTATAAACTGCAACAAACACTAAACTACCTAAAGCAAGTTTTTTCATGCATTCTCAAGAATTGAGAAAATTTATTTTAACACAATATGTCTATTTTTTCTCTGCCTCAACTTGTTTTTTTAGGTTTTCAACTTCCTGTTCAAAAAGCTCATCAAAGTTTGGGAACTTTGACATTAAAAATTCTCTTGCCGCCTCCCCTGTTTGATCATTTTTATCCAACTGCTCAATTTTTGTTATATCCTCATCAGTCAAACTAGGTGCAAGTTTTATATATACTTTTTGCATTACCAAAGCTACAAGCTCTGCTGCTAGTTTTTGTTGCTCATCTGTTAAATCATTCATGGCGTTTTACCTCCTGGCGGATTAATTAATGATCTGTAGATATCTGCTGCAGTAAGTTGTGCCCCAAGTTTTGAATCCGGATTATCCTCAACTGTATTTAATGTAGTTACAAGTTGCTCTCTTTCTCCGCTTTCCATAGATTTAAAGGCCTGCATAAATCTTCCTAAAGTAGTTGGTATTCTAAATCTATCGCCAGGATGAACTAAATCAGGATTTTCTGCAATTTGTGGATTATCATTAATCACTTTCCATAAAACTACAGATGCTGCTTCATCAACATCTGAAGGTGAGGCAGAAGAATCTGCATCCTGCAAAGACTGTTCAATAATTCCTCTTACTGTTTGCCCTTGTTTTATCTCTATTTCCAAATCTGGCTCCTCTGAATCCACCATGTTTGGAGTATTTATTTGCTCAGATTCTAAAATCGGCACAGAGTAATCTGGGGGTAGCAGAGAGGATGGTTGAGTTTCTGCAAATTGTACAGGCTCAGACGTAGGTGCAACAGGCTGGGGAGCATCAAGGCCTAATCTCTCAAGTTTAATTTCCGGCATTGGGACATCCAAAGGCGGGCTTCCGAATTTTGGTTCTTGTGAATATACAGGAGAAGGGATATGAGGATTTGTACTTCTGGAAGTACTGGCCAAAAGCAATAATACAAGCGGCACAATCATTAAACGTTTTTTGCTTGAATCAGACACTTTTATTTTTTTAAGTCTTTCAACTCTAGCTGCTATATGCGGCTCAAGTCTATCAATCTGAGCCCCGGCTTTATATCTTAAATCTTCGATTAGATCTTTTACTTCATCACCAATATCTTGGACTGCATATTTTGCTTCCCTTCCTATTCCTCCAAAAAAAGAGGTATTAGAATGTCTTCCAAAACCACTTTCATCGTAAATTGTTCCTTCTTCCCCGATAGACCCATTATTGGAAAATATTGCTGGGGGAAGATCTTCAATTTCACCATATTCATTAAATTTAGACTCTGTTGCAACAGTGGGAGTTTTTGGGGGGATTTTTAGCAAAATGGCTCCCCGAAGACGGCTTATGGCCAATTGTTTATCTCCTGCTCCAGAACCTGTTGTAGCAAGCGGCTCGTTTGTAATATGCCAAGCCTCAGCTGCTATTCTGGATCTTTCAACCATATCATTATCATCTAAAGCATTTGGAAAAGCCTCCTCATATGGAACACTATTACCTTCTAAAACTGTTAGGTCATCTCTGTATTGTTGTATCCTATTTTCCAGTTGGGCTCTTCTTGACTCATTAACAGTTCTTTCCAATTCTTTTGTACTAATATTTATATCTTCTCTTGTACTTTCAATCAAACCAGCTACATTTAAATCTTCATCTCTGGTGCGGGTTTCCTGAGTATCCAAATCTCTAAAAGATGTAGGTATAGTATCTCTTCTTAGAGACCCCAAGCTTAAATGCCCTGCCCCTGTTAATGCTCTTACACCTCTTTGAAAATTCCTAAAAGCGGCAAATTGACTTCTTTGCTGATCTGTTAAAACACCTGTATTTTGCAATTCATCTATTTCCACAAATGGATTTATCCCGCTGTGCATTTTCCGGATTTTATCTTCCCATCTGTAGGCTGCATTACTTACAGCATTTAAAACACGTCCTCTTGTCTCAACATTAGGAGCCGCTTCTACTTTAAGTTGTGCTTCCATATATCCAGTGTATACCCAAAATACTGACTTATGCAACTAAAATGATATACTTAGAAATATGAGTAAAAAGTTCAGTATTTTGTCTTTTAGATATGCTTTTGAGGGACTTGTGGCAGCTTTCAAGGAAGAGCCTAATTTAAAATTTCATTTCTTAGCAGGATTGCTTGTAATCATGCTTGGTTTATTTTTAAACATTTCAAAAGAAGACTGGGCTTTAATAATTATTTTAATTGGGTTTGTAATTGCTGTTGAACTGACAAATACTGCAATTGAGGCTGTTGTTGACGGATTTACCCAGCAGCATCATCCTGCTGCAAAAATTGCCAAGGATATTTCAGCTGGAGCAGTACTTATAGCAGCATTGACTGCAGTAAGTGCAGGATTTTTAATCTTCTGGCCTTATCTTAAAGTTTTTTTTGGTTAGGACGCATTTTGTGATAAGTGAAAACCACAACTGATAACCACACAAATCCTATTAAATAAGCTCCCAAAACATCAGAAAACCAATGGGCTCCCAGATATATCCGCGAAATACCCATTAAAACAATCATTACCACACAAATACCTATAACCATTTTTCTTAAAAAACCAGGTTTTAGCTGAGAATACACAATGTAAAGCAAGAACCCATACAAAGAAATAGCTCCCATCACATGTCCTGAAGGAAAACTATCTGACCAGACAAAATTTCCTACTTGATGAATTAACAGCGGATCTGGCCTGGGACGTAAGATTATTACCTTAAATAAATAACTTAGTAAAACTCCCCCAACAGTTGATACTAAGAGCAGTAAAGGTGCATGTCTTTTGCCAATCACAAATCCGTATATGGATAGTAAAACAACTATAACTGTCATGCCTTCAGCATTACCCAAAAATGTTACAAATCTCATCAGCTCATCAAAGCCAAAAACATTAATTCTTTGGATAAATTGGGTAATGACCAAATCTATAGAAAAATACTGATATTGTTTGGAAAAAAAGGCTAAAACTGCAAAAGCTAAAGTTGTGGCAAATAGAAAATTTCTAAAATTGGCAGATTTTTTATTCATTAACCAGGAAACTTTTCAGCCAATCTTTTTAAAGCCAAAACATATGCTGCAGTCCTAAAATTAATTTTTTTATCTTTGTGAATTTCCCAAATCTTATCAAATGCATCTTCCATTTTTTCCTTTAATTTACTATTAACTTTATCCAAACTCCAACTTTCACTATGCATGTTTTGATACCATTCAAAGTATGAAACAGTAACCCCACCAGAATTTGCTAGTACATCGGGTACTACCAAGGTTCCCCTTTTATTTAATATCTGATCAGCCTCTGAGGTTGTAGGACCATTTGCCATTTCAAAAACAATTTTGGCTTTGATGTTTTTAGCATTCTTTTTAGTAATCACATTTTCCAAAGCAGCTGGCACCAAGATATCCACATCAAGTTCTAGTAAATCTGAATTTGAGATTGTTCCATCATACTTCCTAGCCAAATCACAAACAGACCCCACACAATAACAACCGGCCAAAAAACCTTTTTCCAATCTACATTCCCTAACCATTGGAACGTTAAATCCCTCTCCTTCCATATTATTAATACCTCCTTTAATATCAGACAAAGCCACAACTTTATAACCATTATCAGATAAAATTTGGGCAAAATTTGAACCCACATTCCCAAACCCTTGGATGGCAACTGTTAAGGGTTTTTTAAGTCCCAATTTTTCAACCAATTTTTCCAAAACAAAAAAACCACCAAGACCTGTTGCCTGCTCCCTTCCTAAAGACCCACCTTTTCCTACAGACTTTCCAGTCACCACTGCCTTAAGTTTCGCTTCACTTTCCCCTTCCCCCTTAACCCTTTCCGCTTTTACAAACTCGTCAGCAATCCAATCCATAATTTTGGAGTTAGTGTTAACATCAGGTGCAGGCACATCAACTAAAGGTCCTATATTCTGAGCAAGCATTTGAGCAAATTTACGGGTCATCTCTTCAAGTTCTTTCTCAGAAAGTTTTTTTGGATCTATCTCTATACCACCCTTTCCTCCTCCAAAAGGCACATCTGCTATGGCATTTTTTATCATCATCCAAAAAGCCAAAGCTGATACTTCATCCATGTCCACGGCTGGATGAAACCTTAAGCCTCCTTTGTAAGGACCTAAAAAATTATTATGTTGAACCCTATATCCTTGGATAACTTCAACTTCGCCTGAGTCTTTCTTTAAAGGGAATGTGACTTTGATAGTACGTTGTGCAGAAGTTAATGTATCAATCAAACTTTGATCAATATTTGTAAATTTAGCTGCTTTTTTAAGTTGTAGTTTTGCACTGTCAAAAGTATTCATCTACTTAAAATACTAACAAATTTTTTATTGTCTTTGATGGGAGCAATAATTTGCAAGTTAAAATTTGTTTTTCGGAAAAGCTCTTTTGCCACCGATTGCACATCCTCAACAGTTACCAAATCTGTTTGTTTTATTATTTCATCAAATGTTTCAATTTTTCTATCCAGTACAAAAGTTGTCCCAAAATATTCAGCCAAAAAGTTGGTGGATTCAGATCTTAAAGCAATTCTTCCTCTAATCATTTCTTTGGCTTTTTTCAGTTCATCATCAGTTATTTTTTCTGCAACTGTTCTTTGCAATTCTGCCACAATTACCTCTAAACCTTCCTCAATTTTTTCCAGTTTTAATCCAGCATAAACTGTAAAGGCACCCGTATCCATATAACTTGAATGAGAGGCACTAACACTGTATGCCAACCCCCTTCTTTCTCTAACTTGGATAAATAGGCGAGATGACATACCCTCCCCTAATACCACTGATAAAACCCTAGTTGCGTGTCTTTTCAAATTATCTCGGCTGTATCCTTCCACTCCCAAAACTAAGTTTGCTTGGTCTGTTTTTTTGTAGAAGACATTAACCTTAGGTTTTTCTTGTTTAGTTTTTTTGTAGGGAATAAATTTAAATTGAGAATTGTTGGGTAAATCTGAAAAATATTTTTCAGCTAATTTTTCAATGTTAGAGGGCAATTTTCCAACATACACCAAGACCATATTTTTGGGGGAATATAAAGAATTCATATATTTTACAAAGTCTTCCCTGTTAAATTTTGTAATAATTTCTTCTTCCCCTCCAATATCCCAACCCAAGGGCTGGTCCCCGAATTGAAGCTTTTCATATAATTCCCAAATATAACGGGTGGGGTTATCGCGATACATCCGAAGCTCCTCTACAATTACACCTTTTTCCTTTTCCATTTCTTCTTCTGAAAGAATGGATTCTTTAAGCATAGAAGATAAAATATCTGAGGATAACTCAACATGTTTGGCTGCAGATTTGATCCAATAATAGGTTACTTCTTTATCTGTGGCGGCATTATTAATAGCGCCTATCCCGTCTACCATTGAAGAAATAATTTCGGCTGTTGGGTATTTCCTAGAGCCTTTAAAAAACATATGTTCCAAAAAGTGGGATATACCGTTTATTTTTTTGGTTTCATATCTTGATCCAGCCCCAACCCCCACCAAAGTACTCACAGAATTCAAATGAGGCATACTAATGGTAATTAAGGTTAAACCGTTTTTTAAAGTTTTTAGTTGATACATAATTTTATTTTTGGATATGATTTAGCATTTCTTTAACAGTTTGATCAACAGTTAAATTAGAATTATCTATAACAGTTGCACCATCTGGTACTCGCAGAGGCGACACTTCTCTTTCGGTATCCTTTTTGTCTCTTTCTATCATTGAATTTAGGACTGTCTCATATTCCATACTAGGGTCTGTTTTTACAAGTTGTTCAAAACGTCTTTTAGCCCGAACTTGCACTGATGCTGTTAAGAAAAATTTATGTTTTGCGTTAGGGAAAATTTCAGACCCAATATCCCGGCCAGTCATTACTGTATTTTTGACGCTTCCGAGTTGTCTTTGGATTAATTTTGTTATCTCTCTTACTTCTTTAAAAGCAGAAACAGTTGAGACGTTTTCTGTAACCTCTCTGGTATGCAAGATATCTGTTAAATCCTCCCCGTTATTGAAAATCCTAAGCTCCCCATTGCCGTTTTTTATCTCTATTTTTAACTGCTTAAATACCTCACTAATCTTTAGAATATCATCTAAAGGTATATTGTTATTTAGAACCTGATAAGTCCCAACTCTATAGATCATTCCAGTGTCTATATATTGGTAGCCTAATTTTTCAGCCAATAAAAATCCGACTGAGTTTTTGCCGGATGAGGTTGGACCATCAATTGTGATTATATCTGCTTCCACTAAATGATAAGTTTACCACAAAGAAGCTAGTCCTTTTTAGGATAATATTTTTTACCCTTTAATTTTTCCGGCAGCAAATCTGCATCTGTATACATTTCATAATCTTTCCCATAATCTAAATCTTTCATAAGTTTGGTAGGAGCATTTCGTAAATTCAAGGGTATATCCAAATTACCAAATTCCTTAACATCCTCCAAAGCTTTAAAATAGCCGTTATAAGAACTTCTATCTTTTTTGGCAGATGTAAGGTATACAACTCCAAATGCCAAATTAATTTGGCATTCAGGATAGCCAATTGTTTCACAAGCCCTAAATACTTCATTGGCTAAAACCAAAGCTGTGGGGGCAGCCATCCCAATATCTTCTGAGGCAAATATCACCATCCTTCTTGCTATAAATAAAGGATCTTCTCCTGATTCAACCATCCTGGCTAGATAATATAAAGCTGCATCAATATTGGAGGCTCTCATTGATTTAATAAATGCAGAGACTGTATTGTAATGCTCTTCCCCTGCCTTATCGTACATTAAGGCTTTACGCTGTAAAGCCTCCTCAATTAAGTCTTTACTTAAAGCTACTTTGTTATTTTTAGAATTTAGCAAACCAATACTGACAGCTGTTTCCAAAGCATTTAACAGTATCCTAGAATCTCCGCCAGAGGTCTCCGTTAAAAACTCCTTTGCGCCTTTCTCGAACTTAACCTTGTATTCACCTAAACCAAAAACTTTATCTTTTAAGGCTCTATCTATTACCTTGTCCAACTCCTCAACTGACAGATGTTTTAGGGTAAAAACCCTGCACCTTGAAAGCAAAGCTCCAATCACTTCAAAGGAAGGATTTTCGGTTGTAGCCCCGATCAAAGTAATTATGCCCGTCTCAACATATGGCAGCAGACCATCTTGTTGAGATTTGTTAAACCTGTGAATTTCATCAATAAAGATTACGGTTTTTTGCAAAGTTTGTTGTCTGGAGAGATTTTCCATAATCTTTTTTATCTCAGACATGGAAGTATTTACTGCAGAAAATTCCAAGAAATCTGCATTTACTTCGTTAGCTATCACCCGAGCCAAAGTTGTTTTTCCCACCCCTGGGGGACCCCAAAAGATCATAGAAAAAATTTGATTGTTCTTGATTGCTTTAAACAAAATTCTATCCGAGGCAAGGATATGGGATTGACCAATAATTTCTTCCAATTTTTTTGGCCGCATCCTATCTGCTAAGGGATTCATGTACAAATTATACTATCCGAATTTTATCCGAAGGTCAATTGATTGTGTGGGCAGGCCACATAGGTAACACTTTGTTAAAGAAGATTTTGTCAGCATACTCTAAGGGTGTATCTAAATCAA
>ORMF010940384.1_pt1 | contig 17545 bp, 12 predicted proteins | sample 1779871 | NCBI WGS metagenome assembly ORMF01 (sample SAMEA104232316, study PRJEB22302) | groundwater metagenome | biome: forest; feature: aquifer; material: groundwater | place: USA | collected 2011-08-07 | depth 5.4 m
AGCCTCCGCGACAGCCGCCGGGTGACGCTCGGCCAGCGAGTCTTCGTCCGGCCGGCATCGCCGGCAGGGCCGGAAGCCCTCCGCCTCGGCTTCGGCACAGCTCGCGTGAAAGCGTACGTTCTCGCGCCTCGCGAGACGCGACGGGCACGAGGGGCGACAGTACACGCCCGTGGTGCGCACCGAATAGAAGAACCGGCCGTCCGCGGCCGGATCCCGCCGCACAACCGCGGCCCATCGAGGATCCGGTTCCGCGCTGAAAGGAGCTCCTGTTCGATTCATGACCGACAATCTAGCGCCTCCGGCCTCTGGCGGCACTCCGGATATTGCTCTCTAACTTGAAGTCTGGAGCTCTCAGCGTTCAGCCCTCAGCTGTCGACTTTCAGCTCTGAGCCCCTGGCGAGTGCCCTTCGCGCAGCAACCGTGCCTCGGCCGTCACGGAGTCCGTGCCGAAGACGCGGACACGCTTCTGACGGGAGTGCTCGCCGGCAACAATCGATACGGCGTGCCGCGGCACGTCGAGGGCGGCGGCAACGACGTCGATCAGTTCGGCATTTGCCGCACCGTCAACCGGCGGCGCGCGCAGCCGAACGCGCAGCGCGTCGCCGGTTGTTCCCGCAAACCCGGACCTCCTGGCACGCGGTACGACGCGAACGTGAATGATGATACCGCCCGGTACCGATTGGATCACAGTGCTCAATCACACCACCGCGGCAGCTATACTGCAAGAGCGTGCGCGCACCTGCCCGGCCACGGCTCGTCAGGGCGCGGACGCTCCGGTCTTGGCCCGGCCTCGACATGGGAGGCAACCGTGGGCCGCGGCTTTCGCACGAACGGTGACTATCCCTGGTGTCGCACGATCCTGAATCCCGCCGCATTCGTGTCGTCCTTTCGGCGGCGCCGTTGCTGTCTTTCATGTCGGTCTGGAAAGCGGGCGCCCTTGCGATCGCGGAACTGGGGGTCACGGCGTTCTTTCTCGCAGGTGTCGTCGGACCGGTGCTCGGATCGGCGGCGCCCTGGTGGATCCTCGCCACGTGCACAATCGCCGCGGCGGTGCGAGCCATCGACATGGAGAGCTGGGCTCTCCTCTTGCCTGGCGACCTGACCGGCCGCGTCGAACGCGCCTATGGCGAACGTGCCGCGGCCGTCGCGGCGGCCGCGACGCTCACGGAGCGGTTCCTCCTCGCGGCGCTGGCCCTCACCGTCGCTGCCCACTACGCGACGACTGCGATTGCCACCGGACTCGCCCTCCGGCCCAGGGCGGCATCCCTCAAGCCCGAGGAACTGTCGGCAGCTCTGGCCGTCTTGATGCTCGGCGGCGTCTGGATCCGAGTGCGGCTTGGGCTGGATCTGCCGAGGCAGGCTCTCGCACGCGGAATCTGGATCGGAATTGCCGTACTAGTCGCTACAACCGCGTGGGCCGCATTCAGCCTCGCGCATACCACCTTCAGACTGGCTGTCCTCATCCCAGTCGCGCCCCCGGGCGCCACCGCTGGACGCGTGGCTCACATGCTCCTGGCGTACGGGCTCGCCCTGGGTCTGGTTCTCCCGGCTCTCGGAGGTGGAGACGGCCTCGCGCGCGAAGCGCACGACTTCGAGCCGCCACGCCTCCGCGGCGTGAAACGGACGGCGCTGCTGGCAGCGGCGTTTGCGTTCGTCGCAGTTGCGTTGCCGGCCTTCGCCTTTTCGGCGCTGGTGCCTGGTGGCGACCAGATTCGGTGGTCGGACGTCCCGCTCGAAGGCCTGACTCACTATCTGGTCGGACCGGCCTGGCTCAAAGCGTTGATGGTACTGGCCATCGTCGTGGCGGCATTCGTGATGCTGGCGCCTGCGGCGTATGCGGCGCTCGTGGACGCCGAGCGGCTCCTGAGACGTCTGTCCGCAGCCCGCGTGCTCTCGGAAGGGCTCGCAGTCCTGCATCCCAGATTCGGTACACCTGCCCGTGCCATCGATGTCGCGGTCGCCGCCACCGCGGTGGTGCTGCTCACGGGAAGCGGACGTGTAGCCTGGCTATCGAGCGCGTACGCGGTCGCGGTCGCCATGACGCTGCTGCTGAAAATTGCCGCGCTCGTCCGCCTCCGCCGGGCAGGTGCTGGGCCGTCGCCCTTCAGGACGCCACTCACCCTTCGCATCCGGGGGCGCGAGTTACCCATAGGCCTCCTGGGTCCAGGACTCGTGGCGGCAGTCGCAGGCTTCTCCATGCTGATGACCGGCAACGGCCCCGCAATTGCGGCGGTCTCGATGACGGTCGCACTGGCACTGTTCTTCACAATCGGACAACGCGCATCCAACGCTCGCGAGATTGAGGCCGTCGATACAGTCGAGCTCCTGACTCCGTCTGACCTCTCGCTCGGCCACGTGGACGCCAGGCCTGGCAACGTGCTCGTCCCGGTCCGCAATCCACACGCGCTCGCCCACGTCGCCGATGCGCTGCGCGATGCCGACGACCGTGATGTCGTCGTGATGACCGTGCGTCTCTCGAGTGGCACAGTCGAGACGTTGGACTCGATGCAGCCCCTCGAAGCCGAACGCGAGCTGTTCTCCGCCGTGGCCACACTCGCCGAGCGCTACGGCAGACCCTTACGCCTGATGATCGTGCCGGCGCACAACGTGTTCGATGCCATCGTGGCCACGACACTCGAACTCCGCTCGGCGGAGATTCACTGCGGCGAATCTGCGAGCCTGTCCGCCGCCGAGCAGGCCCGCCTGCTCGGCGATGCCTGGGAACGGGCCGCCCGAACCGAAGGCCTGAGCGTCTCGCTCGTCATTCACCGGCACAGCGGGCGGACCGACACCTACCACCTCGGCGCTCACGCGCCCGCGCTATCGCCCCGCGATCTCGATCTGATTCACCGCGTCTGGCTCGATGCCGTCAAGGCCATCGGACCACACGTCCATCACCACGACGTCGTCAGAGCCGCGCTCACGCAAATGGAAGAACAACTCAAGAGTCCCAACCGAGACGAAGCGATCGACGCCATCCGCGAGGTGGCGCGCCCGGCCGACGAACTGGCGGCCGTGCTCCGATCCCGAGACTACTCGCGCCTGAGAGACATGGTGCGCAATCGTCACGCGGGCGACGTCGCCGAGCTGCTCACCGCCCTGAAGGTAGAGGACCAGGTCGTAGTCTTCCGCGTGCTTCCGCGAAAGGACGCCGCGGCGGTGTTCGAGTACCTCTCGCAGGACGCCAAGGAGACCCTCCTGAAGGCGCTGGCGCAGGAGGACGTGGCGGCGCTGCTGAACGACATGGCACCCGACGATCGCACGATGTTCCTGGAAGAGCTGCCCGCGGCCGCCACGCGTCAGCTGCTCTCGCTGTTGACACCAGAAGAACGGTCCGTGGCGTTGACACTGCTCGGGTATCCCGAGCGCTCGGTCGGGCGTCTCATGACGCCGAACTATGTGGCCGTGCGCGAGGACTGGACCGTCGCGGACGTGCTCAACTACGTGCGCACGCACGGCCAGGACAGCGAAACGCTCAACGTCATCTACGTGGTGAACGAAGACGGGCTGCTCATCGATGACATCCGCATCCGGGAGTTCCTCCTCGCTCCGCTCGATCGGCGGGTCGGCGATCTCATGGATCGCCGCTTCGTGGCGCTGACGGCGACCGACGACCAGGAAACGGCCGTGGCCCTTTTCCGACAGTACGACCGCAGCGCGCTCCCCGTGACGGACACGGCCGGCGTGCTGATCGGTATCGTCACGATTGACGACGTGCTGGACGTTGCGGAAGCGGCAGCCACACGGGAAATTCAGCGGACCGGCGGGTCTGAAGCGCTCGACGAGCCGTACACGGAGATCGCGTTCGGACGGATGATTCAGAAACGCGCGGGCTGGCTGACGGCGCTCTTCCTCGGAGAGATGCTCACCGCTTCGGCGATGGGCGTCTTCGAAGCAGAGATCTCTCGGGCCGTCGTGCTTGCGCTCTTCGTGCCGCTTATTATCTCGAGCGGCGGCAACTCCGGGTCGCAGGCGTCCACGCTTGTGATTCGCGCCTTGGCGCTTGGGGAGGTTGGACTCGCGGACTGGTGGCGCGTGATGCGCCGGGAAGTGCTTGCCGGGCTGTCTCTCGGCGCGATTCTGGGCAGCATCGGGTTCCTGCGCATCATGCTCTGGTCGACCTTCTCGCACATGTACGATCCGTACCCCTTCCTCGTCGCGCTGACCGTGGCGATCTCACTGGTGGGCATCGTGTTGTGGGGTACGCTTATCGGGTCGCTGCTGCCGTTTCTCTTACGGCGGCTCGGCTTCGACCCTGCCACCTCGTCGGCACCGTTTGTCGCGACGCTCGTTGACGTCACTGGTCTGGTCATTTACTTCAGCGTCGCGACCGTCGTGCTTCGCGGCACGCTGCTATAGGTCCAGGAACCGCGTCCCGGTCACGATAGCGTCGCACAGGCGATCGATCACGTGGTGGCCGCCAGGCGCCAGATCTCGAAACGTCTCCAGCGAAAACGGCTGTGTCGACGGACGGAGCAACGGCAGTCGCGTCACGTAACGGAAGAACCACAGATACGCGAACCGCTCCGCCAGTTCAATCTTTTCTGGCGAAAGCACGTCATCATCGCGAGCGACGCCGGCGTCGAGCAGGTCCGCCATGTGCTGCCTCGAGGTCAGATCGCGCGTGAAGCCCTTGCCCCGATAGGTCGTGTCCCCTGCGAGCCACGGTCGCTTTCCCCCCAGCGCCACTTCCAAACCAATGCGAGACGCGTACACCATGACCACACGTGCCATGTCGGCCAGCGCATACGAATCAACGGGACCCGCGCCATCAACCAGTCTGAGGTTGCCAGGCAGCCGGCCGTAGCGTCGTCGGATCTCTGCGACGATGGGTGTGCGGGACTGAAGATCGGGCGCTACATTGATCTCGGCTGGATGGGCGCGCACGACGACATCAATCTCCGGATGGGCGGCCGCATGGTCGACAAGTGCGAAGAGCCACTCGAACATGCCGGCGAAGCCGACGTCGCGATCCACGACGGCCATGTCCCAGGCGGAGTTTCCGAACGCAACGACCATCGGGGCGTCAGGCCGCAGGCCCAGCCGGTCGCGGATCGCTTGACGGTCGGTGAGTGCCGGGTTGTCGGGACGCGGCGCGATCTGACGCTGGGCCCAGCGCGGGAGAAACTCGCGCAGAACCTGCCGCTGGTCGCCGGTCAGGGGCTGTCGCGACACCTCGGCCCACGCGTCGTCGAGCGGGATGAGCCCGGCGGCGTTGTCGTGGCTGAACACCAGACCGTCAGGGAACGTCGGTTCGGTGTCCCAGGTGACTGCGCGGACGCCGCGGGCGCGTGCCACCGCGCACAAGCAGGCTGACGGCAACGTCCGCCCACTCGTGCACAACACCACGTGTGGTTGTTCGCGATCCAACAGACGTTCCGCGAGCCGAACGAGAAGGACCGCCGACACGAGCCACTCCCGATACGCCGGATCGGCCGCTGGACAAAACACAAAGCCCCGATGGTAGCGCTGGAGTTCCCGCTCGGCGATCCGGCCGACGGCAACGCCACTCATCTCGAGTCCGGGCAACTTGCCGTCCGGGGTGGCAGTCACCTCTTCTCGCGCGAGGTCTCGGTCGGCGCGTGAGAGGAACGCGGTCAATCTCGAGAACTCGAACCCGAATGCCGCTTCGTGGCGCCCGAGCCACCCGGCACACACTTCGCACGGTGGACGACCAACGCGGCCGAGGTTCATCTCGCACAATGGCACCAGGCCGTCGCACAGAATCCCGCGCACGTCGTGGCCACGCAGCCGAAGCGCCGCCGCCAGGCTGTACTCGACCTCCACCCAGGGAGGGACCTGCTGCATCGAGAAAAACAGGATTCGCTTGCTGCCCGCCAGCTGTCGATTCTGCTGCGCCGTATCGTCGAGATACTGCTGCTCGCGGCGTCGCAGCCGACTGACAGAGTTGGCCCAATCGTCCTGCCGCAGTGTTGATTTCGCGCGCTTGAGCATCAGTTGTGCGGGTGCCGGCAGTACACGAGCAGCCTCCCGCGGAAATCGCCAGGCCATGTTCCCGAGACCTATAGAGACTGACAATTCACGGCACGTCTCGACCGAACGGCCGATGTGCTCGTTCGAAGCGTGAGAACCTGAAGAGCCATGTGAAACGCAGATTCGGCATTGTGTCTGTACATCTTGAGGGATTGCTCCGATAATCAGGCCGGCGACGCCAGTGCCGCCGCGGATGTAGTGGTAAATGGCAACACGCGAATCCTGTGTTCGTCGAGAGTGGCCACCGCGCTTTGCGCAGTTGACGCGACGATACTTCATTTCCGTGCGCCGTTGGCGGCGCGGACAGCCACCCCGGAGGCGTTCTAGCGTGTTCATCGGGCTCGTCCTCGCGGGCCTGGTTGTACAGGTCATTTCGCTTCCACTCCCCGGCACAGAAGACGTGAGGGCTTTCAAGATCTGGACCTATGGCGCGGCAATCTTTGGGCCTGCGCAGGTCTATGGGACGGGAGGCTGGCCGCCCTTCGGGCGCCCGTTGGTGTTCAACGGTGATACGGCCCACGTCGACTACCCGCCGCTCGCGCTGGATGAACTCGCCCTGGTCGGGCATGGCTATCGAGCACTCTTCCCGACGTTCCCGGACGACGCGCGCCTCACAATCGCCGTCAAGCTTCTACCTCTGATCGCCGGCGGCGCGTTGACGGCGCTCATACTTGTCGCAGCCACTCGCATCGAAGGCATGGCGGCTGGGCGACGCGCGGCGCTGGCGTACTGGGCCAATCCGGCGGCAATTCTCCACGGAAGCGTCCTCGGCTACGTCGGCGCGATCTGTGCCTTGCCGGCCGTGGGGGCGCTGGTCGCTGCGACACGCGGACTCGGATGGCTCGCCGGCGGATTGCTCGCCGGCGCCTGTTGGACCAAGCCCCAGGGCCTCCTCGCTATGCCCGCCGTCGCACTCGCGCTATTCCAACGACGTGGCTCCTGCGGTCGCCCCATGGCATCCGCGATCCTGGGCGTCGCACTGGTGACGTCGGCATGCTTGTGGCCCATCATCCACGCCCGTGCATTTCTCAATATGTCCTGGGCGGTGTTACATCTCATTGGCGACGAAACGCTGTCAGCCCAATCCGCAAATCTATGGTGGGTGGTCACCTACGCCACACAGGTGGCGCACACGTCGCCGTACACGAGTCTGTCGTCCGCACTCATGCAGCCGCTGGAGTACGTCTCTATTCGTACGTTTCTCACCAGTATCGGCGCCGACTCATCGCCGTGGAGCATCGCAGCGCTCGTCGCAAGCTCGTATTCGGTCGCGCTCATGGTGATCGGGTGGGCGATCTGGCAAGCACGGAGTGTGACGGACCTGCCTGGGCTCGCAGCGCTTGCAGCGTTCACAGTCCACGCCTATGTCGTACTGTCTGTGCAGGTTCATGAGAACCACCTCTTCCATGCATTACCACTGCTCGCTATTGCCACCACCACGCGGCCACGGTACTGGCTCGTGCTCGTAACAGTGAGTGTGATTGCGGCGTTGAACCTCAATCTGTTTTATGGGCTTGGTGATAATGTGGGCTACGCAATACCGCGGAAGGCGACCGGCATCGACGCGACCGTCATTCTGGCCATCCTGAACTGTGGTGCCCTCGTGTGGCACGCATTGACCTTCAGGGATGAATGTCGAGCGCTCCAACCCGGTTCTCGCTCAGATGAACGTGCGTCCAAGCGCCGAATGAGTGACTCGCGAGATTCGTATTCCTAACGATACCCCGCACACTCACCGCGACGGTAAGACGTTTTCAGCAACCCGGCTGGTCCGGTCTTCAGTCTGTCTAGAGCGACCAGCGACCTAGCGCCGAGTAGAGGAAGAGTCGCTGGCTGAGCGTTCGGGCTGGATGGCCGGAAAACTTCCGGACACGGTGCAGCACCGAATACAAGCGATCGCGCGCAACTTCTGGCCGGCCTCTCACCTTCTGTCGCACGACGCGGGCGTCTTCCATTCGTTGCTTCCGCAGCTGGGACCTACCGCTGATCGAATCGGCATGCAGTCGCCCTACAGCAAGAAACTCATCAACGCAATGGAACCTAGCGCCCGCGAGCGCCATATCGGCCCAGAGCTCCATGTCCCAGGCGGTCCGTGTCTGATCGCTGAACCCACCGACCTGCTGAAAGATTGAACGCCGGAAAAACGTCGCGGGCTGCACGAGCACACAGGCCGTGTGTACGAGACGCGCCAGATCCCAGCGGTCGCTGAACATCGGCGTCCTCAGCTGACCGGCGGCGTTCGCGAGAAAGCCGTGGCCGGACACCACGTCGGCGTCCGGTCGCCGGCGGAACTCGTGGGCCACCCTGGCCAGACACTGCGGCAACAGAAAGTCGTCGGCGCTCAGGAATCCCAAAATCTCGCCAGACGCGAGACGAAATCCTTTGTTCAAGGCATCAGCCGGCCCCGTGTCGCCCTCGCACATCCAGGACGCCACACATCCGTCGTACTTGCGAATCACGTCGACGCTACCATCGGTCGATCCGCCGTCAACGACGATGAGTTCGAGGTTGGGATATGCCTGAAGGAGCACCGAACGGATCGCCTCTTCGATGAACGCTCCCTGATTGAGCGACGGCATAACGATGCTGATCAGGGGGTGAGAGAGGCATCCATCAGGAATGGACTCGCGCGACTGATACGATCCCTCAGTCCACGGCCAACCCGTTTTCGCCGGAGGCGCGGGCGGGATTTCCCTGATGGTCTGGCACCGCATGGCGTATCCAGTCTTCAATGATAGCCCGGTACCAACCGAGATAGCAGTCGATCTGCTGGTTCAGATCGAAGCGCCGGCGAACGTCGCTCACTGCATTTCTTCCGAGCGCCGCACCCACCTCGCCGCTCTCGAGAAGCGCAACGACGGCCTGCGAGGCCATCCGTGCGTCGCCGGCCGGAACCAGCACGCCAGTCGCGTGCCCGAGTCGATCGAAGGCGCTTGCCCGAAGGGCCGAGACGTCCGCGTGGCAGATCTGTTCGTGAATGCCGCCGACTCTTGTCGCCACGACTGGTGTCCCGCATGCCAACGCTTCGAGAACCGCCATCGGAAAGGTATCGGCCCTCGCGAGATGCAGGTACACATCCGCCGACTGATAGTACCGAGCCATGGTGCTCGGATCAGCCTGATAGCCATCGAACCGAATGACATTGTTCGCGTCGCCAGCGACGCCTGGACCTCCCAGAACCGGGCTGGCTCGACCGACCGCGATGAAACGCACGTCCCGCGTAGACGGCCGCGCGGAGAGTAGGCCAAGCGTCGTTCCCACCATCTGGCGATCCCTCCACGAGTCTTCTCCGACACCGGTGACGAGAAGAGCAACGAACGAATCCGCGGGGATGCCAAGGGCCTCGCGAACACGACGCTTGTCGACTGGTCGGAAGACGGACAGATCGACGCCGTTCGGAATGACCCGGGCGGATCTGACCGCGGGGGCAAGCATCGACTGCTCCACCTTGTCGAGCAGCCAACGGGCTGGCGTGGCCACATACAGCCGGCTCCTCTGATAGATGTCTCGCTTCCGCGCCCAATTCTCCGCCGTCCGGTCGCGTCGGACCGCCGGTGCAATCGTGAGATCCGGGCACGCTCCGCACCCGATCTTCCATCGCTCGCAGTCGAACGAGTGCGCGCAGTGCCCGCTGAGCAGCCAGGCGTCGTGAAGCGTGAGTATGGTCGGCACCCTCTGACTTAACTGCGCGATCGCGCGAAGGTCGAAGCAGCCGCCATGTAGGTTATGACAGTGGAGGATATCCGGAGGCTCTGGCGTCAACTCCAGCAGTCGACCGGTTCCGGCAAACTCGAAGTCTTCGAGCCCTGCGTACGAGTTCAGCAACGCACGCGCGTGCGTGGCGAACCGAAGAGATCGACTCAGCTGGCCCCACCCTCGACCGGGCGAGCGGCCCGCCATACGGCGCAGCCGCGCCTGAAGCAGGGCGTACCCCGTCATCCGACAGAGCAACCGGTCATCGTCCGGGATCGTGAAGACGCCGGGAGCGTCGGTGGTCTGACGACCAACCGCGAGCCACGACTCCATGCCGCGGGATCGAAATCCTCGCAGCAGGCTGGACGCAACGGCCGCCGCGCCGCCGCCGTGCTCGACCGCGCCGACCTGCAGAATGCGGAGCGGTCGTTCTGTCCACCCGGCCACGGTCACTTGACGGCCCGGACCACAATCACCAGCTCATAGTCGGGATCGCGGTACTCCAGCTCCTCGCGTTCGAGCTCCTCCGCCGCCAGGCCTTGCAGGAACGCAGAGGCGCTCAGCACGTTTCCGTACGCATCGACAGAAACATTCCCCGGGAACGCATCCTCGAACAGCCGGCGCATCGACAGCGTGGTGAACCTCCAATACTCGCCCCAGCGATCCAGGTCGAACCGGCTGATGTGACTGATACCGGGAACAGTCGCCAACACGACACAACCAGGTTTGAGTAAACGCCTGACCGACGCGATCGCGACACCCACGTCGAGAATGCACTGAAGTGTCTGCGTGAGAATGACGCAGTCGTAGGCGTCCGGAGGCATGTCTGCCGTGTGCGACAGATCTGCCACCAGCGTCGCGTCTGGATGCCCGGCTTTGACATGCAGTACGTCGCGGTTCGTCACCCGGTCTCCCCCGAACGTCCGCGCATAGGTATCGTCGCCGACCTCCAGCACGGCACCGCGGATGTCGAGCGCTCGCGCGGTGAGGAATCGCTCGATATAGAAACGATCGATCGCCCGCCCTCGATCCAGGCCGAAGGCGCGGCTGACGGGAGTCAAGTGTCCCAGCACGTGCCTGCGTCGCCCCGGCGGCCACCATCGACGCAGGCGTCGGCGTTGGTCGCGCAACCACGGACGGGCGCGCTCAGTCACCAAACCACTCCCGGAGCCGCCCGGCGAATGCGTCAGCGTCGAGGTTCCTGACGAGCACACGCGGCAGCTGCCACGGATCGCTTCGCCGACGGACGAGGCCAGCGACGTTCGCGCAGGCCGTCGTGAACCCGGCATTCCGCACCAGCGAGACGGTTGAGCGCGTGTAGTCGGCACGGCCACCGAACGGATACGCAAAGCTCGTGACCCTTCGCTTGGTGATCGCTTCCAATCGAGCCTTGCTGCCGGCAACTTCCGATTGTTGCACCGCCACCGGTAGTCCGGAAAGAACCGGATGCGTCATCGTGTGGGCGCCGATATCGATGTGATCGCTTTCGGCAAGTCGGCCGACCTCGTCTCTCGACAGCGCGCGATGGGTGGCCCGGCCCTCCGCGTTCATGCCGGCCATTCTCGACAGATCGGCGAACACGGCCTCGCGGTCGTCCGAAGAGACCGTGCGCAGCCTGCCGCACAGGTCGCGGTACACCCGGTGACGCGCGGATGGATCGTGCCCGCATTCGACGTTCCAGTCCGCATGAGACGCGCAGTCCTCCGGCGTGAGCACCGCGGATGGCCCCAGCTGCCACGTTTCGACGACCGGACCGATGCGCACACGCAGCGTCTCCGGCAGCTCGCCAGGGAACAGGAGGAGGCGCTCGAGATCATCCCACCACAACTCGCGCGCACTACCCACATAAGCGGTCGTGACAAACACCGTCGCCGGCACGTCGTACCGCGCCAGCAGAGGCTCCGCAACATGCAGATTATCCGCGTAGCCATCGTCGAACGTCACCGCCACGGCGCGGCGCGGAAGGCGTCCCTCTCCCAGCGTCGCCACTAACTGGCCGAGCGACGTCGGGCAGCAGTGGCGGCGCAACAGCTCGAGGTGTTGAGCGAACCGGCGCGGCGTCACGGCCAGCAACTGCGGATCCGCCGGCAGCTCCGCGACGCGATGATAGAGAAGAATGAGGCCCCGCGGACTGCGGCCTCGCGAACCGTCATCGGAGAGAAGTCTCACCGCGGGACACGATACCAGAGGAGCGACCCGTGACGCCCGAGCTGAAGCTCGGGCCTACGACAGGCCTACGACTGGCCGTGGTTGCAGCACGGCGGACGACCGGCCGTCACTTCAGCTCGGGCCGACGACCGGCCGTCACTTCAAACTCGGGCCGGCGACGGCCACGGCTCCAGGCGCGGCACAGCGCTCCTCGTAGGCCCGAGCTTCAGCTCGGGCGCCAATCAACGGGCACCCACGCAGTCGGGGTTGGTCATGTCGTACTTGTCCTTGACGCGCCGGACGAACTCCGCGTCGAGATGAGGGATATCGGTGAGCGACTCACATGGGTCCTTGTGGAGTTCCTGGTCCACGACGGACGAAACGACCCGGCTCGTCCGAATGGTCTGCCCCACGAGGAGGCCGGGCAGAACCAGTGCAGCGACGACGAGCGCCCATCGACGAGTCCGCAGCATGCGGCTGCCGATCGACATGCCCACGCCTGCTGCGACGGCGAAGGCGCACAGGCCAATCAGATGGTTGCGTTCGCGATAGAGCATGAAATTCAGAACGGCATTGAACCCGAGCAGGAGAACTGTGAGCCGCGTCTGCCGGTCGCCCTTCGCCCAGCCGATCAACGCCAGCGCCAGCCAGACAACGGAGAACGACAACAGAGACGGTGCAACCCGAATCTGGCCGTCGCCCGTGAACAGCCCGTGCAGCACGCTGTCGGTTCCGGCGGAGACGATGTTGTAGATGACTTGGCTGATGCCCGTCGCATCCAGCGGCTGGTAGCACACGCGGCGCAGTCTGAAGAAGTACCCCATTTCCTCGCACAAGGGAGTCATTGCCCCCGGTGCGAAGCCAGCGCGCAGGGCGATATATACGACCACCGCGGCAATCGCTGTGGCGGCGGTCCGGCGCCCGCCCAAGTTGCGGTCGCGCTGCTCACCAATCGCAAAGACCGCGACAGCACCGGCAAAGGCCAATCCGTACTCCTTGCTGAGGGCGGCTGCCAGCAGGAGCAGCGATGCGCCTCCCCACTCGGCTCTGGTAAGCGGCCGCTCGCGCGGCTTCAGAACGATCAGCATCGCGAGCAGTCCGAAGATGCAGGCCATCGAGCTCTGGCGCTCAATGATCCAGGACACTGCAAACACAGGTTGCGAATCGGTAATCAGGATCCCGGCCGCAAGCAGCCCTCCCGCGGCGGAGTGCCCCAGTCGAACGACGACTCGGTAGACCAGCCATCCGCACGCGGACCAGAGCAGCAGGTTGATCAAGGAGTAGATCTCCACATGAGGGAGGTTCGACCAGCGGTCCTGCAGCAAGCCCGTGAAATATGGCAGCGGCCGCCACTCCGGATAGAAATCCGGATCGCCGGCGAAGAGCGCCGTTGCCGGCGCGCGATCGGCCCATGCGAGAATGTAGAGGTTGTCCCCCGAGAGTGGACGTATCTCGAGAACCCGGCCGTAGACGAAGTAGGTGAGCGCGAACAGTGCGCCAAACGATATCGTGGCTGCGGCCAGAGGAATCAGTCTCGACGTGGTGATCTTTGTCAATGCAATCGACGGATCGCGTTACCAGGCCGTTCGCCCGCCGTCGACAATCAGATTCGCACCGGTCATGTACGACGACGCATCGGACACGAGAAACAGCACGGCGCCCTTGTAGTCGTCCGCGTGCGCCATGCGGGCGAGCGGAATTCTGGACGTCACGTTCTCGACGAAGCGAGGATCGTGCCCGGCGTACACGCTGCCCGGCGAGAGACAGTTCACGCGGATGCCCTTGTCGGCCCAATAGGTCGCCAGGTACCGGGTGAAGTTGACGATGCCGGCTTTGGTTGTCGCGTACGCGATCGGCGTATTGAACGGCGCGCCGGTGTGCGGATTCACGACATTTTCATAGATGCGGTGATCGGGACTGATATTGGCGACGTCGGAGGCGATGTTGAGCACGACGCCCGACCCTTGCTCCAGCATCACGCGACCGAACGCCTGGCAGCAGAGGAACGCGCCGGTCAGATTCACCTGGAGCGCCCGCTCCCAGAGGTCGAGGGGATAGTCCTCGAACGGCGCAAAATAATCGGCGGCGCGCTCGCTGCCGCCCTTGACCGTCAACGCCGCGTTGTTGATGAGGATGTCGATACGGCCGAATTCCTTCACGACGGCGGCCACCATCGCCTCCACGTCCGTTTTTCTGGTGATATCCACTCGCACCCCGAGAGTCTGGATGCCGTGTTCGTGGGCAAGCTCCGCGGCCAACCGCTCCGTTTCTTGAGAGAGGTCGGCCAGGACCACGCGCCCGCCGGCTTCGGCCACCGCCGCCGCGTGCTGCAAGCCGAGCATGCCCGCGCCGCCCGTGACGACCGCAACCCGCCCTGACAAGCTGAACAAATCAAGGGTACGGGTCATGTCACGCCGGATGCCGCCGGATATCGTTTCCCGGGTCTACCGAGGCCGCCAGGCCCCCGCGAAAGTCCGGCTCGCGGGTTGATTCGCCCCGGCAGATCGCCGACAGCGCCGCCTCGAGCCTCGGAATGTCTTCTGGATAGTCGAGCTCCGGAACCGGATCCTGAACGACGAACGGCACGACGTAGTGCCCCGCCATCATCCCGAGATCCAGGATCACATGGGGCCGGATGATATCCGCCAAGCCGTTTTGCCAAAACACGTCCGGTAATTGCTGCCGCGGCAGGCTGTGCGGCTCGGGCGTGCCCTCGACTGAAAGCAACGGCGCCAGATGCCCCTTCACCATGCACCACATTTTGAACGGCGATTGCTTTGGGACGCTCACGGAACGCAATGAGTGCGCGGCAGGCTGAGCGAGCATCAGTTCGATGGCTCCATCGACGAGCGCCACTCGCCGCACTGGCGCGGTGGGCCGCAGGTGCACCACGAGGTCACAGCGATAATGCTCGCGATCGCGCAGCCACTCGAGCGCGTGACGAAACAGGTCGATGTCTGGCGAAAGGTCCTGCGCGAGGTCGCGAGGACGCATGAAGGGCACCTCCGCGCCGAAGGCCCGCGCCACCTCGGCGATCTCTTCGTCGTCGGTTGACACAATAGTCCTCGTAATAAGGCGGGACGCGAGCGCGTGTTCGATCGAGTAGACGATGAGCGGCTTCCCTCCCACGCGCAGCAGATTCTTGCGCGGAATGCCTTTCGAGCCGCCGCGCGCCGGAATGAGCGCGAGCACTTCGGCGGATCCATTGTGTTTGGTCATGTGAGTGCGACCACCTCTCCAGTCTCCATTGATTCCCGCGCCGCCAGCGCCACGCGCAGACTTTGCGATGCCTCCCGGATGCCGACACACGGCCGTTCGTCGCCCCGAACGCACGCCAGGAAGTGGCGCAGCTCGTCGAGAAATAAGTCGTTCCTGCGGACATCGTCAAACGCGTGTGCCTCGACGCAGTCTCCCGCTTCGTCCCGCCGCTCCGCGACGCCCGCATTGAAGTCGAAATGTATCGTCCCCGCGTCACCAATCACTTCGCATGTCCGGCTCCTGGGACGCCGCACGCAGTCCTGGTGGAGGTGCACTGGGAATCGACGCCCTGTGTCCACGCACTCCATGAGGATGCTCGCGGTATCTTCGACATCCACCTCCAGGCCGCTCAGGTGCCCCCCCACCGCGAACAAGCGCCGCGGAAGTCCGAAGAGCGCGTACGCGTAGTCGAGGTCGTGGATCTGCGAGAGAACCACGCCGCCCCCCTGGTCGCTCCGCGACGCGTGCATCTGACGATAGTCTTCGTACGGATGCCAGCCCGGAAGATACTCGCCAAATTCCAACCGCGCCGCAATCACCCGTCCAATCGCATGGGCCGACAGCCATGACTGTACCAGCCGGAAGCCCGGGTGAAACCTCAGGTGATACCCAACCAGACAGACCAGACGTCCGCGGTCGACCAGGTCGGTCAATTCAGCCACGCCGGCAAGATTGTGGGAGAGGGGCTTCTCGATGAGGAGATGACATCCCGCCCTGGCGGCGGCCAGCGCGACAGGCATATGGAAGCTGTTCGGATTGGTGACGAAGACCGCATCGGGCCGTTCGGCGATCGCCGCATCGAGGGACGTGAACACGCGGAGACCGAGCCATGCCTCGACGTCGTTGACCTTGATGTCCAGTGCGCCTCCCGTGTCGGCACGCATAGCCTCGCCCGGGTCCGGGGTAATCACCTGTCCGAGCCTCCGGACACGGTATGCCAGGAGCTCGACGTCGGCCCCGAGTACCGTACGCAGGTTCCGCGCGTGGCGCTGTCCGATGCTGCCGAGGCCGGCCAAAAGCACCTTCATGACGACAGGGTCATGCAGGAACAATCCGGCGCAGCTTGCTCCGCACGGCGAATTCGCTGTCGTAGACTCGTTTGACGCCGTCGCCGAGGGCCAGTTCGACGGCTCGAATGTCCTTCACCAGTCGCACGAGCCCGTGCGGCTCGACGGAGGCCGCCTGATCGCTCCCCCACATCGCGCGGTCGAGCGTCACGTGTCGCTCCACGACGCACGCACCAAGCGCCACAGCCGCCAGCGTCGTTGCAAGTCCCACTTCGTGCCCCGAATAGCCGGCGGGCAGACCATAGCGTTCGGACAGCCATCGAATCACGTGGAGGTTGAGCTCTTCGACCTTCGATGGGTACGTGCTCGTGCAATGCAATAGCGCAAGCTGTTCCGGTCCGAGCACACCGACGGCGTGATCGATCTGCTGGGGCGAACTCATCCCGGTCGAGAGCAACAGAGGCCGGCCCTTGCCACGGTGGTGAAGAAGCAGGCGGTCGTCCGCCAGGCAGGCTGAAGAGATCTTGTAGCAGGGCGGATCGAACGCCTCGATGAAGTCCACCGACTCGGGATCCCAGCACGACGCGAACCAGGGGATTCCGAGCTGCCGGCAGCACCGATCAATCCTGGCATAGTCGTCGAAGCCAAATTCGAGCCCCCGCTTCAGATCGCCGTTGGTCTTCCCGAAGGGACTCTCGCGCGGGCGTTCCAGTTCGTCCATGGTATAGACGATGTCGACGGTACGTCTCTGGAACTTGACGGCGTCGCAGCCCGCGCGGGCTGCCGCGTCGATCAGGCGCCGGGCTACGTCCAGATCGCCATTGTGGTTGATGCCGACTTCGGCCACCACGAAGACCGGGTGCCCAGGACCGATGAACCGTTCTCCAATCTGGACGCTCTTCACCGGCTTCATCGGTTTCATCCGCTCCATGAGTTCAGTTCGCCGGCCCCTGTGCCGACGGTCGTTCCTGCCAGATCTTTTTCAGCAATGCCGGCCACTGCAGCACTGAATGCCCGCGCACCGTTGCCCACGCAATTGTCGCGCGCCTGAGCCAAACAGGAAAGAAGGGATAGACGAGGCCATCCACCCGCTCGTACATCCAGGTACGGGCGACGAACCCCGGGAACACCGGCATCTCGATGAACGGGCATCGGACAGCGCGTTGCGGACCCCCCGGTCGGGGACTTGGGGCAGACACGTCCAGCGCGTGGGCGGCGAGCCCCCAGCCCTCGCCGCTCGGACGAACGCCGAGCGGCTCGCGCGGCGCCTGCGTGTTGACCTTGCGATGGGTGGACGATGAGCGGGTGCCGCGAGGATGGTAGTGATCCAGATGGTAGAAATCGTAGCCCACGAGCTCGCCCAGGTTGATCATCGGATACTTCGACGTGAGCCGCGAGATCATGTCGATTTCCATGTCGTTCATGTAGATCATCCGCTCGTCGTA
>ORMF010580868.1_pt1 | contig 17536 bp, 10 predicted proteins | sample 1779871 | NCBI WGS metagenome assembly ORMF01 (sample SAMEA104232316, study PRJEB22302) | groundwater metagenome | biome: forest; feature: aquifer; material: groundwater | place: USA | collected 2011-08-07 | depth 5.4 m
CCCAAGTTCGACACAAATAGGGGTGGAATAAATATTTTCTGATGAATGTGAAGTGGATCTGGTGATTGTTACCCGAAAATCCGTGTAGTGAAAACTTCCCCCCTTGCGGAGACTACATTTGATGTCGTATATTGGTACATGTTTCTGCGTAAGATTTGCGTCGACAAACATGGTAAGCGACATGACTACTGGGCTCTCGTCGAGTCAGTACGGACTACACGCGGGCCACGTCAGCGTGTGGTGTCCTATCTGGGTGATATGGATGAAGCCGGACGCCTGGAAGTTCGTCAGGCAGGCGAAGGACATCGAGACGTCCAGGAGACATTGTTCGATGAGCCATTGCCGGAGTGGGTGGAGGTCAATGTTCGCAAGGTTCGCACCGAACGAAGCCGCCGCTTCGGGGATGTGTGGCTCGCTCTGGAACTGATCAAGAAGCTTGGTCTCGGTGAACAGTTTGAACATCTCATGCCCGAGACGCCCGATGGCCAGCGGGGTAGGCAGGCAGAGATTCCCTGGGCCACAATGGCCGAGGTGTTGGTGATGTCCCGCTTCTGCGAGCCGTCAAGCGAACTCCATATCGCAGAACAGTTCTACCGAAAGAGCGCAATGCCAGACCTTCTGGGTATTGCAGAGGAGGACATCTACGACAACCGGCTGTATCGAGCACTTGATAAGCTGCTGGAGCACAAGGATGAGCTACAAAAGTTTCTCAAAGAGCGCCTGGGGGAGTTATTCGATATCCGCTACGACATTCTGCTGTACGATATCACCTCTAGCTACTTCGAAGGTGAAGTTTCTCGGAACCCTCAGGCACAGCGAGGTTACTCCCGAGATAGCCGATCGGACTGCAAGCAAGTTTGCATCGGTCTTGTGGTAACCAAAGAAGGGATTCCTTTGGGCTATGAGATATTTGATGGAAACAGGCACGATTCGACGACTGTGGAAGAAGTTATAGAGAAGATGGAATCGCTCTATGGTAAGTCGGACAGGGTATGGATCATGGACAGAGGGATGGCGAGCCCGGAGAACCTTGAGCTCTTGGTGGAAGAACAGCGACGCTATATCATCGGTACCCCAAAAAACACGCTGAAGAAGTTCGAGCAGGAGCTGCTGGCCAAAGACTGGAAGCAGGTACATGAAGGATTGGAAGTGAAACTCTGTCCCGCCCCGAGTGGGGACGACGAATTGTTCATTCTCTGCCGCAGCAGTGCCCGGAGGGAAAAGGAGCGGGCAATCCATGACCGTTTTGTCGAGCGTCTGACGAAAGGTCTCACGAAGATGAAGAAAAGCTGTGAGTCGGGGCGTGTCAAGAACGCAAGCCGCCTGGAGCGCCGCATTGGGCGCTTACTGGAAAAGTACAACAGGGCTTCAGCACTGTTCGATGTCACTGTCACCGAGCGTGACGGCAAGATCGACCTTGCATGGACCATCCAGGACGCCTACACGGATTGGGCACGACTGAGTGAGGGGTGTTACCTGTTACGAACGAACATCAAGGACTGGACGCCGGAGGATTTGTGGAAAACCTACATCCAACTGACTGATGCTGAGGCGGCATTCCGCGTTCACAAACAGGACCTGGGCCTTCGGCCTATCTGGCACCAGAGGAAGGATCGCGTTCAGGCGCATATCCTTGTTTGTTTTCTCGCCTACGTGCTCTGGAAGTGTTTGGGGCAAATGTGTAAACGGGCAGGACTGGGGAATGAACCGAGAGTTGTCTTGGAAGAAATCAAGAATCTCAATCTGGTTGACGTCGTCCTCCAGACGCGCAAGGGCATTGAAATCCGGCTCCGGTGTGTCTCGAAACCGGACAATCATCTTGCAATCCTCTTGCAGAAACTCGATCTCCATGTACCAGTTCGACTGGAAATGAAACACGATTTGTAGTGAAAACTCTTGATCACTTTTGTTGATTCAAACGCACAATCAACCTTTTCTATCGAATTGTGTCGAACTTGGGTTAGCTCATGCATGTATTCAAACCCGGCGGCGAATCCCGGGTATGCAAAGCCCCCGTTATTTGCAGTAGGATCATTGTCGCCGAATTCACCGAGCGGCAGGCTTGCACCCGCGAAGAGTTTTGCCGATCTTAGAGGGGCAGGCTGCAGAATCGTAAATAGTACATCATCCTGGCCATGAGCAAATACGACACACATTATGGTCAGCTGGAGGAGGAGAGCTGTAGCTCTTTCGTATTTTCCGGTGATCTGTCTCATACAAAAAAACGTCCGCTGGCAAAAGTGCCCGAAATATCACCGGTGGAGCTTGAACCTGAAGGGTACGGACACCCACACCGCGACCGGGCCATTATTCATCAACGCAGGCGTAAAAAAATACTGCAATGCTGCTGTTACTGAACTTTCGTTAAAAAGCTCGTTATCGCTCTTGACCACGAGCGCTCTTTTCACCCGGCCGTTCTTATCGACGAGCATCTTTATCCAGACCGTTCCCTCGGCACCGATCCTGCGCGCTAAATCGGGATACTCCGGGATGCTCTCCTTTATAATCGCCGGGGGGCGGTCGACTGGAACAAAATCGGCCGGGTCCGCTGCTGATGTGCTCACACCAAAGTCTTCAAATAGCGTCCCCAGCCATGGAAATCTTTTCAGAACCTCAGCATATTGTATTGTCGAGTCTGTCAACTCTTGAGTCCCGGAGCTCTTTTGTAGTTGAGCGAGGCATGTATCGCATCCGAACCTGGCCGCCAGTCGATAAAATATGCGCGAGTTCACGCTGTCCCCCGAAGAGGCATACAGATCACTCAACTTGATGCACACTTCGACAATGTTGTCAATGACATTGCTGATCTTTAGATAGTTCTGGAGCGCGACTATAGCATCGTTAAGTCTTCCTTGGGTCCAATAGATCCTGGCCTGCCTAACATACACCTGTGGATTCGTCGTCCCAAGCCGGATCGCATTGTCATAGTTCTCTAATGCTTGGGCGGTATCGCGGATTTTTTCATAGCAGATGCCGAGGCCGGTATAGGCCGATGGATCGTTTGGACAGACTTCGACTGAGCTCTTGAACAATCTGATCGCGCCTTGAAAATCGTTTTCCTTGCTGAGTTTGACGCCCGTGGCGTAATGATCGGTTCCGACCATGGTCCTGGGAAATGCAAAGCCGGGGTATTTTTCGATGAGAGCCTTGGCAAGTCTGAGAGCATGGTCGTAATTTCCGGAGCTGACATCGCAGAGCAGAAGATGATAGTAGGTCAACGTGTCTTCATGAATGGCCAGGCTACGCTTGAACGCATCAGCAGCGTTATCGTAATCCCCGTTGTTGAAATAGAGACCTCCTTCTTTTGAGATTGCGTTTGCCAGTCTCGCTCCCGCAGTTCTACTTCCTTTTCGATAGGCTTCTTCGAAATACTCCTCAGCGCACTCGAGCTTCCCGGCCTCAATATAAATAACGCCGACGCGCTCGACATCAGAGTAACAACTGTCGCAATGATTCGCCTTGGCGGCATCGCGGTACGCTTCGGCGGCCGCCTCCCATTGTCTGACCGCGAACTATTCCTGTCCCAGCAAACGAAAGATCGGTGCTTTGTCCTGCGCGGTTGGGATTGTCCGTGTTAGAAATTCGATGGCACCATCGTGGTCCCCCCTTGCGATCAGGGCAATCGCACTGTCGATCACGGACTGTTCTTGAGGATATAATTCTGCCGGATGGAAAGCCAGCGCAAGAAACAAAACCCCTCTCAGAATAATTGGGAACTTTGGCTTTATGAAGGTCATACGACGCTCTCCGCCGGAAACGGAATAATGATCTGAGTTGCACGGGCAATCAACGTACCGATGATTCAAGATATCAAGAAGTGAATCGAATGTCAATGAAATGGGGGATCACCCGCTCATTCTTTGGTTTCCTTGCCTGCGCCCCTTCATCAAGGCGTTTACACGACAAATCCTGCAACCCGAAACCGCAAACCGTGCCTTTTACCCTCACCCCCGTGCCCCCTTTCCCGTCCCGGGAGAGGGGGACTTTGTGATACCAGAGTTAGGGGAGAGGGTGAGCGTCGTGCTTCGAGAATATTCTGAGGAAGAACATTGATTCGCCGTTGAGACCCTCACCCCCGTGCCCCCTCTCCCGTCCCGGGAGAGGGGGACTCAGTGATACCAGAGTTAGGGGAGAGGGTGCTTGAATCATCTGTTCACTTTCAGTTTCATCTGCCCGCTCGCAGAGTAGTAGTTTGCGTCGTACATCGCCTCGGCGACGACGGGAGCATACGTAAATGTTCCCGGGGTCACCGCCCGCACCATGTAGTAGAATATTTCCTGCCGGCCGGAAAGATTTGCGTACAGGTTGATGCGATCGTCACGGACGTCCATATATTCCGGCGAGGATGCGTTGTTGATGAATTGATAGTTCGTGTTCTCCGTTATCCGGGGGTTCTCGATCTCAAATCCTGCCGGCAGAAGATCTGAGATGGCAACGTTCTCGATATGATTCACACTTGAATTGAGCGTCAGCTTGACGATGATGAGATCATTCTGCTTGACGGCATTGAGGTTCACTGTGCCGCCGTTGCGATTCAGGAATTCACGCCGGATCTGGATGTTCTTGTCTTCGATCCGCACCTTGCCGTCGGTGCGTATCCCTTCGGTGACGAGCGAATAGTAGACTCGTCCCGTGCCGCGCATGGATATTGTCACCTTCTTACCGAACGGATCGATATCGAATTTTTGATTGCCGCCCGCGTAGGCATAACTGCTGGCGCCGACCTGTACCGTCCCTTCAAGCTTCGCTGCCGATGCCATGCGCGCCGCTTTGCCAAATGCAAGCAGCGTGAACGCATTATCCTGTGTGCTGTACCAGTAGTAGCTGCGGTACGATTTCGAAAGATATTCCATGTAGCGGGGAATATGAGGACTGTCGAGATCGGTATCCAGCAGCACGTTGAGAATCAGCGCGTTTGCACGGATCGGTGAGTCAAAGCACTCTCCGCTCTGCCGCTTGATATCCTCCGTAATAAATTCCGGGGGGAGTAATTCGAGGAACGATTTTCGATCGCCGCTCAGAGCGAACGCCCCGGCCAGGAGATACTGCGTATCGTTCGTGAGGAGGGAGCGTTCAGTGCGAAAATAATTCATCACATTCTTGTCCGGTGCACCGCCGAGCGCAACAACATATAGCGCGTAGATCATGCCCTTGTCGGCAATGCGCTTGATGGTGGTTTTTTGGCCGATCGCATACCAATACTGATCGACGGTCTTTCTGGTGCGCGCAACCTGGGCAACCGCATTGAGGGCCGACTTCAGGGTATTCTCCGGAACGGCATATCCGGCTTTTTTGGCTTCGAGCAGGAAATGTGTTGCGTACACGCTTGCCCAGTCGTTTGCCGCGCCGCCGTTCGGCCAATAGGAGAATGAACCCCCGGGCAGCTGCATCGCCGTGATCTTCGTAATCGCCTCGTTCACAAAATATGTCGGGCTTCCGCTGTTCAAGATCGACGGATCGAGCATCGTGGCGATGTCTCGCAGGTAAATCTGTGGAAACGCTTTCGATACCGTTTGCTCGATGCATCCGTGCGGATAGCCGATGAGGTACTTTAGTTCCTTCGCAAAATTGGCAACGGGGTACGGACTCATCGTGAGGTACGATTTTCGATTGTATGACAGATAGACGTCCTGAACGTCAAGCGAGGCAGTGCCGCCGCCGTCGACAACTCCGGTGATCGCGTCCGAAGTATACGGCGAGATCGGACGAACGGGGAGATCGGTCGTGGAAGTAAATGTTTCACCGAACGCCGATGTTTTTACGTTCACCGTCGCCTTGCCGATTTGATTTGTCGTTCGCAGCGTCACGTTGACGTAGTGCTCCTGATTCGCGCCAAGCTCAAGCGAGGGAGTCTTGTTGACGGCGACAATTCCACCCGTCGTTGCGATATCGAAGTCCAATTTGGCCGGCTTGTCCGTCGTGTTAAACGCGGTAAGCGTCATCGAGATCGTATCGTTCGCGCTTGCAAATCGCGGAAGGGCAGGAGTGATGACGATCGGATCAGCGACCTTCATCGGCCGTTCAGCAGAACCGAATCGATCTCCTTTGTACACGAACGCCATCAGCCGCAGTTCTCCGTTGAACTCGGGAACATCGAGCAGGATCTCTGCCTCGCCGTTGTCATTCGTCGTTCGAATTCCCGACCAGAGCGCGACGGGCTTGAACCGCTGAACCCCGAGCGGATTAACCCGCTTGGCCGTAGCTCCTTCACTTCCACCCGAACTGCTCTTTTCCGGCAGCAGATGCTTGAAGAAATCAAATGTCTCCGTCTCAAGAGCTTTCTTCTGATAGAAATATCCGTAGGGATCGGGCGTCCGATAGTTTTTCAGCTGCAGGATACCTTCATCGACTGCCGCGAGCGTGAGATACGCATGCTTCGCTCCCGGGATCGAGACCGTCACCGATTGTTTTGTCTTCGGCCGAATCTTCTCCGGCGCTTTGATCGTGACTTCAAACTTATTCGATGCCTTTTCGACCAGCAGCGGCTTGAACCCGTGTCCGGCCAGCAGCGGGATATCCATCTCTTTCACTTTTCTGAACAACACACAGCTCACATAGGCGTTCGGCAAGAAACGCTCCTCGACAGGGATCTCGATCGATGCTGCATTGTTCACGACGTCGACATAACGGTACGTGAATACCTGATTGCGCTCGATCGTAACCAGCATCTTCCCGTTGAAAGGCGCCTCGAAAAGAATCCTGGCCCGATCCCCGGGGGCATACTTTTCCTTGTCGAAGACCATTTCGACATGTGCTTCGGCGTTGACCGGAAACGATGTGATCTCGGCCGACGTCCAATCGTACGCGTAAAAGTAGATCTGATTGTAACCCTCATCCCCCTCTTTCGAGACGCGGATGATGTACTCGCCTGATCGGGGCACGCTGTACGTGTAGTCGTAGGGCTTATCAAGGAGCGTCAAGGTTTCGTAACCGACCGGAATCTCCCGTCGCTCCGAGATGTAACGCAGCGTTCCCGTCGATCCCGATTGCCGGAGCACCGACTGCCATTCAAGCCGGATCAGATCGATCCTGGCTTTGAATCCTGGGATCGGCTGATCCGACGCGTTCACGGCGATGATCTGCAGCTTCTGAGGCGTTTGCGGACTTGAATAATACTGGCCGAGGTTCCGCAGTCCGATATAGTACTCCTTCGGGTAGATCGTTGTCTGGGCTATTTGATAGACCGGTCTGCCCGATTCGTCGAAGACCGCCACCCGTCCGCGGGCGCGCAGGAGCCCCTGAGAGGTGACATCATCCGGCACCGTAAACATGATCGTCGCCTTGCCGTCGTTGTCGGTTTTGCCGTTGTACACTTCGGGATTTGCGGAGTAATTCTTTGCTGCCTCATCGGTAAATCTGAATTCCGGAAATGCTTTCGAGACATAGGGAATGATGTTGAATGTTCCCTCGAATTCATAATTCCGATCGGCAGCCGGAGGTCCGAAGAAGTTCACCGCCCGTAGCTCGTAGGTGATCTGATCGCCGGGCTTTGCATGTTCGGCAGAGGGCTTCAAATTCACTTTCAACCTGTCCGGCACGAAGTCCTCGACGCTTACGACATAGTCGGTGAGATAGAGATTGTTGCCGGTGAAGAGTTCAAACCGATAGGATCCTGTTTGAGAGGTCGATAACGTCTGATAGCTTGTTTCAAACGAGCCTTCTTCGTTGAGCGTGTGCTGCGTTTCACTGACCACTGTGCCGCGCGGATTGGAGATTTTCAGCCGAACAGGTAGCTGGGAGGGCATCGGATTGTTGAGATTGCGCAGAATGCCCGACACATATATTTTTTCTCCCGGGCGATAGATCGTGCGGTCGCCGTACATGATCGCATCATAAACATTTTGAGCATCGCGTTTCCCGTCGACCTCGAAGCGTGAGGTCTCAACCCGATAGTCGGCAAGGTTGATGAAATTGAAATCCGTCTCGAGCTCGGCCGTGATCAGCTTCAGCTCGAAGTCCTTCTTGAGCTGCCGGTAGCCGCTGAACCGGGCCACGCCGTCGCTATTCGTCTTCAGACTCGAGATTGTTTGATTATTGAATGAAACGAGATTAACGGTCGCGCCGGCGACCGGCTGATTCGTTTCCAGGCTTGTGGCGAATACCATGACCTCATCGGCACTTTGCTTAACGATCAATCCGAGATTCGAGACCGAAATGAGCTTTGATGTTGTCCGCCACGCCTGCGCCGGATCCGCGATTTCGATCAAATAGAATCCTTTGTATCCGCTGTTCAAATACGGAGCCAGATCGAACGGTGTGGCGATCTCCTTGTTAAGGATGGCATTGACAGGAATCGTATCGTACATGAGCTGATGCCCATACCCTCCGACGGTGTATCGGTACATCGACATGGATGCTCCGCCGCCTTCGTCACCTTCCTCGTCGTACTCATAACCGCCGTACGAGCGGCCGGCATTGAGGAAGAAGACAAGATTGTTCTGGAAAATCTGGCTCACGCGGACTGCCAACCTGGAGAGGTTGAGCGTTTTGATCTCGATCTGTTTTCGCCCGTTCAGGAGAAGGTAGCTGCCGGAAGTTGAAGAGAACCGGAACGACGGCTTGATGTTGCCAACGAGAACGTCCCCCTCGTAGTCGTTTTGTGACTTCGCACCGAGCGTGCTCTCCAATCCTTTCTTGATGACAAAATGAATCCTCGATCCGGGTTCAAATTTTCCCTTGATCGTGAACTGCTCCCGCCCGCCCTCAAGCGTATATTCTTTTGCGGGATCGAGAACGATGTATGATTTCGCCGAGGGGAGGTCGATCTCCTGGGATGTCCTGAACGTGATCCATCCGTTTGAAGCGTCCAACCCGAATCCATGTCCATAAATTTTAACTTCCTCCAGTCCGGGGAGCTTGTAGACAAACGGTTTTTCGATCTTGATGTGGGTATTGGTTTCCGAGGAGACCAATCCTTCATCGAACATGATCGAGATTTCTTTTTCTTTTTCGAGCTGAGTCGCCGTTCCAATTTCGACAGGAATGATCGCACTGTTCTGCGTCGTGACGCTCTTCGCTTCATGCGGCTGATGATCGATCGTGAGCTTGAGGTATTTGAGCACTTCAGACGGACTCACCGCGTAGGTGAATTCAAGATTGGCTTTGATGCCAACGGTTCGCGATTGACCGATGCGATCGTAAAAGAACTCCGTCTTGATAAGCATGAAGCTCTGTGTCGAGAACGAAAACGATTCGTCCCCCTTGAAGCCTTTCACGGCGGCGAGTCTTGTGAGAAGCTCTGAGTTCAGCGCAGCGCCGAATTTTGTGTCGCCGGGGAGGAGGCCGTCCGGGCTGAAGATCAGCGTCGAGGTATCGCGCCACGTGAATTTCCCTGGAATTTCCGGCGTGAACGTAATGTACGGCGTGCTTGTCCATTGATTCGTCGACTCGGCCTTCACGATGGCTTTCGAAAATGAGATAATGATCGGCGCATCGCGCGCGACAACGCCATTGGGCAGAGGCGAGGTGACCTGCAGGACCTCGCTCTCCTTCTTTGAGCAGGATGAAACGATCAGGAGAGAGATTGTCAAAAGGAACCATTGAAGTTTTCGCATTGGAGCACTCCTCAATAAGTCGAAGTTACATGCTTAGCCGGACCTGAAATGTTATGGACGACATTCGGCCTTTGTCGTCAACACAATTGATGGTATGCTGTCCATCGTTGAGATCGACGAAATACCTCTCCGCGGGCTTCGTCCGGCAGAGGAATCGGTCATCGAGGTACCAAACGTGTTGATGGACATCGAGCGCAGAGCTTGCCTGTAAAGTAAGCCGCTGTTTGTCGGAAACAATATAGTACGTCATGTTGTCCGATGGTGAGAGGATTCTCGGGCCGTCGCCTGGAAAGATGCGCGTGCATGACGGGTTGTGGGTTGGAAGGGCGGGATGCTTCCTGCCGATGTTATCCCAAAACGTTACAAGCTCCGCCGGATAGTCGTCGCACCGCATGAGCCTGTACCGGTTGTTGCTCAGACAGGAAGGACAATACGAAACGCTCCGGTCGGGGGCGACCATGATTTCTTTCTCGATCTCACAGATTCTTTCCTGCGTTCGCAGGACCGAATAATCATCTTCGATCAAATGCGTGCAATATCGCCCGGGCAGGAGTCCGCTGGCGGCACACACCTCGCGTTTCAGCAAGTCTGCCGGCTGCGGGAGAATTTCTTTCTGATGAGAAGTTGAAATTGAATTGAAGATATCGATCAGGAGCGGCGCGGCCGATTCGCGGCTCACAAGGTCTGCGCTCCCCTTGTTCGTCACATTCCCGAGCCAGACGCCGACGGTGAATTCCGCCGAGAAGCCGATGGCCCACGCGTCGCGTCGTCCGTAGCTCGTCCCCGTTTTGAAGGCAACCTTCGGAAGATTCAGCGACGATTCGAAGTTGTTCGGAATATCAGGCCGGTCGAGACCGGAGAGAATGTCAGTGACCATATAAGCGGTCGACTTTGAAAAGATTTTCTGCCTCTGGTTTACAGGACCTGGCGCCTTGCCGATGTATGAGAGGGGAGAATATACTCCTCCGCCGGGAAACGCGGCGTAGGCGGCTACGAGTTCCTCGAGCGTCACGCCGCATCCGCCGACGATCATGCTCAATCCAAGCTTCTCTCTCTGCGCTGCCAGGGAACTGAAGCCGGCCGATTGCAAGAAATCAACAAACGATGTCGTTCCCGTACTGTGGAGTAACCGGATCATCGGCACGTTGAGAGAACGCCGAAGCGCGGCGTCCGCATAGACGAAGCCGGAATACGTGCCATCATAATTCTCGGCGGAAAACCCTTCGGCGTCGTACGGTGTGTCGAGCAGGCGCAGCTTTGGCGTGAGCGTCCCTTTTTCCATTTGAAGCGCGAAAAGGAGCGGCTTGAGCGTCGACCCCGGGGAACGAAGCGCTTTCACTGCGTCGACCTGTCCGTGCGAAGATTGATCGTCAAAATTTTCCGACCCCACATACGCAAGGATTTGTCTCGATTTATTGTTAACGACGAGCACGGCGCCATTTTGGACCGCCTTTTGCCTCCATTCCCGTAAATGATTTGAGAGATGCGTTTCGACGACGTTCTGGATTCTCAGGTCCAACGAGGATCTCACTTCGCTTGATTGCCTGCACTCCTCGCGGACTCTTAAACAAAAATGTGGAGCAAGCCTGGGAAGTGACGTCCTCGTCGCAGCCGGGTTTGTTTGCCAGATGATGAGCGAATCGTCCCGCGTAAGGATTCCTCTTCTGATCCATGGGAGCGCAAGATGCTTCCGGGCCTCCAGCAGGTTCTCAGGATGGCGATCAGGCCGCAGGGTGTTCGGATTGTTCGGGATAAGGATCAGGTCGATGAGCTGGGCGATGTTGAGACGCTCGATCGGTGTGCCATAATAGATGTGCGATGCGGATTTCAATCCTTCAACATTCCCGCCGAGAGGAGCATAGGAGAGGTACATGCCGAGGATTTCGTCTTTGGAATAGCGCAGCTCCAGCTGGAGCGCTCTGAACATTTCGATGAGCTTGTTGAAATACGTCCGCTCTTTGGGCTCAAGCATTCGGGCAACTTGCATCGTGATGGTCGAAGCGCCGGACATCCTTCTGCCGTGAATCGCGTTCTGCACAAGCGCGCGCAGAATTGAGAAGGGATTGATGCCCGGGTGATAGTAGAAGAAGCGGTCCTCCTTCTTGATCAGGATGTATTTCAGCTTCGCAGGAATCTCATCGAGCGAGGTCCTGAGCCGCCACTTGTCGTCTGAAGTGAGGAATGCCTGAAGAAACCGGCCGCTGCGGTCCTCGACCAGCATCGAGTACGATTTCAGTGGAGGCGGAGTGACGAGGATGGAGAGAAGAATGAGCAACAGGACAGCGACAACTCCTCCCCAGCAGACAATCCAAAGGATGTTTCTGGCGCGCCTCATAAGGTGCCGGAGTATAGGGATTTACAAAGCGATTGTCAAGTCTCTGGAGTCGCTCGTAGTGCCAGCTGGCAGTGCCAGTGAATCCTCGGTCCTTAACTCATGGGCGCGAAGACCGCTGAGAGCGGTCCTGCCTTCGACGACATCACGTTGCATATCAGATTATAATATTTCTTAACGCAGAGGCGCAGAGAGCGCCGAGGATCGCAGAGCCTTGTACCATTGTATTCCTCTCTGCGATTTCTCTGCGTACTCTGCGTCTCTGCGTTTCAAAATATAAAATGTCTTAACGCAGAGGCGCAGAGAGTGCCGCAGATGTCTCTTTGAAAGGCGCGATCAATCCTGAAACCCGAAGCCTGGCCCTCAAACCCGAAACCTACAACCTGTAACCTAAAACCCAAGATATCCCTTGGTCATTCTACTCAATCGGAATGCGGCTCTTGTTTTGGGCAAGCCATTTTTCAAAGGTTTGTAGCGATGGATTCAAAGACCGGGCGATGTCGGGGTTGCGCGCACCGCAATAGACTTGCTGGAAGTCGCGCTTGAACTGGAACATGTTGCCCATGTCCTCGGCGCCAGGAAAACCGAAGCCGCGATACACATCGGGTGGCACGTCGTTGTAGCGCACCTCCCGTCCCAGCGCATTGGTGAGTGCAGCTGCCATCTGTGTGCCGGTCAGGTGCTCACCGGCGACGCCGACCGTCTTACCGACGAACTCACGACCCCTCTTGAATATTCCGTATGCAAACTTGCCGATGTCCTCGGAAGCGATCCCCGGGAGTTTCTTATCTCCCATAGGAAAAGTGATGGCCAGCTTGCCGTCAGATCCCTTCTTCGGACCCGCGCCGAAATAGATCAGGTTCTCCCAGTAGAACGAGGTGAGGAGGAACGTCGTCGGGACGCCGAGATCCGTAAACACATGGTCCGCTTCGCTCTTGGCGTCGAAGTGCGGCACCTTGTATTTCCCCATAAGGGTCGGCATACGGTTATCGCTGAGCGGCACCCACTTGCGAGTATCCTCGAAGGTGGACCAGATGGCGTGTTGTACGCCGGCGTCCTTTGCTGCGTGGGCCATGGCGGTCGCATTGGCTATCTCCTTCTCCGGCGAAAAGTGCGCCCAGAAAAACGTGACACAATAGGCCCCGTAGGCGCCTTTGAACGCTCGCTTCAGACTCTCTACGTCGTCGACATCAGCTGCGACGACCTCGGCGCCCAACTTTGCGAGGTCTTTCGCCTTGTCAGAGTTGACGTCTCTCGTGATCGCGCGCGCCGTAAAGCCGCCATTTGGGTCGTTCATGATGGCGCGGACCAGACCGCCTCCTTGTGCGCCGGTTGCGCCAACCACTGCTATGATCTTCTTTTCAGCCATACAATTCTCCTTGTTGAGTTAGAATGGAATTATGTGTTATGTGAAGTTGCGTTCCGGTCATCTAAGGACGACCATCTTTTTAGTTTCGACAAACTCTCCAGCCTGCAGACGATAATAATAAATGCCACTTGCTAACGCAGGTGCCCTCCAAAGAAAATTGTAGACGGCAGGTGAGAGAATACCAGAGAAGATTGTATAGAGTTCTTGACCCAAAACACTGTACACCTTCAGGGTTACAAAGGAAGATCGTGGAAGAGTGAATGAGATCGTGGTAGATGGATTGAAGGGGTTCGGATAATTCTGCAAGAGTTGGTAGTTCTGAACAATTTGTACATCGTTTCCATCCACGCCTGTAACACCACCGTTCGTCGTATGTAACATAATCCCCTTGGTAAACACATCTCCACCGCAGAGATACCCGACAAGTGGTGTGATAAGTTTTCCACCATGAAGGATTTTATTTGAGTCAACAGTGATGATCGACTCTGTCCAGGATGTGCCATAGTCTGTTGTTCTTGCAAAGAAGAGGAGTTGTTTTCCAAATCCTAAACTGTCAGTTGTGTATTTGTCCCCATAGATGATGCCGGTACCAGTTCCCTTAGCAAATCGGACACCCTCGATGAGAACTGTATCTGGTTGATAGGCAAGCGGAAACCAGCTCACACCGGCGTCTGTAGTCTTATAGATCGCCCCAGGAGGTGGGACGCCAAAACCAGAGGTTGAATAAACTCCAACTGCGAAGCCCGTTGACGAGTTAACAAAAAATATGTCTGTAAAATTATCGACGGGCGGGAAATCCGTCAACTGCCAATTCGCCCCGGCGTCGCTAGTTCGAAGAATTACGCCACTAACTCGGTTATTGCGAAATTGGTAACCAGCTGCAATAGCAGCAAGAGAGTCCTGAAAAGATATACTTCGAAGCGAGACAACCGAATCCGGTATAGTTAATCGTTCCCATGTTTCTCCACCGTCAGTTGTCTTAAGGATTCGAGCAATGCCCGATTGCGGGTGGGCATCTGCGGTTACGTATCCGAGCATAGAATTGAGAAATGATGCTCCTATCATATAATAGATGCTATCGGGGATTGAGCCTTTTGTGGACCAAGTTTGCCCTCCGTTCGTTGTGGCTAGAAAGAGGCCTCGATAGTTGTCGACTCCATTCATTCCAATACGTGCCAGATAGCGTTCGGCTCCGATCGCCATTGGCCGCTTGTGTGACCTATAATCCTCCATCGGTTTATGTTGAGAAAGCATGGTTGAATGTTGCACATTGTATGCACCAGCGATATAGCCCGTATCGGCGTTGATAAATGTGAGAGTAACCAGGGATCGAGCGGAATCCGGTACTTGCGCTAGGGTCCAAGTTGTTCCACCATCACTCGTATAAACTGCCCGACCATAGAAATTAGTGAAGGCTGCATATCCTGCTGCAGCGCCAACATTAGGGTTCGCAAAATCTATTGTCAGTAGCATCGTGACATCTGATGGGATGTCTTGGCGCAACCATTGGCTATGACCAATTTCAAGAAAACACATGCTTACGATGATGAAAGCGAATCGGACTACTGCAATTGCTACTTTGGAAATTGCGTAATGCGCGTTGGGGCTGTTGACTGGCAACTGAGGGTTGTCTGGATTGTAATCAGCAAGTCTAGCTTGCACAAACTGATGCAAAACTTGCCGCCTCACTGTCTCGCGGGTGTTAGGAGCATAACGGCGTTTGTACCGCTTCGCCATAAACGCCATTATGCCCTTGGTGATTTTGAGACTCGACCGTTGAGCATCCTTCCAATCGTCGGTCTCTTTGATCCCGCAAAGTGCGAGAAGCGTCAAAGCAGAGACTTCGTTTTGTTGGGCATCGGGCAGGCCAAGTTCCTTCAGGATGGTTTGAGCTTCCTTAAGTTTACTCATATGTGCGGGAGAGCTCGCTTTCTAGTTCAAAGAACTGTTGCACAATCTCGTCTACAACCGATTGAGAGAAATCGTTTTTCAAGATGATCGAATTGCCAATCTGTTTGATCGTCAGGAGGGGCGGAAAGGACATCTCTCGCAATTCAGTAGCACTCACATTAATATTGCCGTTGAATGTCCGGAAATAGGTATCGAACAACGCACTATTCAGCAAAGCAGCGAGGCCCAATATCTCATTGCGATCAAGGTGTCCACTTGGTCTGTAAATATAGTTCAAATGGTTTTCCACGCCAATCAGATCAGCTTCAAAAGTGTCAGCGAAGTACGGCGTGGCGATGAGTCTACTGGCATCGTCCTTCGAGCTGAAGCGGCGAAGGAAGATATAGTTCTTGTTGGGTATCAACAAGGACAAAGACTGATCACAAACTTGGAGGTACTCTCCTTTGCAGCTCTTGTTGAGTGGCCACACGAGTGTCATCTTTGAAGCATTGTGCAGCCAGAAAAGGGGTGCCAGAGAAAGCCCAACATTTGGTTCAGAATGGATAAATCTTTTTGCTCTAAATGAGACGACGGGGCCAGTAGAAATCTGGATGTTGTAAGCGTTCAGGCTTCCTTGCCAAGATTTGAAGAGACGGACAACCTTTGCCTGAGCTTCTGAGGATGGTAAGTGGAGAATCTTTTGGTAAGACTTGGTGTCGAGCAACTCGTCAAGGTAGAATTCTCTCGTTTGTCGCTGCTGCAAGTCTCTGAGCCCGTGCGAAAACGACACTTTAACCGTCGGTTGCTCGCCGTTAGAGTTCCTCCGTCGCGCAGAGATGATAACGTTCTCTTGCAGAACCTCGTCTCTCTGAAATGCTTCCTTCCGTGAATCAAACAGATGCACATTGTCCAACTGAACCAGCGAAAAGAACTTGTCACGGAAAAGTCTGAAATAAGAACCAGATGCGAAGCTGCGAGGAGTAATGAAAATCAACTGGCCGTCCGGCTCAAGAAGAGTGGCAGCCGTGTAGAGGAAGATTGAATAGATATTCGGCTGGCCGTGCACGACAGAATTGGCAGCTTTCACTCTGCCATCAGACTTCGGAAGTTTGAAGTAGGGTGGGTTAGAAATTATTAAATCAAAGTGCACTGTGGGCCGGTTTTGGGTTTCCAATGTGTCTGAATTGGAAAGAACAAAGTCGGAACCCAGAAGTGTGAAATCGAGCTTTACAGCGTTGTGCCCGAGCCATCTCTTTAGGTACGACAAGGATTCTTGAGCCAGAGCAATGAGCTTCTCATCCGTCTCGTAGGCGACAAGTTCTATCTCTGTCAGATCTTTGTTTGCGCTAAGAAGTGCTTCTGTCAATGAGGAAGAAAGAACCCCAGTGCCGCAGCCGGGGTCGAGGATTCTCAGCTTCGCTTTCCTGCAATCGCTCAGGTTTGCCATGAATCGGGCAATCTCAACAGGCGTGAAGAACTGGCCATGCCGTTTCTTGTGCATTTCCGAGACTTGGGATGAATAGTGAACGCCAAGCCTGTCAGCAAAAGAACTTGGTGGTTCACCCTTCAACGGCCTTATGTAATCAAATCTCTTCATCTTGTCCTAATTTACAGAATTGACCAACCAACTGAAAGTAGCACTCAAGAAGTTGTTACCTGTGTTATGCGTTCGTGGCCGCCCGCACTGTACAACACTTTAAACTTTTCCTTTGTTCGGTACCCATCCACCTGGCTCCGACCATACGTCCATGTAATTCTTGAAATCGGCTGCTTGGTGGAGAACCTGTTGGAGCTCGGGGACTGCCTGAAGTCCCTTGCGCCAAGTATTGAGTTTCACCGTCCCGATAACGAAATAGGGGTTCCCGATAACCTCGGGCGCGCGAGCCGAGAAGGCATGGGCAAGTTCGGCCTCGAGTTCATTTTGATGAGCGATGATGAACTCACACGACGCACAATAGCGGCACGTCTTGCCGAGGACTGTGAGGCCACTTCCTTCAACATGGATGAGCAAAGCAAACTTCCGAAGTTGAGTAGGCTTCTGACATTCGGGACATCGGCTGAAACGCACATCTGGATCTGCATTGATAGCGAACGAATATCTCTCCGGCAATCGACCGAAACGTGCTCTGTCATTGTGCGTGTGTTTACGCATCTTCACTCTTTATTGCGGGCGGCCATGACGCAACGTTTCACTGCGCCACCGAGTGAGCTCCTTTGCTCTTTTCCGATGCGCGAACGTCGTGGTGCGGCGTGATATTTCTAAAAGGTCTCCCGTGAGTCATGAGAATTTCGTATGATTGATTACCACACCAAATCAACTGATTCTTCATCAACTCACAGGAGGGTTTATGTTATATACAGGAATCGATTTGCACCGACATCTCATCGTCA
>ORMF011219242.1_pt1 | contig 17534 bp, 18 predicted proteins | sample 1779871 | NCBI WGS metagenome assembly ORMF01 (sample SAMEA104232316, study PRJEB22302) | groundwater metagenome | biome: forest; feature: aquifer; material: groundwater | place: USA | collected 2011-08-07 | depth 5.4 m
AGCACGCACGATCAAAGACCTCCGATTGGTGGGTTTTCGCTTCGGCCATTGTATGTGGCCGACCACAAAATCGGAGGTCTTTCTCTGCCATAACTTCTTATTTACTAAGTAGTTATGACTAACGCGACAGAACCTAGCTAGCTAGCTAGCTAGTAAGGCCGACGTTGATCAAGGTAAAGAAGGAACCATTTGCAAAATCGGCCGCGCTTCGGCCACCGCGCAGATCAAAGCAGAGCACCTTAGAACGTCAAGGACCGACAGCGCTAGAGCCTACCTGCGACAGGTGTTTGATCTACGTGGCAAATACACTGAGTGGCCTGTCCCACCAATTTGCTCCCTGAAAGACATTGAGAATGGCACCCCCTTTTATCGGAGAGCGATCAATTGCGGAGGTTGAGCATTCCAGGATTCACCCCACCGCCGCCGCCGGTGAGCACCTCGGAACCGCGTCCGAGGTGCGTGACCACGTCGACGGCTAGCACCTCATGTCGCTCGTGCGCTTCACCCGCATGCCAGCTATTCGAGGCGCTGGCAAACGACACTTGGAAGCGGCTCGAAGCTGGTTGGGCGCTCGGGGTTTCCCAAGGAGAGGAGAGCATAACCGATCACCTGCTGCTGGAGATTGCGTGCCGTCAACTGCCTAATGTAAAGGTTGCCAAGCTCAATAAACGCGAAGAGAGTTTCGCCGGTGCTGATTGGGAATGGTGGATTCAGGACCCACAGGGCAAGTGGTATGCGCTTGCAGTACATGCAAAGTGCATTGGTAAGGACGGAAAGTACAGACAGCTGCGACATAAGTGCGAGATGGGCGACATCAAGATAACCCAAGCGGACTTGCTTGCGGCATATGCCACCTCTCGTAAACTCATTCCTCTATACTGCTTTTACAACTGCGTCGCTCAAGTGTCGCCCACGCAGTGGCACTGTGGTGAGCCACTTGCCGGAAGGGAGTATATGCAACTTGGATGCTCAATCTCGCCGCTCCGTGTTGTGCAATGCGCCTTAGCTCAACGCGGTGTGCCGAGCTTCTCGCAAATTCACGGCGCGAGTGGCGATGTTGTCCCATGGCGGTGCATCCCATGTTGCGACCAGCAGATCGCACATAAGCTGGCCGGCCACGTTCCGCACGCGCACGACGCTCTGCCCGTGTACGTTCAACAGATGATCCGCGGCGACCGGGTTACAGACGACAACCCCTCGCTACGCTTGCGGACTTTGCTCGGAGGTTTGATTCCCGAGGCATATCGCGATCGCGTCGTCCTACCCCACCGTGTGCTCGTCGTGGACGCCGGCAAAGTGAGAGCGTAGAAATGCAGCCTGCGGCTACAGCGCGTCGCGAGTCAAGGCTCCACACAGCGTGCGTTCTATTGCCACCTACCTTCTTGGCGGACCATTCCCCCCAGACGCGCTACTCCTGCTTGGGCTTCTGACGCCGGCCGCGGCGTCCCCGCATCTAGAGCGACTGAATCTCCTCCCGGCTTCGGCCCCCACCGGGCTCAAGCACCAATGGCTATTTGCCGGGCTGCACTTCTGCCTCCTCACCGGCACGGCGGCGCATGATTACATGAAGGCAGTCTCGCTGCCCAACTCAGGACTTGCCCTCTCATCGAGCGACTCCATTTTCGACGACGTGTTTCGGGCAGTGCGCGATGCCACTCCGACGGGAAAGCTGAAGTGATCGGAGTGGTGCGTCCGTTGCCCGGTCCGCCTTCCACCGGCGGGTCGCAACATTCGGCGCCCCCTGCGACCCACCGACGGTGGAGTGATGGCTCTGCGAGCAATTGTCCGCCGACGGCGGGGAGGTCATCCCTCGCAGCCGAAGATCTCAGTTCTAGGCGGCGCTACTGAGAGGTCGATCATCCAGGGCGCCTCCTCGTCGATCGTGTTCGGTCGAACATAGACCCATCGGTCATTAGGAGCGACTCGAAGCGTCGCGAGTGCGCGGGGAAAGTAAACCCCTCCCCGGCGCGGGATCTCATATGCACTTAGCAGTGGCTTGGCGATTTTGACCAGCTCGTACCCGTTGATAATTAGCCGTATTCCGACGATGTGCTCGACGAGGTTCGCGCTCACAGCAAGCCAAATCGACGCATGGTGCAGCTCACCCAACGTGTCAAAGGTAGCCTTTCTCGTGATAAACCCTCTGACACCGAATAGGGTCTTAGCCAACTGCCCATGCGCCTCCTGCGGTGTGGTCCGCGGCGAAAACACGACCGCTGGCATTTCTGCGCCTCGGCCGCCACGTGATGCCATTGCCATCAGCAGGCCCTGGTTTCTGACGTGCATACGGCGCATGGAGGCAACAAAGAAGCTCGCGCGAAACGGTCCCTGATGTTCATCAGTGAACACCTGGAAGGCGAAACTCGAGACCGCCTCGGCGCGGTCTTGCAGAAACTCCATTCGCTGCAAAACGGTCTCAAGTCGTGAGAATCGGTTGGCTACGAGTTGTTGGATATCGTTCCCCCACGTCGAGAAGAATGTGGACTGTTCTTCCGCTGAGAGCGATACACCGAGGTATTGAAAGCGCAACGCGAGGCCGCGCGAGGAGTCGAGGACGCCGCGGATCCGCTCGCGGTAGTACGTCTCCGTGGACGAGAAGCCGAGTTCGTGCCCTCGACCTGCCAGAGCGCTCACTTCGGAGGTCGTCAGATCGACGTTGGTGAAGAAGATAAACTCGCACCGACGGTTCCCGAACACCACCGGGGCGGCCTCGCGTGCCTTGACCGCATCCGCCTCGAACTTCGCGACCGCCCAGGCCTTGTCCTCCGCGGAGTCCGTCACGCTGTTCCTGAAACCAACAGCCGCGATCACCCCACTCCCGCTAACATGATTCTCCGCTTCGATATCTCGGCCGCCGTCCGGCCCCCCCTTGGGACGGCGGGGCCGGATATTCGAGAACCGCCCGTCGACTTGCAGGAGCCCAAGACAGAGCCGCTCTCGGTCAGCTTGGGCGAGCATAGCCGTGCGCAGACGTTCTTCGGTCAGTTGCGCCGGGTTCACGTTCGCTGACTCCCGTGCGCGAGGTGGTCTTGTGCTGACCAGTGCGCGGACAGCGTCGCTGCAGCGGGTGAGATCACAAGCTCTCGCCGTTCCTCGCAGGGTGTGGGGTTGTTCGCCTTGTCGCCGTCGTCTCGTGCGAGCCGACCGGCGGCATCGGGGGCGAAGGGTGAGGTCACACCAGCGCCTCCCACCATCCGGCGGCAGGCACCCCCTCGCGGCGTGCCCGGTCATACCCCGCGGAGGTGATCGTCCACCGACCGCTGCCGTCCTCGCCCTCGAACCGGGCCATTCCGACGCGTCCCAGGACACCCAGGGCCTCGTCCATTCGCGCGTCGTGCTCCCGATCGCCAAATCGGACCGTCTCGCCTGCGATGATGAAGCATGGGCCGACCTCGGAGCGAAGCACAAGAATGAAGCCCTTCCAGCCATCATCGTTGGGTGGCCTCGGATGAACCGCGCGGTACAGGACCTGGAGTGCGTCCGGCGTCAACTCGACGAGCGCGACGAGGTCGATGCCGCGGATCCGGTCCATTTCGCTGAGGCTCAGCCCCACTAACGACTCGCCATTGCGGCCGTAGTAGTGGCCCTTCCAAGGGGTCGGCACGTCACGGGCGGCGGGAATCTCGAAGAGGAGAACGCGGGGATCAACGAGTTCGTGAATCTCGACGAAAGTCAGTCCGCTGGTATGGGGAGCCACCTCCTGCTTCAGTTGGTGGAGCTTGGCGGACTCGCGGCGAAACTGCGTGCCAAGGACCGCATGCGTGCCGTCCTCGATGCCGAAGACTAGCCAGCCGCAGGGCTGCCCCTTCAGGCTGGCCTCGTTGCTCAAGGCGGAGAAGTACTTGCCCAGGTCATCCGAGGCGAAGGATGTCTTGGCGTGCTTGAACTCCACCCACTCGGTCTCGCGTGGCATGGCGAGTAGTTCGGCGAGCTTGGCCTGAAGCACCTCTGATGTCGTCAACACAAGCACCACTCCTACGGGCTCGCGCGGCCGCCCGGCGCGATATGGGGTTGGAGCATCGCGGCGATGCTGATCACCCTATCTGCTGCTTCGCGGGCGGTGTCGTCGTTGAACCAACACGCTTCCAGCATCGTCTCCGGCGGATGGTCGACCTCCTTGAAAACCCGGCGCCACGCGGACCAGCCCTTCACGGGGGTGAGCGCTTCATCCAGGCAGCCGCCCAGCGCCGGATTCACTCGCCGCGCCCAGTCACTCACCGACTCGTCGTAGCACTCGTGCCACAGCAGCAGCCGCAGGTAGGGCATTCCTTCGTAAACGCGGAAATCGAACGTGAACGGCAGCTCGGCGTCGTCCCAGGCTGGAAGGACCAGCATGATCTCCCGAACCTCGCCACGGCTCGACGGATAGTAGGTGAAGTTCAGCTCATCATCGAAATGCTCACGCAAGTAGCCCTCGTACGCGTCGACGACATCGGAAAGCCTCGGGCGGTGCTCGAAGGCCAGCTCGAGCGCACGGCCGTGAGCCTTCCAGAGTTGATGCGCAACGGCTCGGACTTCTCGGTCTTCCAAGATCTCCTCCACGAGGTGGCTAGCGAGTTCACGAAGGACCACGGCATCGGTGCTGCCGGGCTCAGCCTGGGCAAGCGAGGCGTGGATCGCCTCAACCACGGCAGAGTAGTCCAGAGGAACACACGGCACTCTGCTCGCGGCGTCCAGGGTTGACGGGCACCGCTTAGTCGGCGCGAGGAACGCGATCAGGGCCGTGTGGTGAGGGTACCCGATGTCGAGCGAGGCTTGATAGCGGGCGAGCTGCTGGTGGCCTTCTCCGGCGTCGATCTTGTTCTCGATCCCGATCACGGCGTTCCCCGCGGGTGAGCAGATTTCCACCGTGATATCGAGCCGGTACTGCTCGCGCCTGACGCGAACCGTGGTCCACCTGGCCGAGAGGATCCGCGCAAGCTGCTGCTCGAGAGATGCCTCCTCAAGCTCGCGCTGGATGCAGGCAACAAAGGCGCGAAGCCCCACCTCGGCCTGCCGGTGACGCCGCGGATCGAAGATCGTGGCGATGACGCGGGAATGGGTGACCTCGTCCCTCGTGCTGCCCAGGAGGTGGAAGAACGACAGACTCGGAACGTGTTTGCTGATCTGCTCGAGCAGTGGGTCTGCTGCGAGTGCGTTGAGCACATCAAGGTCGGTGAGGTCTGGCACGTGCGTCTCCCGCGGCATTGTCACGTCCGCGCGTCACGGTGTCGAGCACACCGCCGGTGGTCGAACGCCGCTCAACGGTCCAGCCTATTCCTGCGTTCGCATCGTTGCGCTCCGGTGGGACAGGGCGCATCGCAAGGTCTGCGAGGAGTGCGCGGGTCGGCTCGAGGTTCTGGAAGTGCACCGGTTCCGATGTGCCGCACCGCGAAGGAACCGCTGGCGCCCAGCGTGGTAGACCCTTCTCTGGGGACCCGCTACGATCGCCTCCATGCCTGACGTCGTGCCCAACGAAGCCCTCACCCGGGACATCCTCCGCGTGCTTTGCCGGATCCCGATCCCATGGGGCCAGCTCCTGCTGTATCACCTCGCGATCGAGAGCCCCGTCGACGGGTTTCGGAGCAGTCGGATCCGCGAGGCCGCAGACCTGACGCACCGTGAGCACAGGGGCTTGATGGGGGCGCTTGGCGTGCGGGTCAACCGCACCCAGCGCGAGGTGGACCCCGACGCCAAGCCGGGGCCACAGCTCCTGTTCGACGTGCGGTGGCTCGGGACCGAGCAGTCGTATCGTCCTCGGCCCGAACTGCTGGCAGCGATCGACCGTCTTCCCCCGCTGCGCGAGGTGTTGCAGCGACCGCTGGCCGACATCCGCCGCCCGGACAGCGTGACCATCGCGCTACCACCGGATGTTCGGCTGGTCCCCGATAACGCACGCCCGGCGGCCCGAGGCCGAGGGGATCGCGGTAGTGCCGCGTCAGCGTTCGATGTCCTCCTGAACGCGCTCGAGACTGCGGACTTGGCATTTCCGTCCGAGTTCGTCGCCAACCTCTTGCTCGCGCTCCAGGTCAAGCGTTTCGTGATCCTCACCGGCATTTCTGGAACGGGAAAGACCCGGATCGCTCAGGTGCTCGCGAAGCAGTTCCCGGTCTTACGCCGCGTGAAGGTGCCGGTGGAAGCAGGCGACGACGCCCTCGTAGTGCGCGTGATGCCGTACATGCGCAAGTACAACAAGCTGGTCGTCCCGGTCGCGTTCGCCGGGCAGTTGCCGCAACCAGCCTCCGGCTCGCGCTCCGGCAAGTTGAAGATCCGCTGGCCTGACGGAACTCTGGTGGCGACGACCAACGTGAGGGACGCGTACACCGTGCTGTTCAAGGGGGACCTCAAGCGGTGGTTCGCTTCGACGCTCGCCAAGGGTGACCTCCTGATCTTGCGCTTGGAGGGACCGGAGGGCCAACCGGACACGCTGGTCCTCAACGCCGCGCGTGCAACCGAGGCGGAGCAGCGGGTCGCCAACGCCACAATCGTCGCCGTGCAGCCCAACTGGACCGACCGCCGTGGCTTGCTTGGCGCCTACAACCCGCTCACGCGGCAGTACCCCCTGACGCCAACGCTCGGGCTCCTGCTTCGGGCAGCGGAGGAGAGCGACCGTGCGGAAGCGGATGGACGGTCGCCGGCACCCTTCTTCCTGATCCTCGACGAGATGAACCTCGCCCGCGTCGAGCACTACTTCGCCGACTTCCTGTCGGCGCTCGAGTCGGAGGAGGAAATCCACCTTCACGAGAGTCCCGAGGTCGCGGAGGGTACGGCCGATCCCGATGCCGAAGCGCTGCCCATCCCCCGCCAGCTGAAGATTCCGCCGAACCTGTTCGTCGTCGGCACCGTGAACGTCGACGAAACCACGTACATGTTCAGCCCCAAGGTTCTGGACCGGGCGTTCACGATCGAGCTGAACACGGTCGATCTGGGCGGCCTCGGCGGTCGGCCGGCGCGTGGAGGGAGATTGGATCTCGCGGGTTGGAGCGGCCGGCTCGATCCACCGCAGGCCTTGGACCGTTCCGAGTGGAACTCCCTGCAGGCCCTTGAAGACGCCGCGTTGACGGCCGAGATCGTCGCCATCCACCGACTGCTCGCCGAGCACAACCGACACTTCGGCTACCGGGTTGCGCTCGAGGTAGCCCGCTTCGTCCGGCTCGCGGTCGAGCAGACCCCGTCGCCCGAGGACGCGGCATGGGATGCGCTGGACCTTGCTCTCCTGCAGAAGGTGCTAGTCAAGCTGCACGGCAGCCGGCACGAGCTGTCCAGCGTGATCGACGCCCTGCTGCGGTTCACCCTCGGAGGCGCCACGCCGGCTCCGGCCGAGATCGACTTGACCGCGTGGAGATATGTCCCCCACGAGGGCATCGTCGAACCGAAGGACGACGCGGCCGGGACGACTGCTGTCTTTCCCCGATCGGCCGCCAAGCTCTGGAGGATGCGTGAGCGATTGCAGACGACCGGGTTCACCTCGTGGATCGAGTGACCCCTCGACGGCTCGGCACGACGATCGAGGCGCCGCGCACCTCCGACGGGTGCTGGTACCTCGACGCGGAGCACGAATGGCTCGTGGAGGGCGACCCCGAGGTGCTCGACGGCATCAAAGCCGACCTGGGCTCGCCCGCTCGCCGCCTGGGATCCCGCATGATCCAGCTCTGGTTTGGCAACAGCGTGGGGCGCTACCGCGCTGGGGCACTCGGCGTCCTCCAGGTCCATTCGAGCAAGTGGACCGACGAGAACTACACCGCGATGCTCGGCGAGATCTCAGTGCGGGCCGCCGCGCTTCCGTTCCACGCGGGCGCGGCGTCCGCGCTGCCGTATGGGCGAACCGAAGTCGACGCGCCCGACGTGCTCTACCACGCGTTCGTTTGGCTTCGACATGCCATCGTCGACCAGAGAGATTCCCCGCTCGTCGGGGCGCTCCGCGCGATCGTCGCCGACCCCCACCGACGCCTCGCGATGGAAGCTCGGGTTGTCGCGACTGAGGACGCCGCCGTGTTGGCAGCGGGAGCGCTCGAGGACATCGTCGCTGGCGTCCATCCATTCAGACGCGTGCGGTCAGGCCGAGGCCTAATGGGAGGCGACTGGATGCCGGCGACGGTCGGGGAGTTCGTCACTCGGCCCACAGCCGACACGACCGAGAACCGCTTCGTCAAGGCATTCCTCGACTCCTGCGGGTTCGTCCTCGCGGCAATCCGGCAGCGTGTACGCGCCGACGACAGCCCGTTCAGCCGGCGCGTCCGCCACGACTGCGACGTCATCGAGGGCGAGCTAGGCCCGGTGGTCAACCACAGCCTTTGGAGCGAGGTTGGGCGACTCCGGCACTTCCCGGGCGGGTCGATCGTTCTCCAGCGACGGTCGGCCTACCGAGAAGTGATGAAGCACCACGTGCTCCTGCGCATGACCTCGAAGGCGCTACCCCTGTCCGCCGCGGAGGTGACCGAGCTACTTGAGGTCAGGAACATCGCCAAGCTGTACGAGCTGTGGACGGCGTTCGCCGTGATCGACGCCATCTCCACGTCGAAGGGCGCTGCGGTGTGGGTGCAAGGCACGCAGTTCGACGAGTTCGGCGCGAAGGTGGGAGCGGGCTTGATGGCACGCTGGGCGGACGGAACCGAGTTGGCCTACGACAAGCCATTCACGCGCAACGATGGCTTTCATGGGCACTCGTGGTCCGTCGCGTTGCGACCCGACGTTTCGCTATGGGTACCGCAAGGCCCCTCGGAGGGGCTGCACCTGTTCGACGCGAAGTTCAAGATCGACCGTTCGCAATCCGGCGCGGAACCCGGCGGCTGCGCGGACGTCCACGCTACCGACATCCACAAGATGCACGCCTACCGCGATGCCATCCCCGAGGCTCGGTCTGCTTGGGTGATGTACCCGGGGACCGCGTTCAGTGGCTTGCTCCCGGACGGCTCGCGGGTCCACAGCGCGAGCGAGCTGCCCGAGGGTGTGGGGGGAGTGGGCGCCGTGCCGCTCGTTCCCGGGTCCGAGCCCACCGACCTGCGGGCACTGCTCGGTGTGCTCCTTGGGATTAGCCGCGCGACCGCTCGGATTTCGGCATCGTGACTGACCAGTTGCGACATACAGCGCTCGCGCCGGTTGCGTGGTCGTCGACGCGTTCGAGACCGCCCACCCGCGTCGGCGGAGAAGACCGGCCACAATGGGCGTTGCTACGTTCATGCCACCAGCCAGTTGAAGTTCTGACGAGTGGCGGAGAGCCAGGTCAGCCAGGTCGACCTGTCCGCGAGGGCGGCGAGTGATGGATCGCGCCCAATGTGAGTGTCATACAGGAGGTCATGCGCCTCGTGGCACCACTCGAACATGTGGTTCTTCGCGCTGGGTATGCACTCCAGCGCCCGATTACGAGAAATCGGTGTGCCGAGCGCAACCTCGACCTGCCAGGTGAGCGTGAAGGTGCGACCACTCCAGTCGAGCGTAATAGTCAGGGGCAGCATGTAGCCGAGGATCGTCTCTGACGTCTGTGGCGTCTCGCCGTCGATCCGGACCATGAACTTCGTCGTGTCGATCGTCCAGCTGCCTCCGGTCGGAAACCGGGCATCAGCAGCGGGGAGGGTTCCCGTTCGCCCAAGAAACTGAGCGACGCTAATCGCCGCGATGCCGCTCGAGTACTGCATGTCGCCGCTGATCATGGTCTCGACGGAGCTGATGACTGCGGTGATTGCGGTGGCTCTCGGCCCGGTGCCACGGCGCTCAACGAACGCGACGGAGTCGACGCCGTCAGCGGCACATGCAGCCAACCGGTCCCGAAGGTCCTCCCACGAACGAGTGACAAAGACGCCCAGCTCAGCGGGCAAACTCCTGACGCCATGTGTGAGAAACTCGCTGAGGAGCGGGGCGTCATGCGACAGGACTATCTGGCGCTTCACGGCGTGAACATTGCCCTGGCGCCCAATGAACGCCATGGTCGGCGAGAGTGTGGCTGGTAGGTTCAAATGAAGGCTCCCCCGGTGAGTGATTGAGTGTCTGTGCGCTGTCCGATGTGCGCGGGTGCGCGTGCCTTTGCCCGCCGTTCGCGGCGCGGAGAGCTGCGGCGACCGGATCCTCGGCGATCATCGCGGCGTGGCTCAGGCTCGTTCCGAAGTCGTGCTGGCCGATCTCCGCAGGGAACATCAGCATCTCGACGCGGGCGCCCCTCAGCTCGACCGGCGGGCTAGGCCCGGTACGTGCGCCCGTCTCGCGCAACCCGGCAAGCTGGCCGAGCCACTCCGCCATCGCGAGCACCTCCGACTGCTCGGCGCTGAGGACGAGACGCCCGTACCGGTACTCTCCCAAGTTGCCCCTGGAGACGTACTCCATCGTTCGAGCTGGCCCGCAGTTGACGCCGATCGACCAGGCGCGGAGGCCCGCGTAGTTCGGCTTCATCGCCGTGACCATGGAACGTGTGGTCGAAGCCGTCTCTATCGACCCATCGCCCTACGTGAGGCTGATCCGCGTGCTGCACTGCCAGGACGCGCTTCAGTGCCTTCGAGAACGCGTCGAACACCTGCGAGCGCAATGCGACGAGCGACGGGTGGTTGTCAACGAGTTCAGACTCGACGTAGCACCCCTGAGGAACCATGGGACTCGGCCTTTCGTATTGGTAGCGAGGAGACCGGGACCGAGCGCATCTGCTCTAAGCTGTGTCCCGTGAGACCGCCTCAACGTATCAGGACCTTGGGACACCCTCGGGCACTCAGCGCCTTCGCTCTTGCAGGTACAGGACGGCAGCGGCAGACCTATGGCTTGACGTCGGCTGACCCGCCGAGGCGAACCGCCGGGTTGTCGCGGCGGCGCTGCGCCCCGACCGCCTCATAGAGCGCGACGATCGCTCTCTCGCGGTTGCCCCGGATCTCCGCGGGATCAAGCACCCGAGGGTGGTGCTTCTTACCCCGCTCGTGGACGGGGTCGACGCTGTAGTAGTCCTCTGCCGCGGCCACGTAATCAACCGCCACCTCGTGGAGCAGCGGCTTCTGCTGCTCAAGCGCTTTCAGCATGTCGTCCTTCGTGTGAAACCAGTAGCCGTTGCGCGTGATCACTTGCCCCTTATGGCCAAGGACGCCGGTCTGCTCGCACGCGTAGCTCAGGTAGTGCCGAACTTCTTCGAACAGGTCCGACATGCGTCGCGCCTCCGTTTGTGTGATGCCACCCACCATGCCTCGCCCTGGTCGGGCAATGGCCGTCGACACGCCAGCTCCTCCCAATCAAGATGCTCGCCGGATCGCAGCAGCCTGGTCAGGACTCCCCATCACGATCGCCTGCTCCAGCCACCGATCGCGCTCGTGCCGAACGTCCGAGCTGTTCACGACCCCCAGGATCCTGTCCGCGTACTCGTCCGCGGTCGCCGTCACCGCGAGCACCGCGAGGTAGACCGGCAGCAGCTGGTTCCAGTCGACGTTGATCTGCCAGACCCCGCCCTCGTCGGCCGAGAAGATCAGCTCGTCGCCGTCGTCGATCTTCGCGAGCACGTCGAGCAGTTGCTCGAGCCCTTTCCAGCTCATCGTCTCGGCCTCCGAACGCAGAAGCCCGCCAGCGTCCCGGCTTCGGCGGATCCTGGGGCAGGACTCGCTCCCCCCGCCGCGCCGAGCGCTCGGGGACACTGCGCCAGCGCTACGTCGTTCACGCGTCGGGGACGACGTGGCTCGTGGCGGGTCCCGAAGCGGCTCCTCGATCGAACACCTGGTCGACCACAACCGCAGGTGTGTCGTCCGCTACCTGCCTGGTCGAGGCGTCAGGCGGCTCGGGCTACGGCCGTGAGTTCCAGGGACGTACTGCCACTCAACAACTGTGTCCCTCGCCTTCTGCGCCACGCCTGACCGTACCGCCCAGTCAGGAGGAGGCTGCGCCGCGAGCGCCTGCCGGAGCCACTCTGCAACCGCATCCTCGAGACTCGCTGGCGCCGGGGGTCCTTGGCGCGTCCGCTTGATCTCCTCGGTTGGGTCCCACGTCGCGAGAGGCTCCGCATCGAGATCCGGCACCTCAAGCTCGCACCAAAGATGCGCATGACCCGGGTGCATCAGGACCATGAAGTACTCAGCCGGCGGAAGTGCCCCGTGGACGAGCAGATTTCGACGAACGCGCTTTGCCCACGAGTCTTCGTCGTCGAGGAACGGCGGCCGTTTCTTGACCTCGACGATCAACAGTGGGCGACCGTCGGCATCAAGCACCGCGACGTCCGCGTGTGATCGGAACCGCGCCCCTGCTATCCGCCACTCACCTGCCCGGACCATCGCTTCTATACAGTGGCCGCAGACATCCACCTGGCGCTGCTCGTCCCAGACTGCAGTCACCGCCCCGCCTTCCTTGGCCGAGCAGGTCGCGGACCGAATCTCGCATCGGCCGGTGAACACGACTCCGGTGGCCTTTACGTCCCGAAGTACTAGGTCGTGGTGATCAGCCATCTCTCCACCTGATCGCGTGCATCCTCAATGAGGGTACGCCGATCCAACTCGTTGAGGACGGGCGCGAAGGAGCCATCGAGGCTTGCTTCCGCTTCGTCGAGTAGTTTGTCCGGCATCGTGATTGGGCGATCGTAGCCGCGCTTGAATCGGCTCGCGTGACCTAACTCGTGTGCCAGGCATGCGAGCACGGACATCGAGCAGCGCGGTGATACGCCCGTTCCCGGGTACACGTCTGCGCCGAGGTAGACGCGGTTGTTAGCCTGGGCGAAGTGCGTGTTCGAGGAATGGGTGGACGCTCGCGTCGTGTCGAGCGTACAGACATCGTCGCCTCCCAGGACCTCCCACACGAGGACGCAGTAGTCTATCTGCTTGGGCGAAAGCCCGTTCTGGTTACGCCGGTCCAACATCATAGCGTCGGCTACCTGACCTCCGAGCGACGCATTCGTCAAGGGTCGCCCCGTTGCAGACGTTCGCGCTGCGTGAACGCCGGGACCGGACGCATCGTCTGGCCGACATGACCGAGCCCTACCAGGGGGCGATCACGATCGTGGACCAGGGCTGCTCGTTCAATGCGACGCTCGTCGTGACGGGGAAGGCCCGCGGTCGGGTGATGTACGTGGACCTCGAGTGCAGACCGCCGTTCTTCCCCGAGGACCTCGACTTCTTGTCGTGGTACGAGCGCTGGCTCGACGTGCTGCTCCAGGGCGCCGACCCCTACTGGTTTGGCATGAAGCGCGAGACGTAGGCTCGCTTGGTCGCCCTCCAGCAGCCGCTTTCTGAACGTGAGGCGTAAGTCGTGGTGGCCCCGAGGGTCCAGGGGTCTCGATTGTCAGGAGCTTCCACATGATCTTATGGCGAAACCCGCCCAACGGTCGACTTGACGTGAGCCTGGCCGAGGCTCATCGACGCGGTCGGACGATGTGGGTCGCCTGGTACCCGAGACGCGTCCTCCGGCTGGGTGTGCTGGCTCGCGTGGGGAGGCTGCTCCGGGTGTACGCGCCCGAGCCCGGTGTCCGTGTGATGGACGTCGAGGCTGCAGCGAACGGGGGAAAGGACTACCCTGTCGATGGCTCGCCGTTGGCCATCTTCCGGGTGCCGCTCGAGCACGCCCGACAGGTCGCATACACCGACGGTTCGGCCCCACCGAGACCTCGATCGAAATGCCTCCGGCAGCAGCGCTATGCCGACATGCTCCTACGACTCGAGCCGGATCCGCCTCCGCCGCCACCGCGCCCGCCATCGAAGCGGCAGCAGGCGAAGCTACAGGCGTTGGTGCGGGGGAGTGCTCGCAGTCAGCGGGCTGTGGCAACTACCTTGGAGAAGTACGGGCTGGTACCAGGAGCAGGGCCTGGATCAGCCGGGTCAGGTGGGGACGTTCGTCCCTCATCGGCGGGCGAGCGCTGGTCCCAGGTGCTCGAGGAAACTCTGGGGATGCCTGTTGCCGGCGACGTGCTCGACGACATCGACCGGAAATGCCGCGAGGATGTCGAGACGCTGCTTGGCAACGTGGAGGGGACGTCAGGGGCGTCGAAGCGCCGGGAGGCGACGCTGCAGGCGTTGGTGCGGGCGAGCGGTCGCCGCCAGCGGGCGATGTCGGCCACCTTGAACAAGTAGGGGCTGGTACCAGGAGCAGGGTCTGGATCAGTGCGACGCGGGCGGTCGACGGACGATCCAGAGCGCGTCGGTGAGCCTGCCTGCACCCGCACCGGGCGTCGGCCACAAGCGTGCAGGTCAGCGGCTACATCTACTAACCTGCGAGGAGGAGATCTGCGATGGACGAACCGACCCCGTGGCCCCGCTCGGACTCCACGATTTTCGACCCGGAGCCGAGCCAACTGTCAGCGTCCCTGGCCTGGGCGCAGGGGCGGGCATACGGCTACGAGGAGGGCTATCGTCGAGCCGCCGAGATCCTGTTCCGGGAGATGGCGGAGCGCGGCCGCAGCCTGGACATGCTCGTGTTCCCGTTCGCGTTCCTGTGGCGGCACAGCATTGAGCTGCAGCTCAAGCACCTCATCGAACGCTGCGGCGTCCTCCTCGACGACGACGAGGATCGTCCGCCCCTACACCACCGACTTGTCGGCCTTTGGGAGGAGGCGAAGCGCAGGATCGTCGAGATCTGCGGCGAGCAGATCGGGATGGAGGGAGTCGATCGGGTTGTAGCCGAGCTTGACCAGCTCGACCCCGAGAGCACTGGCTTCCGGTACCCGACCGACAGAAAGGGTCGTCCGAATCTCAGCTCTCCGCCCGCGGCGCTCGACCTCCCGAACTTCCACCTCCGCATGCAGGAGGTTCAGATGTTCCTGGACTGCGCCAACACAGATTTGGCGCACCAGATCGACTGTCTCGGCGAGTTGCCCCGCGGGCAGGCCAGTTGGTGAGCAGCTCCATCGTCTGAAGTTCCTGCGCCGATCTGGGGGCGTCCCCCGTTCGCGTCGGGAGGGTCAGCCACCTCCTCGCCCCCGATCTCGACTAGCTCGCGGAGTGCGCCTCGTACGCCGCCCGCTCTTATGCCGACCAGGTGTCTACTGCCCGCGTGGAGCGTCCCGATCGTTGGCGGGGGCGGTCCCATCGAACAACCACCTAATGAGCCCATCGATATCGAGGTCGGCGTCAGGGCGACAGGCGACCTTGGTGGACTGCCTGCCTCCACAGGTTGACCTTCACCTTCTGCGCACCGCGCCTTCTAGCAGACAAGTCGCGAACTTCCGCCGACGCCAATGCTTGGTCGACTTCAAGTCCGCGCGGCCAACTCGACATGCAAATCTGGAGATCTCGTCGGTTGTGGCCGCAACCCGCGCATCGAGTCCAAAGTGGGCGTAGACCCTCGCGCATCGAGAGTGGCCAGTGTGCGCAACGCGCGTCGGGTCGAACCGGCGCGACCCTCCGCGAACCAGCCGGATGACGTCTGCATCAACTGTCGGTGAGGAACGCCGGGGGCGCGCGAACATGTCGACGGAGCACATCGACGATCACGTGGACCTTGCCTTGGGCGATCCCGCCAGCAGGGTCGGAACGTGGGGTCACTGCTGCACCTCGTCGAGACCCGCGCGGGGAACGACGCGGCTGGGCGGCAGATCCTTGCGCGCAGGGTGCTTCCCCTTCGGCAGCCCGGGGACTTCAAACCTCCATGCCTGCGGCCGCCAGCCGCCGCCTAGGTGAACCCGAAGGGAGATCGAGCACGGCAGGCCGAGTAAAGGGCCAAGCGACACCCCGCGCAGCTCAAGGACGCGGGCACGAAGACGGCGCTTGGTTTCTGCGTCGAGCTTCCCCTCTCGGGTCAGGTCACCGGAGCGGACGCCAAGGACTTTGGCGAGTGGCTCAATGCCGGTCTCGGACGGCACCCACCAGCGCCGACGCCCTCCCACCTCGTCGCGGAGATCGGTGTCGGCGAGATTCCTATACAGCTCGAATAGCTCCCGCAGCGCGTCGACAGCGAGAGGATGGCGGTCGCCCGCTTGACCAGCGGCTGGATTGGCATGCGGAGCAGACCCGCGAAGCGGAGTTGATATCACCTGGGCGAACAGCTGGCGGACACGGTTGCCGATGCGGTCGCCGTCCACGAGTGCCCCCAGCATGGCCCCCAGCATGCTCATGGCGTCTGCGTCGTCGTCGAATGACACCGCGCACTGCTTGACAGCCCAGATCTTGGCCTCGATCAGTGTCGGCTGGGGCGCTGTGCCTGCGACAGGGTGGTGGTCCGAGCGAGGGTCTGCTGTTACCGGACTGTCGCCCAACGGCGCGCCGGCGCCGTCGACCGCCCAAGCCCGCGAAAGCTCGTGAGCCCGGTTCTGCGCCTCGAGCTTCCTCGTCTCCGCCTCTAAGCGCTTCCGCTGCGCATCGAGCTTCTTGGTCTCGGCCTGCGCGGCCTTCTGCGGGGCCTCGGCGATCTTGCGTTGCTCCTGGATCTTCTTGGTCTCAGCCTGCCCGGCCTTCTGCAGGGCCTTGGCAATCTTCCGTTCGTTCTGGATCTTCTTGGCCTCGGCCGCGACGCGCTTCCGCTCTGCCGCCGCCTTCTTGGCGTCAGCCGCGGCGATCTTTCGTTGCTCCTCGAGCTTCTTCGCCTCGGCCTGGACGGCGGCCAGCTCCACCCAGCGAGCTTTCGCCTCCGCGAGCGAACGCTGTAACTCGACGCTCTTCGCCTCCACCGCGCGGCACCGAGCAGTCGCCTCCTCGAGCGCGCGCTGCAACTCGGCGTTCTTGGCCTCCACTGCGCGGGACCGAGCCGCCGCCTCCACTCTTGAGCACTGCAACTCGAGGTTCTCCGCCTCCGCCTCACGCCAGTTCAGCTCCATCGTGCGGCAGCGAGCCGTTGCCTCAGCGAGCGAGCGCTTCAAGGTCGCCACCTCGCGCTCGTCGGCGCGTTCGGCCTTGCCGTCCTTGGACGTAGCGGGATGCGTGGGATCGGTGTACGTCCCCGTCCGGTGAATAGCAGGGAGCACGTCGTGGAACAACCAGCGCTTGAATGGCTCGAAGTGCAGCGAGGACAACTCCGCCATGAACCGGTACAGGCCGGGCTCCGACAGGCACAGGAGTTCGTGCTTGCTCCCGTAGACGAGCACGGGCTGCATGCCCTTCTCGTCGGATGCGAACGCACGAACCGCGGTGCCGAAGTCGCTGACATCGAGCGCACGGCCGATGTCGGTTGCTACGAGCCAGGGGTCGTCGCGCGACCCGACCCGGCGAACGTCATGCCCGAAGAACCGGAGGATCTTTGGCGTGCTCACGAGCTGCTCCAGTGATGGTGTGAGCACCACCGTCGCGACCTGCTCGTGCAGAGCAGTCGAGCGTGCGTGGTTTCGGGGCTGAACATGTCCGTCCTCGGAGCCATGCGTCCCGGACACGCCGGGATCGGTTTCAAGTTTCTTGGTGGGATGCTCGCGCGCTCGGTCCGTCTACGGCCGAAACGAACTCGGGCGTGGGGTTCGCCGCAGCTCTTCCAACCTTGTCCAGTTGATGGGATAGCGGGTGGAGCGATCGCTGGCCTTCGAGACCGCCGTTGACCCACGCGCCGGGGGCGGTGAGACGGGTGCCGGGGGAACGACGACGGGCCGATCGAGCAACGGGCCGCCCCAGCGGACATCGCCGACCGAGAGGGCTTCGCGGATGTAGTGGTCGATCACGCTCGGCCGATCGACCGCGAGGATCGGCGCCACCGCG